>Ga0164318_10003213_pt1 | contig 15429 bp, 13 predicted proteins | sample GuaBasSedimGuay9_FD_113734 | JGI IMG/M metagenome (GOLD analysis project Ga0164318, IMG submission 113734) | Subseafloor sediment microbial communities from Guaymas Basin, Gulf of California, Mexico - Guay9, Core 4571-4, 0-3 cm | ecosystem: Environmental > Aquatic > Marine > Hydrothermal vents...
TAGAGATTTTCAAAATCCGAAGCCGGGCCGTAGCGCCGGGTGGTTGCCAGGGGTCCGAGAACAAAGGATTCTTCACCCAGCTGTACGCTGCCGTGAAAACGGTTTTCTCCACCGAAGCCAAGAACACCCATCCCTGAAATGTCGGGAAGAAGCATCAGGTGGATTTCCCTGTTCACAGGCCATATCACCTTCTCTCCCCCATCCAGGCGTTGCGGGATCCAGTGGTTTTCAACAAGATCAACATTTACTTCAGCCCTTTCAAAGGTGATTCCTTCTGCAGACAGATCGGCTTCCGGGACCAGGCGGATACTGTGGACTTCGCCTGTTTCGGTGCCTGAACTGCTCTCTCTTCCCGGAAAAACAACAAAAGTTCCTTTCATGGGAAGTTCCGTCGTACCTTCCAGGAGGGAAAGGGTAATGCGGTTTCCCTCCATAGACCAGAGATTTCCTGCAGCGCTGTCCTGATTGATGAGTAAGAGCCGGTTGTCTCTGCCAAGGAAGAATCCTTTGTAGCCGGGGAACTGTTTCTGTGTCTGCTCCGGGGAATCCGGGATTATCCAGACTGTCCCGGGCCAGTCGATATCAAGGGGGTCGGGCTCTGTTATCGACTCAGGATCCGGAGTTTGTTCGGGGGATTCAACAACAGCCGGAGGGGCCGGTTCTTCCACTGTTCGGCATCCGGGGAGGGTGAAAACCAATAAAATGAGAGCTAACCTGGATATCCACTGACTTTTCATATCCAGATTATCGAAGTAGTAGAACTCCTTTCGTAGTTTCTCTTGAAAAAAATGATAAAGATTCAGGATTCCGTCTATGTGCCGGATTAATTCACAATAAGTGAAGCGAGGGTTTTGACAGCATGTTGCAGAGTGTCCGGGTCTGCATTGGTAAAGTTGAGCCGCATGGCTTGCCTGCTGTTTTCCGAGTTTGCATAGAAGTATTCCCCGGGGACGAAGGCTACATTACAGGAAAGAGCCTTTTTATACAATTCAAAAATATTTGTTCTGTCAGGGCCTTCGGCCCACAAAAACATCCCCCCCTCAGGGCGACTCCAGTTCCAATCCGGAGGAAAGTATTCATCCATTGCTTCAAGGAGGGCATTCAAGCGCGGGTGATAGAAATTACAGATCAGAGGGAGGCGCTTTTCGAGGTATCCGCCTTCCAGGTAAACAGCAGCCATGGCCTGGCTGAGTGTGGACGTATGAAGGTCGGTTCCCTGTTTGGCTTTCACCAGCCAGTTTCCCAGCTCTCCAGAGGGGGGTACAAATAATCCCACCCGCAGCCCTGGTGCAAATACTTTGGATAAGGTTGTGGCATAAAGAACATGATCCGGTGCCATACTTTTGATGGATGGAACGTCTTTTCCCTGGTAGCGTAAAGCCGCATAGGGATCATCTTCAATTAAAAGTGCGTTGTAACGGATTACTATATCCGCAATGGCTTTTCGACGTTCGATGGGAATGGTTCGGCCGGTGGGATTCTGAAATGTGGGAACCATATACACAAATTTCGGAGAATTCTTAATCAGAACTTCTTCAAGGGATTCGGGAATGGCACCATTTTCATCGCTTTCCATTTCGACGTAACGGGGTCCGTAGGGGTTGAATGCCTGAATGGCTCCCAGGTAAGTAGGTGATTCAACTGCAACGATGTCTCCCGGGCTGATAAGAATTTTACCCAGAGAGTCCAGGAGTCCCTGAGAACCGGAACTGACGAAAATCTCTTCGGTTGAAGCTTCAACGGAATACCGACTGAGGTAGGGTACTGCGGCTTCTCTGAGGGGTACAAAACCTTCAGTCAGATCGTACTGAAAAGCAGATGAGCCCCATCGCTTTATAATTTTGAGAAAAACTTCTTCCAGTATATCCATTGGAAAGGTTTCAGGGGCCGGTATACCTCCGGCCAGGGAAATCATTCCCGGCCGGCTTGCTTGTTTCAGAATTTCACGTATAACACTTGAAGCCATTAACTTGGTGCGTGAAGCAAGTAAATGTGAAAAATCTGGTTTCATGGCTCAAGATAACGGCCTGCCAAACTTCCGGCAAGGGGAGGGGCACTTTTTAGTTTAGCAGGCGAATCTTATAAAAATCATAATTCCGGTTTTGTGAATCCTATAGTCAGTTCCCGGCCGCTGCGGAGGATGCGGAATTGGATTTCATCCGAGGGGGCATTCAGGCCCCGATAGAAATCCCGGGCGTTTTCCACTTTTTCAGAGTTTATGGAGATAACAAGGTCGCCCTGCTGGAGACCGCTTCCCCCGGCAATGCTGTCCGGAGCAATGGCCGCAATTACAATTCCCTCATCTTTTTTCTTCAGGGAGAGCTGATTGCGGATGTCGTCTGTAAGCGGGGCTATATTGATTCCCGGCCACAGAGCAGATACATCGCTTCCGCTGTTTTCTTCCCGCTTTTCTGTTTTTACACTGAGCTCAACGCTGTTTCCATCCCGGAGAACGGTGAAATCCGTTGATTTTCCTACAGGGAGGGATGCGACATTGCGAACAAGAGCATTACTGTCGGCAATTTCACTGTCTCCGATTCTAGTAACGACGTCTCCCGGACGAAGCCCCGCTTTTGCTGCCGGGGAGTTACTGTAAACGCTGTAAATGAAGGCACCGTCTTTTTGTTCGATTCCCAGGTCGGCTGCCAGGCTGGTATCCGGTTCACCGGTCTGAACTCCCAGCCAGGAGTAGGAGACAGACCCGGTATCGATGAAGTCCATTATGGCCCGTTTGGCATCGTTGATGGGTATGGCAAAGCCCAGTCCGATGTTACCGCCGTTCTGAGAGGCAATCCAGGTGTTGATTCCAATTACTTCACCGTCCAGATTAACAAGAGCGCCCCCTGAATTCCCCTGGTTGATGGCGGCATCGGTCTGTATATATGAGGTAATCCCGGACATGCCGGATCCCGGCTGGGCATCCCGGTAGGTTGCGCTGACAATACCGGCGGTGATGGTGGATTGGAACCCCAGAGGATTGCCTACGGCGAATACCCAGTCCCCTTCGGCCAGGGAATCTGAATCCCCCAGAACGGCAACGGGGATGTCTTCTTTTGCTGTAAAGGATATCAGGGCCAGATCCATCATGGAATCGGCTCCCACCAGTTCTGCAGTGAAGTTTCGCTTGTCACTTAACACTACATCAATTTTATCAGCTTCACCGGCAACGTGGTTGTTGGTGAGTACGTATACGGTATCACCCTTTTTTGCGACGATAACGCCTGAGCCGAGTCCCCTCTGCTGGTACTCTCTTTCCTGGGGCTTGCCCCCGGGTTTACCGAAAAAGAAATCAAAAGGAGAGCTGAAGGCCGGCTGTGTGACGGTGCTGGTAACGTTCACTTCCACCACTTCGGGTAAGGTTGTGGCGGCGATGTCCCGGAATTTCTCTTGAAAAGCCCGGGCCACGGCATCACTGTCTCCGGAAGGCAGGGTTGTTACTGAGGCCGGCTGAACGCTGTCCTGAAAAACTGTTTCTGTCGGGGTGTTGTTCTGTGTTATTCGGGACCCGAGAATACCTCCGCCCAGAGACAGGGCGGCAATGAGTACGGCGGCGACTGAGAATCTGATGATTTTATGAATGTTTGTGTTCATGCTATTCTCCTCCTGGGGATAACATAAGCCTTGAACATTACATGGAGCTTACCGGAACATTACATCTTGGTTAAGAAGTGTTTTTTCCGTTGAACTATCCCAGAAGATCGATGAGAAAAGCAGCTTTGCCGTCCGGGACATGCATGGGGCGGTTAACAACGAAGTTTCTGAGAACGGCGTTCAGCCAGGGTCTTCCGGACTCGGCCTCTTTAATCAGCAGGCTTGTAGAACGGTCTGTTTTTACAACGGCATAATCTTTGATGTACAGATCGATAAGCTGATTTTCCCCATTCAGCAAAAGGGATGCGGAAATGGTTTTATTACTGCGGTCGATGCGGAACTCGGATAGACGCCCGTACTCCCCGATGAGCTGATTGAGGACATATTTTGTGCTGACAGAGCCGGTAAGATGGTCGAGTAACTTACCGGCTTTGCTCCGACCTGACACAGCAGAGTTCGCTATTTCTTTTTCACAGTGTAGAGAAAACGCTTTATCTTCAGAGAAGGTGTTTTTTCAAAGGGTTTTATCTGCTCGATGAAAGACTGAATTTTGGAATTTCGGCCCAGATGTTTGTTGGTCTCTCTGCGGATATGGTTCATGAGCTCATTTTTCCATGCCGATACTTTTTCTGCTCCCACAAGTCTCAGATGCTTTATTTCTGCAGTGATTTTTTCGGTATCCAGCAGGATACGGGCCACCAGCTGTCCATCTTTAATGTAGGCCAGGGATTCTGAGACGTAGTTATGACCGTTAATCACCGATTCCACTTCGTCGGGATAGATGTTCTCCCCGTTGGATCCCAGGAGTACGTCTTTCAGCCGTCCCTTGATATAGAGTATTTCACCGTCCAGAGAACCCAGATCGCCGGTGCGGAACCAGCCGTCTTCGGTGAACACCTCGGCGGTTTTTTCGTCGTCTTTCCAGTAGCCGTTCATAATGCTGGGCCCTTTGGCCTGTATTTCGCCGATACCTGTTCCGGTGTCGGGGTCGGCGATACGCAGGGAGACTCCGGGAAGAACGTTTCCTGTGGAACGGAACTTCATGTCCGCAGGATAGCCGCCAGCCAGAAGGGGGGCGGTTTCCGTGAGGCCGTAACCCACCGAATAGGGGAACTTCCCCTCGACGAGGAACTGTTCCACATCTTTGGGCAGGGGGGCACCGCCGATACCGTAGAAGACTATGTTTCCTCCGAAGAGTTCGAGGATTTTCTTACCGGCGATTTTGTGGATGAGTTTGCGGACCGGGGGGAAGGCGTAGAGAATTTTGCCGATGGGCTTGGCTTTCAGCGGGCCGGCCACCTTGGAACGGTAGATTTTTTCCATCAGGAGGGGAACGGTGAGCATCATGGTGGGTTTTACTTCGCCCAGGGCTTTCATCAGCCGGGATGCGGTTGGCGGTCCGTCGAGGTATTTGATTTCACCGCCTGTGGAAAGGACACCCACCAGGCCCAGGGTACATTCGTAGGTATGGGCCAGGGGGAGGACTGATAAGTGACGAACTCCCTGAGGGTTTTCACCAAGTCCTTCCCGGATGGCGGATACGGCGTTCCATGCGATGGCATTGTGGGTGAGAGTAACGCCTTTTGAGGTGCCGGTGGTGCCCGAGGTGTAGAGTATTACGGCGATGTCATCGGGCTGAAGGGGGTTTTCGAAAAAGGCCCGGGGATTTTCCGGCAGGGAGATGGTGCTGTTTTTTCCGGGGCCGGAGAGGATTTCTTTTGATTCGATGCGGGCCAGGGGCAAGTCGCCGGGCAGTGTTTCCGAATCTTTTATTGCGCTCTGGATTGTTTCAGCCAGCTTTTCAGAGACAATGGCGGCCTTGATTTCAGCGTGGCTTATAATATTGGAAACCTGTTTTTCGGCAAAGTCCGGGAGTATGGGAACCGCCACATATCCGGCGGCACTGATGCCGAAATAGGCCGCTCCCCATTCGGGAAGGCTCTCGGCGAGAATGGCAACCCGGTCACCTTTTTCAAGGCCCAGGGTGAGGAGCCAGGAACTCCAGGCTGCGGCATCTTCCAGCAGGCCGGTGTAGGTTCTGGATTCGCTGCCGACGGGTCCGGTGGCCGGATTGTCTGGCCAACGCTCTACAGATGTGAACAAGATGTCTTTTAATGTCATTTTCTTTTTAATCATAACTTTAGAATAACCCTCCATAAGTTTGCGGGCAAGTTGAAACTGATAGAAAGGATAATGGATAACTGGGTTAATTATTGCTACCGTAATTGTTTTTTTTGTGTTTTTCTGAAGAAGAAAGGTCTTTCGGCTATAATTCAGATTATGAAGAGGAAAAAAACAATCATTACCTGGGTGATTACCGCTTTATTCCTGCTTGTTACCGGGTGGTATGGTGTCTTGCTGCTCTGGGGACTTCGTCAGGACCATGAGATTCCCGGTTTTCTCCGCTGGGGTTTGCTGGGGATTGTTGTTCTAATCCTGATTCCCGTTATGGCTATGATGGTGGTGACTGCGTTGAGACGTAGAAAAGAAATTGAAGAGGGGGAAGAAGATGATCTTGGTGAATACTGAAAATATCAGCGGAAAAAAACTGGAAATGCTGGGTATTGTGAAAGGCAGTACCGTGCAGTCCCGGCATGTGGGCAAAGATTTCATGAGCAGCTTGAAAACCCTTGTTGGCGGAGAGATTACCGCTTATGCGGAAATGCTCAATTCGGCCCGGGCATTGGCAACCAAACGCATGGTGGCTGAGGCTGAAGAGCTGGGTGCCGAAGGGGTGGTAAACATCCGCTATGCTTCCAGTGCGGTAATGCAGGGTGCGGCGGAAGTTATCGTTTACGGTACAGCGGTTAAGTTTCAGTAATGACTGCAACCCGGCCGGTTCAATTTGAGCGGAATTACATCATGAATCCTGCCGGATCCTGTATGGCGTCCTTTGGAAATACCAAAGTGCTTTGTACCTGTACCATTGAAGATGGGACTCCTCCCTTTGTTAAATCCGGTGCCTGGCTCACTGCGGAGTATGCCATGCTTCCCGGGAGTGTTTCAGTGGGTCGGAAGAAGCGGGATGGAGTAAAAAGAGACGGCCGCTCTGTGGAGATTCAGCGGCTGATCGGCCGCTCGCTTCGGGCCGCAGTGGATTTGAAAGCCTTGCCGGAAGTGACTCTGACAGTGGATTGTGATGTGATTCAGGCCGACGGCGGCACTCGGACCGCGGCCATCAGCGGTGGATGGGTTGCGCTTGTTGATGCATTGGGGGTGCTGGCCGGGGACGCCGGGAAAGGCACTTCTCCCGATTCATGGCTTTTCGGTCAGGTGGCGGCGGTGAGTGTCGGTATCGTGGAGGGCAAGGTGGTTTGCGATCTGGATTATCAGGCCGACCGTAATGCCGAGGTGGATATGAACGTGGTAAGCCTGGATGGGAACTACGTGGAGATTCAGGGGACCGGAGAGAAAGGTACTTTCAGCCGCGCTCAGCTGGATGAACTGCTTTTAGTGGCTGATGAAGGGATTGCGGCTATTGCTGAGGCTCAGAAAGCGGCACTTGGAGTGATTTAAAGAGTTTTCTCAATTTGTAATAACCATATGGGTGAATTTATAGGGAAATTGAGAATTTCGAAAGCCTAACATTGATATTAATCGCAAAGATGGAAAATTGATAACTTACAAATATATCTTTAATGGAAATTATTTAATTTATTGTAATGTATAAATATAAAATGATATCTGTTCTGGGAACGGAGGGTGAAATTTATCTTTTTGGATCCGTTTGTTGTGAATTGTAAAATAATTGTTGACATATGAAAAGTTGTAACATAACAATACTAGTAACAAATCTTAAAGGAGATCTTCATGAAAAAGATCCTCATGGTTCTATTGGCCCTTCTTGTTGTCGGTAGTGTTTTTGCCAATGGTGGTTCGGACACATCTTCCGATTCTTCACAATTAAAAGTTGTTGGTGTAACTCTGGGTGATATCGGAAACCCGTTTTTCTACCAGATGACACTTGGAGCTGAAGCAGCTGCTAAAAAAATCGGTGGCGATGATGTTAAGGTTATGATTGAGAATGCTCAGTACGACCTTAACAAACAGGTTAATCAGATTGATACTTTCATTGCCAATGGCGCACAGATTATCATCTTGAATGCTGTTGACTTTAAAGGCATTGCCCCGGCAGTACGCAGAGCAAAAGAAGCAGGCGTTATTGTTATTGCTGCAGATGTCGGCGCTGAAGGCGGTGTTGATGCTACTGTAACTTCGAATAACTATGATGCAGGAGTTCAGGCAGGTGAATATATTGCCAAGAAACTTGATGGTAAAGGCAGCATTGTTATCGTTAACGGACCTCCTGTAACTGCAGTAACTGACCGTGTTCAGGGAGCTATGGATGTATTCGCAAAAAATCCCGGAATAAAAATTCTCTCTGATAATCAGAATGCCGGCGGCAGCCGTGATGGCGGATTACGTGTTATGACAGACCTTCTTACAGCGTTCCCTGAGATTGATGCAGTATTTGCAATCAATGATCCTACCGGAATCGGTTGTGAACTGGCTATCAAGCAGGCCCGTCGAGAATCTGAAATGTTTGTAGTTGGTGTTGATGGTTCTCCTGATGCGGAAGTCGTTTTAGCAGACCCCGACAGTATTTTTGAAGCCACCCCCGCCCAGGACCCTTATGCAATGGCTAAAATGGCTGTTGAGGTAGGTTGGGACATAATGCAGGGTAATCCTCCTGCAGAAACCACAATTCTTATTCCTGTTACGTTGATTACAAAAGAAAATGTAGCATCTTTTAAGGGCTGGACCAGCAAGTAGTAATTATTGAATCCGGGGGAGTATAATTCTCCCGGACTTTGTTATAATAGGACGGTTCATGGATAAAAGAGAGAGCATCCTTCAGATTGAGCATCTAAGTAAAAGTTTTCCAGGGGTTAAAGCCCTGGATGATGTAAATTTAGAGGTTAGTGAGGGAGAAGTCCATGTTGTCATGGGCGAGAATGGTGCAGGTAAGAGCACTCTGATGAAAATCCTTGCAGGTGTTTATCATGCGGATGAAGGACGTATCGTTCTTGATGGTAAAGAAGTTTTTATTGCCAGTCCGCAGGATGCAATTAACCAGGGAATTAATCTTATTTATCAGGAATTAAGTGTTGCTCCGAATATATCGGTTTCAGAAAATATTTTTCTTGGCAGTGAAAAATCGCGTTTCGGCATTGTAGATCGCTCGGAAATGAATCGGATATCAAGAGGAATTCTGCGGACTCTTGGAGCTGCCTTCCCGCCTGAAACGCGGGCAGGTACCCTCAGCATTGCCGAGCAGCAGCAGATAGAAATAGCCAGGGCTCTTAACCATCAGAGCCGTATATTAATAATGGACGAACCCACAGCAGCGTTAAGTGACAGGGAGACTGATAAGCTATTTGAGGTGGTTTTCTCTCTTCGGGATCAGGGCATTGCTGTTCTTTATATCAGTCACAGGATGAATGAGGTTATCAGGATTGCAGACCGGGTAAGTATTCTTCGAGATGGACAATATGTCGGGACTTTGGATAAAGAGGACATAAATCCGGATACCATCGTAACAATGATGGTTGGTCGTTCGTTGGAAGATTTTTATGAGCATAAAATCAGCACAAATATTCGTCCTGGAACTTTTATTGTTGAAAACATCTCTGATGGAAAAACGGTTAATGAGACTTCCTTTTCAGTAGGTGCCGGTGAAATCCTTGGACTTGCCGGTTTGGTTGGAGCTGGACGAACGGAAATGTCTCGATTGATTTTTGGGATAGATAAAAAAACAAGCGGACAGATATATCTGGATGGTGAAAAGTTGTCAATTCAGTCTCCCGGGGATGCTATTAAATATGGGCTTGGCTTTGTTCCTGAAGATCGTAAACTCCAGGGGCTTTTTTTGCAGATGAGTGTTGGTGATAACATCAGTATGAATGTTCTTGGAAATCTCTCAAAAGCGGGAATTCTTAAACATTCTACAAGTAATAATTATGCCAGAGGTCCGATGTCAGACCTGAATGTCAGAGCGGCTTCAACTTCTGTTTCAGTTGAATCACTTTCCGGTGGAAATCAGCAAAAAGTACTGCTGGCACGCTGGCTTGCAATTAAACCAAAAGTACTGATTCTCGATGAACCTACTCGGGGTGTTGATGTTGGTGCAAAAAGCGAAATTTATAAAATTATGGGTGAACTGGCTTCTCAGGGAGTTGCTATTATCTTCATTTCCAGTGAACTACCTGAGATTGTCGGTATAGCACAAAGAGTATTAATTATGAGAGAAGGCAGTATTGTAAGTGAGATTAGCAACAAGGATGAGATATCTCAGGAAAACATCATGTATTATGCAACCGGAGCAAAAACTCCTAATTACACGTATAAGAAAACAGCAGGTAAAATATGAAAAAACTCAGCAATCAAAAGTATTCGTCCTTAATGAAAAGCCTTGGTATTTTACCGATTTTAATTCTTATCGTTGTACTTTTTTCCTTTTTAAATTCAAACTTTCTTTCTGGAAATAATCTGACAAATGTTTTAAGACAGGCCTCGATAAATATTGTTCTTGCGGCCGGAATGACTTTGGTGATTCTGACAGGAGGAATAGATCTTTCTGTGGGATCTATCCTCGCATCAACGGCAGTGATTTCTCTTGTAACTTCTTTAAGTCCTGTTATGGGGCATTTTGGTGTTCCTGTGGGCCTTTTATTCGGCCTTTTAATCGGTATCATCAATGGCAGTCTTATTGCCTTTCTCGGTCTGCCTCCCTTTATTGTGACTCTCGGTACTATGACAGCTTTTAGAGGTGCGGCATATCTGTTGGCTGGAGGAACCACGGTTATCAATAATGATTTGGGGTTTTCCTGGATTGGGAATAATTATCTGGGACCTGTTCCCTGGTTATCTGTGATAGCTCTTGTTGTAATCGGTCTTACCTGGTTTTTATTAAAGCGAACCGTAACAGGTGTACGAATCTACGCGGTAGGCGGTAATGCCCAGGCAGCCAGGTTAACGGGAATCAAGCTTTGGAAGATTATGCTGATTGTTTATGGAATCAGCGGACTGTTGTCCGGTTTGGCTGGTGTCATGCTTTCCAGTCGTCTATACAGTGCCAACGGTCTGTTGGGGCAGGGTTATGAACTTGATGCCATAGCGGCAGTAATTCTGGGTGGTACCAGTATGACCGGAGGAATGGGTGGCATCTTTGGAACACTTATCGGGGCGTTGATTATAGCAGTGTTGAATAATGGCCTCACTATAATGAATATTTCATTTTTCTGGCAATTGGTGATTAGGGGTGTCGTGATTATTATAGCGGTTGTTATTGACACTTTCCGGGTAGGTAGAAAACGGGATTGATACTTTTTATTCCATACTGCGTTTTTTCCAGTCATCAAGGTATAAAGCAAGAAGGATAACCAAACCTTTTGCGATCAGCTGCCAGAATGAGTTGATATTCAGGATGTTCAACCCGTTATTCAAGACGCCGATAACAAGAGCTCCGTACAATGTTCCTGTCAAACGTCCGGTTCCTCCGGACATACTTGCCCCTCCGAGGACACAGGCCGCAACAGCATCGAGCTCATATCCCTGTCCAGCCGTCGGCTGCCCTGAATACATACGTGAAGAAAGAACAATTCCTGCAATTGCGGTAATGAAACCAGTCAGTGTGTATACAAAAAATTTGGTGCGATTAACGTTAATTCCAGCAAACCACGAGGCATCAGGGCTATCACCAATGGAATAGACATGTCGACCGAAGGAAGTTCTTTTCAACATGAAATCAAGAATGATGTAAAGAATTAAAAAGTAGAGAACAGGATTAGGAATTGGCCCGATATATCCCTGTCCAATCACATTAAAGGAAGGCATTACCACTCGTATCGGGAGTCCTCCGGTATATATGTATGCCAGGCCTCTGATAACGTTCATCGTTGCCAAAGTAACAATAAAAGGTGCAATTTTACTGGTTGAAATAATAATACCGTTAATTGCACCCACGAGGGTTCCGGCAGATAGTGCAATAATAATAGCCAGCGGAACGGGGAAGTTGTTTTTTGAAATAATTCCAGCTGCCAGGGTTCCGGTAAAGGCCAATAATGCCCCAACAGAAAGGTCTATGCCCCCGGTGAGGATGACGAAAGTCATAGCCAGAGCCAGCATTCCATTGATAGATACCTGTCTCAGAATATTCAGCAGGTTGTCAATCTTGAGGAAGTTCGGACTTGCGATGGTCATTATTACGCAAAAGAATATCAAGGCACCCAGGGGAACTGTGTAATAACGAGCAGCATTCAGGATTCGCCGGCTGATTTTTTTTATGGTTAATGGAGTACCGCCGTCATCTATTAAAAAATTATATGTCAAAGCTCTCTCCTTCGGTTCTTACTGCCACTCGTCAGCAGGGAATTCGTCAACGTTATCCTGTGTAATCAGGGTTACAGGCACAAACTGGGTTGCAGGTACGATTTCCCCCTCCAGATGTTTATACATTAATTCAACCGCAATACGTCCTATTTCGCGAGGAGACTGAGCGGAACTTCCTGTCATTAATCCGGATTTGATCATTTCTTTTCCTTCTGGAGATCCGTCAACACTGTATACCAGAGTCTTTGACATTCTTTTTGCTCCGACTAGAGCCGCAATAGCGCCCAGGCTCGTTGGATCGTTACTTCCGAAAACCACATCAATTTTATTATGGGCCTGAAGTGCATTCTCCATTTGAGGTAACGCTTCTTCCAGGGTTCCAAAAGCACTCAATCGCGAAACAACGGTAAATTCCGGATGTGATTGCAGGATTTCAAGAAAGCCGAGAATGCGGTTGATTGAGGGTTTATTTGTAGGATGATCGAGAATAACAATATTCCCGCCATCAAGACGGGTAACAAGGTCCAACCCAGCTAACTTCCCGGCTTCGTGATTATCAGAGACGATTGTTGAGACTACAAGCTTGTCATCATAGACAGGTGCGTCAACAACAAAGACAGGGATATCAGCCTTATTTGCGGCTTCTAACGCCGGCCGAATTCCTTTCCAGTCAACAGGGTTAAGAAAGAGTCCATCAATACCAAGAGAAATCATATCCTCTATCTGGGTAATTTGAAGTATCTGATCGTAGTCCGGATTCAACGCAACAACCCTATCTCCATGTGTTTCCACAGCATCTTCGATACTTTGGTGTAAAGCAACAAAGAACGGGTTATTCAATGTCATATACGAGGCTGCAAAAAAAAGCCCCTCATTATTATTTTCTTTACGGCCCATCGCTTCGGAAAAACAGGTAACGATTGCCAATAGAGAAATAAGCAGGATAAAGCGTTTTTTCATACGGTATTTTCTCCCCGGGCGTCTATGGCGTAATGCATAATCATTTCTTCATTGAATTCGGTTTTTCTGAATGTTTTAACAATGGAGCCGTCCTTCATTACAATGATTCGGTCGCAATTATTAATCAGCTCATTGAGGACAGATGAAATTATAATAATGGAAACTCCCTGACGCGCGAGGTTGTTTATTATGGAAAAAATATCTTTTTGGCCGATTATATCAATTTCTTTAGTCGGTTCATCCACTATTAAGACCTGAGGCATCCGGGTAGTTGAACATGCAAATGCAATTTTTTGCTGAATTCCTCCGCTGAGAGTAGAAACAGTCCTGTTCGGGGTAAGCCAGGATAGCCAGAAACGTTCAAGTGAATCCGAAATTACCGCTTGTTCATTGTGCTTCCGAATTACAGTCCAGCGGCTGATATGGTTCAATATATTCAATGTGAGGTTGAACCCTACAGACTGCCTTTTAAAAATACCGAAGCGATGGCGGTTGTCTGATACAAGAGACAATCCATGGGTTCGAGCTTCCTGCGGTGACCCGAAATTGACCCTTTCACCATTAAGGCTGATTGTCCCTTGTGTAGGTTTATACATACCGAAGAGAAGCTTTGCCAGTGTTGTTCTTCCGGATCCGACAAGCCCGGCAAGTCCGACGACTTCACCACGTTTAACTTCAAACGACAGATTCTTTAGTTTTTTTCGAAAAGAAAGATTTTTTATTTTAAGGACACTGTCTGTTGATGGGAAATGAGGCTTCCAGAAATAAACGCGAGGTTCCTGTCGTCCAATCATATGGGCTATAAGATCATCCCGGGATAAGTCGGTTGAGGGTTCAGATACCACAAGCCGGCCATTTCGAAGAACCGATATACGATCTGAAATATTCATAACCTCATCAAGTTTATGAGAAATATGAATCAGGCATTTGTCTTTTTTTCGTAATAATTCCAGAAGATTGAGAAATCGGTCTTCGTCGGTGCTTGAGAACTGAGTGGTGGCTTCATCAAGAATCAGAACACTTGGATTCAATGCTACAGCTCTTGTTATTGCTATCATTCTCCGATGTGCAAGATTAAGATGCCCGATAATATCATGAGGAGAGAATGGCAGGTTCAAATCTGCCAGTAATTTTCTTGTCTGGTCCAGCATGATGTTGAAACGAACAACACCGAATTTTAATGGTTCCCGGCCCATGAAAATGTATTCAGCAATGGTTGCTCTATGTGGAAGTTTCAGGTCTTGTTGAATTATTGTTATACCTTCCCTGGCCGCTGCAGCAAAATTGACTGATGACCAGTTCCTGCCGTTAATGTTGAGATAACCGTCATCCGGCTTGATTAATCCACTTATAATATGGACCAGGGTTGACTTGCCGGCACCATTTTCACCAACCAGAGAGTGGATTTCACCCTGGTAGAATTTCAAACTGACATCTGTAAGCGCTTTTTTACCGCTAAAACTCTTTGAGATATGAAATAATTCGATTACACTATTCATTAATGGATAGGACATATTAATCGTGCATATATCAATTGTCAATTTAATTGACAGACTATTGTTTGGTTACAGGTTACATGGCTGATAAACGTACAAAGAATAGAATTATCTATGACGATCTTTACGGAAAGATTGTATCCGGTGTGTACAAGAAAGGTGGGCAACTACCGACAGAATTTATGCTTGTAGAGGAATACGGGATTTCAAGGCCAACCGTTGCCAAGGCTCTCAATGATTTGCAGGAACAGGGCCTAATTGAAAGAAAGGTGGGTATTGGAACATTTGTAACAAATGTTCCTGAACAGGCCTCTGAAAAATATTTGGCTCTTCTTGTTCCTGACATCGGTAGAAATGAGTCAATGGAATCTCTTTATGCCCAGATTGCAAGAAGCTGTGAAGAGGAAAACTACACCCTTATCTGGAGCGGTTCATTAATCGGAAGTACAGATGACCGAATAAGGCAGATGCATGAGCTTTGTGAAAAATATATCAGGCAGACTGTTGAAGGAGTCTTTCTTTATCCATCACCGGATATTCCGGAATTAGTTTATAAAGAAATGCTTGAATCTTTTCAGGAGCATGAAATCCCGATTCAGATACTCTACAACCCTCTCGAAGAATTTTTCGGACAATCGCTCCATGATTTTGTCGGAGTGGATAATTATCGCATGGGATTTATTCTTGCCCGGAAATTGATTGAATACGGATCTAAAAGTCCCTGTTTGTGCCTTGAAGAAGGAACTCTTCATTGGAACGATCTGATGGCAAGGGGGTTTGAACAGGCTGTTCGAGAATCTGAATTATCCTCGGGAAAACTTATAATCAGTATGAAAGAAGGGTTATCTGAAGGCCGGTCTGAAGAGATTTTGAATGCCGGTTATGATGCAATAGTTTGTTCTTCTGATGTTCTGGCAGCAGATATGATGGCTGCAATGCTTGAAATCGGGAAAAGTATCCCTGAAGATATTCAGATAGTCGGATTCGGAAATACCAGATATGCAAGACATCTGAAAGTTTCTCTTTCCTCGGTCCAAGTTGATTGGGCGGA
>Ga0164318_10003214_pt1 | contig 15423 bp, 17 predicted proteins | sample GuaBasSedimGuay9_FD_113734 | JGI IMG/M metagenome (GOLD analysis project Ga0164318, IMG submission 113734) | Subseafloor sediment microbial communities from Guaymas Basin, Gulf of California, Mexico - Guay9, Core 4571-4, 0-3 cm | ecosystem: Environmental > Aquatic > Marine > Hydrothermal vents...
CCCCCGGGGGGTGGAAGACGTGATAGAGTACACCGAGGTCCTCTACAGGGAGAAGCAGAAGATGGGTTCCACGTGGATATGGTTCTTCATCGTCCCCACCTCCCTCCTGCTTCTTATCATCTTCTCCTATGGGATGTATCAGCAATTTGTTAGGGGGAAGCCCTGGGGGGATGAGCCCCTCTCCGACAGTGGTCTTGCGATCCTGGGGGGCTCCATGATCGCCCTCTCGCTCTCTCTCCCCTATATCTTCAGCAGGATGAGGCTGGAGGTGACGGTATACCCCGGCAGGATTGAGTACAGGTTCTTCCCCTTCCAGATAAAAAATAGGAGCGTCCCTCTGGAGAGGATCGCCTCTTACGAGGGGATAGAGGTCAGGCCCATCCGGGATTTCGGTGGCTTTGGAATACGCCGGAGGAAGGGGGAGTGGGGTTACATAGCCGACGGGGGAGGGGGTGTGAGGCTGAGGCTGAAGGATGGGTCATCGCTGGTCTTCTCCAGTGCAGACCCTTCGGCCTTCCTCCTGGCCCTTGACAGCGCCACCGGGGGAAGGAGGACTTACTAAGCTCTGGAGGGCCTCAAGAAGCGCCCTGATGAGCACTTCCAGGGAGTCGGAGAAGAAGAGGTGGGATTCAGAGCGGTCGTCGGAGGAGCCAAAACCCTCGGCGAAGGGAAGCCTCCTTGCCAGCTCCAGGGCTAGCGCCTCCTCCAGCTCCTTGGTGGCTCCGGGGAGCAACACCACCCTTACCGGTCTGAAGCGCTCCGTTAGGTAATCTATGTGCCACCTCAGCCTCTTTCCCCGCCGGAAGTGCCTCCTCACCCTCTGTGAGAACCCCCCCACGGCAGATCCTATGTAGGCGGCATAGCCCCCCTTCAGGCGCACCTCTCCTAAGGAGCCCACCGAAAGAGTGCACTCCTCCACATCAAGGAGCAGGACGTAGATGCCACCACCCCACTCCCTTCCCGGGGGTCCCTCAAGAAGGTATACGCCCTCCTCCCCGAAGTCGCCGATCCTCATGGTGGGATTATCGTGAAGGGGGATTAAAATGGTTCGACGGAGCAATCTATTAAACGGTTGGCTCCTTTTACCGAGCCATGGCTTCCTTCAGGGCCTGGCTTCAGCTCACTAGAGCACACACAGCCCCCCTTGAGATGCTCATCTCCCTGATGGGAGCGGCCTTGGGGGCTGGAGGGCTCCTCTCCCCCGCCCTCGCACACTTCACCCTCCTGGGCTTTCTCTACCACCTCACAGGCTATGGCCAGAACAGCGTTGAGGATTTCGTCCGTGGCTATGACCGGCGGGACCCCCACAAGGCCCACCACCCGCTTCAGAGGGGGGCCATGACCGTGGAGGAGGCCCGGGGCGGTGTGAAAGTGCTCTTCGCTGGGACCCTCTTCTACGCCCTCTACCTTAGTCACCTGAGGCCCCTCCCCCTTCTTCTCCTCCTTCTGGTTCTCATCTCAGGCCTCATCTACAACGTAAAGGGGAAGAGCATACACTTCAAGTTCCTCCCCATCGCACTGGCACACTCCACCCTATTCCCCTTCGCCTACTTCTCCAGCGGAGGACCTGTGGGTGGGGAGACCTTGCATATAATGCTTCTTGGCTACGGCTTCCTCATCCTCCAGATAACGTATCAGATCCTTATAGAGGGAGATATAAAGGACCTTCAGGTAAAAGAGGCGAGCCTGCTTAAAAGAATGGGGGTGAGGCTTAAAGGGGGGGTCCTCAAAGTGCCCGTCAGGGTGCAGCTTATGGGGCTCTCCCTAAAGGCCAGCTCACTTCTTCTCGCTCTCCTCATCTGGCACCTCCTGGAGGATTCCCTCTCGGCTCTTCCGCTTCTTCTCCTCTTCTCCTCCCTCGCTCTCCTCTTCCACTTCCGCCTTCTCAAAAACGGCCCCTTTGACCACGAAGGGGCCTTGAAAGATATGGCTCTTGAGGAGGTCTCCAGCACCTTTCTTCTGCTCTCTGCCCTCTCCCCCTTATACCACCCCACGTTGGGTCCCCTTCTAGCCCTCCTTCTGGTCCTCCTGTCCCTCTCCTATTTCGCCATCATGAACCGTTTCCTTTGGGGGACCACCCTAACTCCGAAGGTGTAGTATCTGCCATCTGCCCCCACCCCCCCGGGAAAATTTTTTATTCCCCCACCTCTCTTACAGCCCTGTACAAGAGGTGGTTCGGATGCTGGAAAAAATAAAGTGGCTGGGACATGCGTCCTTCGTTATTGAAGGGTCAAAGAGGGTCTACCTAGACCCGTGGAAACTGAGATATACCAAACCTGCGGACCTCATCCTGGTGACCCATTCCCACTACGACCACCTGAGTCTGGAGGACATCGGGAAGATAAGAAGGCCCGACACGTGGGTGGTGGGCCCGGCAGACGTCACATCCCAGGTGGGAGGCAGGGTGAAGACGGTGAGGCCCATGGATAGGACGGAGGTGGACGGGGTGAGGATTGAGACCATCCCCGCCTACAACCCTGCCAAGCCTTTCCACCCGAGGGAGAAGGGGTGGGTGGGATTCGTGGTGGAGATGGACGGGATGAGGTACTACCAGCCGGGGGACACGGACCTCATAGAGGAGATGAAACACCTCAAAAACATAGACGTGGCAGTCTTCCCTGTGGGGGGCAAGTACACCATGGACTGGAAGGAGGCCGCTGAAGCTGCGAGGCTCATCCGGCCCAAATACGCCATCCCCATGCACTGGGGGGAGATCGTGGGCAGCAGGAAGGACGCCGAGAGGTTCGTCAAGGCACTGAAAGGCACTGGCATAGAGGGAGTGATACTGGAGCAGCTGTGAAAGGATGATACTGCTGGGCATAGAGTCGACGGCCCACACCTTCTCCTGCGGTGTGGTGAAGGAAGGAGAGATACTCTCCAATGTCATTGACATGTACAGGCCCCCTGAGGGCGGAATACACCCCCGGGAGGCTGCGGAGCACCACCGGGAGGTGGCTGCCTCCGTTATAGGTGAGGCACTCAAAAGGGCTGGGGTGAAGCTCTCGGAGATAGATGCTGTGGGGTATTCCAAAGGGCCGGGGCTAGGCCCAGCCCTCCGGGTAGGCGCCACCGCTGCGAGGACCCTTGCGGTGAAGCTCTCCCTTCCGTTGATCCCCGTGAACCACTGCGTCGCCCACCTTGAGGTGGGCCGCATTGTGGGCGCTAAGGACCCCGTTCTTCTCTACGTCTCCGGGGGGAACACCCAGGTAATCTCTTTCTCCGAGGGGCGCTACAGGATCTTCGGGGAGACCCAGGACATAGGGGTGGGGAACATGCTGGACAAGTTCGCCAGGGAGGCTTCCATACCCTTCCCCGGGGGGCCGGAAATAGAGAGGCTCGCTGAGGAGGGGAGGAGGTATATTGAACTCCCCTACTCGGTCAAGGGTATGGATGTGGCCTTCTCGGGCATCCTCACCGCTGCCCTCACCTGCCTGAAGAGGGGAGAGAGGCTTGAGGATATATGTTTCTCCCTCCAGGAGACAATCTTCGCCATGCTAACGGAGGTCACCGAGAGGGCCATGGCACACCTTAAGAAGTCCGAGGTACTCCTGGGTGGGGGGGTGGCCAGGAATAGGAGGCTTCAGGAGATGGTGAGAACAATGGCTGAGGAGAGGGGAGCGACCTTCTTCGTCCCGCCGCCGGACCTGTGCGTGGACAACGGTGCAATGATCGCCTACACCGCAGAGCTCATGTACAGGGCGGGGATAGCGGTCTCCCCCGAGCAGGCGGACGTGGACCAGAGGTACCGCACGGACCAGGTGGATGTGGTCTGGAGGGGGGGGGAGAGGGGTGATGAGGTGCGTTATGAGGAGGGGGTCTTGGCGAAGGGAGCCGAGGCGGTCCTTCGCAGGAGGGAGCTCTTCGGTCTGCCGGCTGTGGAGAAGGTCAGGGTGAAGAAGTCCTACCGCCTCCCGGCCCTGGACGAGGCCATAAGGGCGGGGAGAACCCGCAACGAGGCCCGCATGCTGGAAGCCATAAGGGAGGCGGGGGTGGGCGCCCCCCGGATATACTATTACGACCCCGATGGAGGTGTGATCTTCATGGAGTACCTCGAAGGCATCCGGCTAAAGGAGGTTCTGGAGGGGGGTGCGGACGGGAGAGTGCTCTACCTGGTGGGTGAGGCCCTGGGGAGGATACACTCCCGGGGGCTCTCCCATGGGGACCTGACCACATCCAACATAATAATCCACAAGGGTGGAGTCTTCTTTCTTGACCCCTCCTTCGGAAGCAGAGACGCCTCGGAAGAGGAGATGGGAGTTGACGTGAACCTCTTCCTTGAGGCGTTCAGAGCTGCGCATCCCAGATGGGAGGAGCTTCTGAAGAGCTTCTTTGAGGGTTATAAGGAGAGCTGCCCCTTCTGGAAGGAGGTTTTCAAGAAGGCAGAGGAGATTGAGAGGAGAGCTAGATACGTGAAGGGAGTGTGATGAAGTGAGGCTGCCTGAGCTCTACCTGGTGACGTCCAACGAGGGGAAGTGGAGGGAGGTCAGAAGGGAGCTTGAGGGGACGGCAGAGGTGAAGTGGCTGAGAAGGAAGTATCCGGAGATCCAGACGGGGGATCTGAAGGAGGTGCTCGCCTTCGGCCTTCCCCACCTCTACAGGGAGCTTCTTAAGGAAGGCTTCCCCCCCTCCCCCCTGTTCGCAGATGACTCCGGGCTGTTCATTGACGCCCTAGGGGGGTTCCCCGGGGTCTACTCTTCCTTCGTGGAGAGGACGATAGGCCTCCGGGGCATCTTAAAGCTCATGGAAGGGGTGGAGGAGAGGGGTGCTGAGTTCAGATGCGTGATAGGACTTCTCCTCCCCGGCGAGGGGGGAAGTTACCGCATGGAGTTTTTTCAGGGCAGCTCCCGGGGGGTGATCTCCACCGAGGAGAGGGGTTACGACGGCTTCGGGTATGACCCCATATTCGTGCCATTTTGCGACAACCCTGAGGGTCTGACCTTCGCCGAGATGAGCACCGAGGAGAAGAACAGGCGCTCCCACAGAGGGGAGGCCCTCCGGGAGATGAGAAAGTATATTATCAGGGAGTTGCATAAACATCTTTCAGCGTCTGTTAGACAAAATTTAAATACCGAGGCACAAATGAAAAGAAACGAGGAGGAATAATGAAGACCCTTGTGCTCTGCGTGGACAGGGACGACGACTTGGGGATGAAGGCGAAGATAAAGTCCCCCGTCATAGGCAGGAAGGCTAACCTAAAGGCCGCCGTAGCCCTGGGCCTTGCAGACCCCGAAGACTCCGACGTCAACGTTCTTCTCATGGGTCTTAAGAAGTATCAGGAGTACAAGGATATGGGGAGGGAGGTTGAGCTTGCCACCATATGCGGGGACAAGAACGTGGGGATAAAGTCAGATGCGAACCTTATGAGTCAGTTCCTTGAGGTGGTGAGCCGCTTCACCCCCGACACTGTAGTTTTGGTCTCCGACGGGGCTGAGGACGAATACGTGGTCCCCATGATCTCCGCTAGGTACCCAGTGGAGCACATCTCTAGGGTGGTTGTGAAGCAGAAGGAAAACATAGAGAGCACCATCTACATTCTCATGTCGGCACTGAAGGAGCCCAAGGTGAAGAACCGCCTGATAACCCCACTGGCGGTCTCCCTGCTTCTTTTGGGGGTGCTCACACTCTTCAACATGGTCTATCTGGCCTACGGCGCCATTCTCACATTCCTTGGTATCTACCTCATAATATGGGTATTCAATCTAAGGGACACCCTCTCAAGGATGGCCCTGGAGATAAGGGTCACTTTGAGGAGCAGAAGGTACGTCTTCATCACCGCTACTGTGCTCTCCATGATACCGCTTCTGGTGGTGTTATACATCGGCTGGGATGTGGTGAGGCAGGAGACCTCCATAGTCCTTTTCCTCTATCACTTCTTCAAAAGAAGCGTCTGGTACCTGATCGGGGCGGGAATAATATACGTTCTTGGAAACGCCCTTGACGTCTTTTTAAGGACGGGTAAGGTGCTCAAGAGCTCTCTTACCCTGACGATGCTCCTTCTCACTGTGGGCTTCTTTGTGTCTGCCTTCTTGACTCTCTCCTCCTATCTCATAGGTCAGCGTGGAACCCTTCCCACGGGAGAGTTCTCCACCTACAGCCTCTTGGGAGTCCTGCTTGCTGCCACAACTCTTCTTATGAGGGGAACGTATAAGGAGCGGATGGCAACCGGCGGAAAGGTCGAGGCCAAGGAGTGATGCTCATGGAGTGGGAGCAGTGGCAGAACCTCTACAGGGCCATAAAGAGGGATATAGAACTCAACTGGAGCGGGGATGAGAGGTCCTCCATGAACCTATCAAGGCTTCTTAAGAACAACAGAAGAATAGCGGAGTGCACCAGCACCGAGAAGCGCTTGAAGGAGCTCATAGAGGGAAAGAAGGTCTATGTGATGGGGGCGGGCCCTGACCTGGGCCTTGAGCTCGACAGGCTGGAGGAGGAGTGCCAGAGGGAGGGAAAGAGCCTGAAGATGGGCGAGAGGGAGGAGGTCATAATAAGTGCCGACGGTGCCACAACGGAGCTTTTGAGGAGGGGGATTACGCCAGACATAGTTGTGACGGACTTGGACGGGGTGATTGAAGATATATTGGCTGCCAACGAGGAGGGCTCCATCATAGTGGTGCACAGTCATGGGGACAACATATCAAAGCTCAAAGAGGTGGTGCCCCGTTTTCGCGGCATGGTCCTCGGGACCACCCAGGTGGACCCCTCCAACTATGAGGGTCTCTACAACTTCGGTGGCTTTACCGACGGAGACCGCTCGGCCTTCCTAGCACATCACTACGGGGCCGATAAGATAGTACTCTTAGGATTCAACTTCAACGAAGTGGGGGAGAAAATAGGGGACAGAAGCGCCTTCTCCGAAGAGGTGAAGTTCAAGAAGCTAGCCTGGTCCAACCTTCTTCTTGGGTTTATACCTTCTTCCGTTCTCCGCTTCTACTCAGAGAGGTGGGACCACCCGGAGCTGGACGAGCTTTTCCTGTGAGGGCGGGAAAGTTTTATAATGTCTCTTCCTATGGGGCAGCAGTGGGGGCGGGGGAGAGCGAACAAGAGGTGATGACAGTGTATGAAGTGAGATTTCACGGCAGGGGAGGCCAGGGGGCTGTTACCGCCGCCAACATTCTTGCTGTGGCGGCCTTCAAGGAGGGTAAAGAGGTCCAGGCTTTCCCCATGTTTGGTGTGGAAAGAAGAGGTGCGCCAGTTATGGCCTTCACAAGGATAGATGACAAGCCCATAGACCTAAAGACATTGATATACAGCCCCGATTTCGTGGTGGTCCTAGACCCCACGCTTATGGATGTTATAGACGTCACAGAGGGGCTCAAAGAGGGCGGCCCGGTGCTCATAAACACCACAAAGTCCCCCGAGGAGTTCGACCTCGGCAGCTGTAAGGTATACACGGTGGACGCCACAAAGATAGCGGTGGAGAACGGCCTGGGGACCCCCACAAACCCCATAGTGAACACGGCCATTATCGGAAGCTTCGCGAAGGTAAGTGGGATAGTAAACCTTGACTCCGTCCTTGCGGCTGTGCGGGAGCTCTCACCAGTGAAGAAAGAGGAGAATGTAAAGGCCGCAGAGGAAGCCTATAAGGCGGTCAAAGGAATGTGAACGGAGGTGAAAGGAATGGTTAAGATATATCTTGGTGCTGTGAACCCGCACCCGGGGTCTGCACTCCGCTACAAGACTGGAACGTGGAGGACCATGAAGCCCGTGGTGGACGAGCAGAAGTGCATAGGGTGCTGGTTCTGCTATATGTACTGCCCTGACTCCGCCATCCAGATGGTTAAAAGGACCATAAAGAAGGAGATTGGGGGTCAGGTCAAGGAGATTGAAAGGGACCTTGCGGTTATAAACTACGACTACTGTAAAGGATGTGGAATCTGTGCTGCTGAGTGCCCGGTCAAAGCGATTGAAATGGTTTATGAGGAGAAGTGATGGAAATGAAGGAGATAATAAGAGGAAATATGGCAACAGCCCTGGCAGCCAAGATGGCTAGGGTGGACGTGGTGCCTGCCTTCCCCATCACACCCTCAACCCTCTTCCCGGAGAAGATCTCTGAGTACATTGCAAATGGAGAGCTTGACGCCGAGATGATCCTGGTGGAGTCTGAGCACTCCGCCATAAGCGCCGCCATAGGGGCCTCAGCGGCGGGGGCGAGGGTTGCCACAGCCACGGCCTCCCAGGGGCTGGCCCTCATGCACGAGGTGCTCTTCATCGCCTCTGCCATGAGACTTCCTATAGTAATGGCCATAGGCAACAGGGCCCTCTCCGGACCCATAAACATCTGGGCGGACCATTCTGACACCATGGCCGAGAGAGACACCGGATGGATGCAATTTTACGCCGAGAACAACCAGGAGGCCTTCGACCTGATGCTGATGGCGTTTAGAATTGCCGAGGACAGAAGGGTACTCCTCCCCGCTATGGTGGGCCTTGACGCCTTCACGTTGACCCACACCATGGAGCCTGTGGACTACCCGAGCCAGGAGGAAGTGGATGACTTCCTTCCCCCTTACCAGCCACCCTACACCCTGGACGTGAACCGTCCCATGACCTTCGGCTCCTTCGCCACACCGGAGTCCTATATGGAGTTCAAGTGGTCACACACAAGGGCGCTGGAGGAGTCCCCCCCCGTCATTGACGAGATCTTTGAGGAGTACAAAAAGAGGTTCGGCAGAGAGTACAAGAGGGTCACTGGCTACATGACCGAGGATGCTGATGTCATAATAGTGGCCATGGGTTCCGTCTCCGGGACGCTGAGGGAGGCTGTGCGGCAGATGAGGAAGGACGGGATACGGGTGGGCGCTGTGAAGATAACAACCTTCAGGCCCTTCCCCTTCAAGGAGATCGTTGAGCTATGCGGTGGAGCGAAGATAGTGGCCATCGCCGAGCGCGCGATATCCCCCGGGTTCGCCGGCCCGCTCTTCGGAGAGATCGCAGGTGCCTTCATAAACCAGCCCTCCAGACCTCTCATCTCAGATTTCATAATAGGCCTCGGCGGAAGGGACGTGACGCTGAAGGACTTCCGAGAGATTGCCTCCACCGCCCTTAAGGAGGCGGAGGAGGGAAGGGTGGAGCCCCTGGTCAAGTGGATAAACATAAATCCAGAAGAGGCCCCCCCGGGAGGTGAGTGAGATGACCGTGGTTATCAGAAACACCGACAAAGAGCTCTTCACTTCCGGCCACCGCGGGTGCGCTGGATGTGGGGAGATGACCGCTGTGAGACAGGTTCTTATGGTAGCAGGCCCGAACACCATCGTGGCCAACGCCACAGGCTGCCTTGAGGTTGCAAGTACCGGCTACCCCGAGACCGCCTGGGCCATTCCCTGGATACACGTGGCCTTTGAGAACGCCGCTGCAGTGGCCTCAGGGGTGGAGGCGGCCCTGAAGAAGCTGGGAAAGAAGGAGGGTGTGAACGTACTGGCTTTCGCTGGGGACGGCGGCACCTTTGACATCGGCCTTCAGGCCCTCTCCGGAATGCTTGAGAGAGGCCACGACGTGAAGTTTTTCACCTTTGACAATGAGGCATACATGAACACCGGGATACAGAGGTGCTCTTCCACGCCCTATGGGGCATCTACTACTACATCCCCGGCGGGCAGGGTCTCCATCGGAGAGAGCAGGCCCAAGAAGCCCATTGCGGCCATCGCGGCGGCCCACGAGGTACCCTACGTTGCAACGGCCACCATCGCCTACTTCCAGGACCTTCAGAAGAAGGTGAAGAAGGCCCTTGATACCAAGGGACCAACCTTCATGCACATCTTCGCTCCCTGCCCCACCGGATGGAGGCACTCCTCCGACAATGCGGTTCAGATCTCCCGCCTGGCAGTTGAGACGGGAGTTTTCATCCTCTGGGAGGCAGAGGGCGGCCTGGAGAACCTCAAAGTCACCTACAAGCCGAAGAAAAGGAAGCCCGTTGAGGAGTATTTGAAGATGCAGGGGCGCTTCAGACACATCCTTAAGAAGCCCGAGCTTGTGGCGGAGATCCAGAAGATGGTTGACGAGAAGTGCGAGAAATACGGCCTGCCACCTGTTGAGGGATGAGGGAGCCCCTCATCTCTTTTTTCTTTTTCTGCTCTGCTCATCTAAAGAGCTCCGCTTATCCTGGATGAGGTCCATAAGAACATGAGTGGCGCGGAGTCCCTCTCTTCTTTCCGTCTTAGGGGAACCCCTTGGTAGAGAGCGATTAAAGATATATTCAAACATCATATTTACAGTTTTCCTTCACAGATGATAAAATGATGCTCACATGAAGGCGGGCGAGGGGGTCAAACTACGAAAATCGGGCTCTAAGTTTTTCCCGCTTCCCTGCGAAGGGTGTATAGGATGTAGGTGGATGCGGCCACTGAGAAGCCCCCCAAGGGGAGGAAGAAGTAGGCCGCAGAGTGGTTCGGGCACCTTACCGTATAGGTGACGTTTATCCCCCTCGAGGTGGTGTCGTTCCTGAAAAAGACAGTCCAGTCCCCTGATGAGTTCGTGCTCACACGGAAGTGCCCGCTCCGTCCCACGTGGGCGGGCTCTCCCAGGATGTCCTCCCCCCAGAAATTATATTTGGCCTGATGCGCCTTGTACTCCTCCGCCACCCACGCCTCCACCACGAAGACCTCAACGGGAGCCTCTGCGCTGTAGCTCACCTCGATTTCGTCCCCCTCCTTCAGGTTGGGTATCCTGGAACCGTCAGGCCTCTCTGACTCCACGGTGACCTTTCTTTTGTACTCTGTGGTCGAGAAGATTGTATAGGGGAGGGCTAGGAGTATTATCCCGGTGATGAAGAAGACATAAAGGAGAACATTCAAACCCCTCTCTGCCGCTCTCTCCTCCACTTACCTCCCCCCTCTTCTTAATATCAGGGCCTTCAGCGGTCTCTTCCTTGCCATCCTGTTCATGGTTGTGAGGTAGTCTTCCATCCTTATAATCCTCCTCTTCTTTCTGCCCACCTTAGGCTCTTCTACCTCCCCCGGGGACACCTTCTCCCATGGGCTCTTAAGACCCTCCTTCTGCCACGCCCTGGCTCTCTTCAGAATGGTCCTTCCCCACTTCAGCAGCTCTCCGGCCTCGCCGTAGAGGGAGTCCACCTCCTCAGCGAAGGAGGAGCTTATCTCCTCGAAGGCCCTCTTCCCGTCCAGCCCGGGGGGTGGGGAGTAGGATGAGAGAACTGGGAGGTATGTGTCAAAGGAGTATGCCCAGACCCTTCCGTCCCGGGTGATCACAGCCTCGGCGATGGCGTTCTTAAGGGATTTGTACTCCGGGGTGGAGACCCTGCTTAGTCCCTTACTTTTCATGTAACGGTCAAATCCCCTTCTGATGTTTCTCTCAAGGAGAAAATATCTCTTCTCGAAATCTGCCGCCCTCTTCAGAAATTTGAAGAGTTCCTCTTTGAAGGGCTGAAGCTGGGGGTGGGAGAGCTCCCCCCTCATCTCCATCCAGGCGATCCTGGAGAGATTGAGGTGCCTGTCCATCTCCTTTATCTTCTTCAGGACATCTCTCAGGTGTTTCAGAACCCTTTTCAAGCTTTTTCGAGGATTCACTTCCAGCGTCTCATCACTGACCTCTGCCGACACACCCTCCCTACATCCTGAAAAGTTTTAAATCTTATCCTATACTATCCTAGCCCGGGATGGCAATGAACACGGGTGAGATCCTGGAGAAGCTCCACAAGCTCAACGACATGCTCTTCGTAAAATACAAGAGGCAGACCTACGTTCTTTTTGCCCTCATAATTGTCATAATGGTTGTTGGGGTTTTCAACTACGAGAACTCCAAGTATGCCGGGGAGATGCTCACCACCTCCCAGATAAAGTCCCTCCTGGCGGAGATAGAGAAGGGGACCTTCGGCGCAGGTGGGGTTGACCTCTCGAAGATGGAGAGGAGGGAAGGGAGGATAGAGGAGAGCGGATACCTCGCCGAGCAGAGCTCCACGGAGTACAGTGTGAGGGAGGAGGGGGGCTACATTTATCAGGTAAAAGCGACCCTCACCTGGAGGGATGAGGACGACTACAACATCCTCTACGACAATCAACCGGACCAGTTCAGGTTGACCGTCTCCTCCCCCAACTCCAACTACACCCTGGCCTCCGACTGGGTGGCCAACCAGCACGGCTCGGAAGGAAGGATTGAGCTAACCCTGACCCTTCCCGATGAGATAGTGAGCCACCTCTCCCCGGGGGACGCTTGGACCGTGCAGGTTGAGCTCGGCGACGCTGGGGACCAGCACAAGATAAGGCCCCTGCCCGGGATCATAGGGAGGAGAGACGACGGCAACAGCTTCGATCTTCAGATAACCTACGGCTATTACGCACCTAAGGAGGAGTGACGTGGAGGAAGTGATGTGGCGAAAAGAAGAATGGTGAGGAGGGAAGAGGAGGAGGCTGAGATAAAGCTCCCCGAGTTCGATGAGGAGGGGTTCCTGCTTGATGAGACCAGGGCGGCTAGGATAACCTACCTCTCCTTGGGGGTAGCCCTCCTCTCCGGGCTTCTCACGGGTTTCATAGGCCAGGCAACTTGGCCAAAGGAGGTCTACGGCGCCATATTCGGGCTGGCGGTGGCTGCCCTTATGCCGAGGATATTCACCCTTTTCAGGATAGACATAAAAGAGGTAGCTCCCAAGAGGTGGGCTGAGGCCTACGGCGTATACTTTGTGACCTGGTTCGTCTTGTGGGTGATGCTCCTCAACCCTCCCTTCTTCGACGCCGTTTCACCTAAGGTGACCTACGGAATCTTTGAGACAGACGCCCCTCCTTATCCAGAGCTCGCTCCAGCATATCCTGACGGCACCTACAGATTGGAAGAGGGGGCGAATTACACACTTCTCATTCGCTGCGCCGACAACTGGAGGGTGGAGGAGATAGATGTCTACCTGGATGGGAACCTGTCCCTTGACCTGGAGAGGTTGAAGAGCTCTGAGGACTACAACCTGACGATTTTTGAGGAGAAGTGGAGCTCCCACGGCGGAGATTTTTACAGGGTGGAGATAGGACCCTTTGGGGAGGGTGAGAGGGTGATAGAAATCGTGGTGAAAGACCCGAAAGGGAATCTGGAGAGGGTAGAGGTTCGTCTGAGGATAGAAACATGAAATGCAAATGTTCAGGGAAAGTATTTAAATCTCCACGGAGTTTTATGAAGCATGATGTTGAAAGACGGCGAAGAGGTCACCTTTGAGGTGGAGGACAAACCCGCTTTGGGCCCTGAGGTCGTAAAAGGCCCACTGGGGGATTACGAAGGTGAGGAGGGGGGTTCTGCGGATGCGTCCCCTCGGGGTGAGACCTTCCCCCCTTCTGCGTCTTCGGAGATGAAAAAGAAAAAGGTGAGGGCGAATCGGGGTAAAGATGAAGGGGGCAGAGCTGTGGGAGAGAGCAAAAAGAGGCCAAAGAAGCTTACAGCAGCGGAGAGGAGAAGAAGAAAGAGGCTGGTGAAGAGGGTCATAAAGCTCAGTATCGTGCTGGCAATAGCGCTTTTCCTCCTGCTCCCCCAGTTCGCTGAACCCCGGGACAAGATATTGAACCACCCTGCCATAAAGCAGCTCTACACCCCCTACAGGCTATACGATGAGACCGCTGACATAATAATGAGGATGAACTTCACCATAACCTCCCACGGGGGACCGGTGAGCAAGGTGGTTCTCAAGGTGCCCGTGCCGAAGGATATCCCACCGGAGGACGGCTACCTCCAGGACGTGAAAAGAATTGAGACCTCAGAGCCCCCGGACAGCGGGGAGCCAGACCTCAGCTCCCCGGGGCAGGAGATGATGCAGTGGGAGTTCAGGAACTTTGTGGGACAGAAGACAATCTCCGTCACATATTATTTGAGAACCCGCACTTACATCTGGGAGCTTGACGAGAAGGATTCTGGAACGGTGGATGACATACCCCAGGAGATCAAGCAGAAGTACGTTCACGATCAGTGGCCCATATACGACAGCCGGGGCAGCCCTGTGGACCTCGACGGGGACGGTGAGGTGGATTACCGCTACTGGCCCTCAAATGAGACCCTCAAGAAGCTGGCGGAGGACCTGACCCGGGACAAGAAGACAGTGCTCGGGAAGATCAAGGCCATATACGACTGGGTGGTAGAGAACATAAAATACCCCAACGAAAGTGAGAAGCAGATAGACGCTCAGAGGTACTGGGGCTATCCCAAATATGCCTGGGGGACCTATATGGACCGGCGTGGGGACTGCGATGACCAGTCCATTTTGATGGCCACACTAGCTAGGGCCATCGGGATCCCCGCGTGGCTGGAGGTGGGCCACCTCTATGACCCCTCCCAAGGCACCTGGGGAGGCCATGGGTGGTTCAACGTCTACATACCGCTTAAGAACGGGGACTATGTGATAGCCCCCATAGACCCGGTGAACCAGGAGTTCCTGCTGAGGGATGCCTACCGCTTCACAGACTGGATAGACACCGGGGGCGACATCACCGTGGATGGGGATACGGTGGACAACCTTGAGTACTACTACGCCATATTCAGGACCACGGGGGGAAGGCTCTTCGGAACGGCAACCCTTGACATCAAGTCATACTCCGTAAAGTTTGAGCCCCATGGGAAGGTCAAGGAGTTCGTCGAGGAGAAGATAACGAGCCCGCAGGACCTCTTCAAGTACCAGCCCCCACCGCTCCCCGACTACACCGCCGGGGCCTTTATCTTGGCGGCCCTGCCAGCGGTCATATACGCCCTCTACAGCAGGAGAAGGAGAATAAAGTGAGGGGGTGTTCGGATGGAAGGAATAGACCCTGTAAGGACAGTGGAGATAGATGGCTGGAAGCTGGGGATACGCTTCTCCTCCTCGCACCTTCTTGCCCATCACAACAAGTGCTCCCGGCTGCACGGCCACACCTACGTTGTGAAGCTGAAGGTAAAGGGGGGTCTGAACGATCAGTGGATGGTGGTGGACTTCGGTGAGCTCAAGGAGACACTGCGGGAGATCATCTCCGAGATGGACCACAGGCTGCTTCTCCCGGGGAAGAGCACCACAATGAAGATAGAGCTTGGGGTGGACTACGTGGAGGTGGAAAACGAGGGAAGGTTCTATCGAATCCCCAAGGAGGACGTTCTGATACTGCCAGTTGAGGCAACCACCGCTGAGAGTCTCTCCGCCTACATCCTGAAGAGGCTCCTTCAGAGGTACCCCGCCCTTATGGACATGGTGGAGGTGGCCCTGGGACTGGACGAGGGATGGGGCCAGGGAGCGTGGAGCGTATGGAGAGGAGGGCAGTAGTCCTTTTGAGCGGGGGTCTTGACTCCTCCGTGGCAGCCGCCAAGGCGGTGAGCGATGGCTACGCCATATACGCTATGACCTTTCTATACGGCCAGAGCCACTCAAGGGAGGTGGAGTCCGCCCGCAGGGTGGCGGAGTTCCTGGGAGCAAAGGACCACGTGATGGTGGAGCTCCCCCCCTTCCTCTTCAGCTCCTCCGCCCTCCTCGGCGGG
>Ga0164318_10003215_pt1 | contig 15422 bp, 13 predicted proteins | sample GuaBasSedimGuay9_FD_113734 | JGI IMG/M metagenome (GOLD analysis project Ga0164318, IMG submission 113734) | Subseafloor sediment microbial communities from Guaymas Basin, Gulf of California, Mexico - Guay9, Core 4571-4, 0-3 cm | ecosystem: Environmental > Aquatic > Marine > Hydrothermal vents...
CGTGTCCAATTCAGTATGCTTTGAAGTTTATCGAAGCTAATCATGCCACAACCATATAATAAAACGGGTCATTCCATTAATTTTTTTCTTGGCACTTCCTGATATATACATATATTTTGCTACCTGGCCTTATTTCCTCCAGTAAAAGCTCTGTATCAAGGCTTATTTGTAGCCCTCCACATGAGATAAGGGTTTTCTTTTCTTTCTCCATATATGCTTTACAGGAGTACACGATATCCCACTGCTCTAAATCTTCTAGACTTCTCCTGAACTCAACTATGACTTCGTCCCCTTTCCTTATATCAATGCCCGCCTCCTCGAGCAACCTAATAGGTACATCAATTCTGACGCTTTTACCCTCGTTAACAGAAAGACGCAAAATCTTAATTTTTGCATATTCTGGTGTATCGACATCATGTACGTAGGCCCTCATTCATACACACCAGGCGTATACTACTAGTAATCACTAGAAAATAGACCCTTATATAGCTTATACTATAGCTAAGCAAATATTGTACGCTATATATAATTATTTGTCCCAGAAGACTAGAGATGAAAGGAAGATTTCGGGAAAATTAAGTGAGGTTTCAGAAATCTTCGAGTTACTTAAGAGCTTCATGAACATTCTGAGAGATCATATTGAGGAGGCACATTTAAAGAAGGTTCAGGAGTATCTGAGAGATTGTTCGATGAGCTCTTTTTCGATGAGAATCTCCTACTAGCGGATGATCTCTTGAGGTTTATATTTGAAAGGCGACCCAATAGTTTCCGGCAAGGCTAGGGGATAGCTCTAGTGTCCAATAAAACCACTTAGCTTTCTAGGAGGCGTAAATGTGAGGACTGGAATAATTGTTGAGAGAGCATGATCCCTATGGGAAAAGCATTAAAGATACGGTTCTATGTTTTCCTCACGGACATAGCTCAACCATCGGTAGCTTTGTGCTTTACACGCTTGCTAAGAATGGTACGGCTCCAAAGGCAATAGTGAACTTTATGGCAGATTCAGTGGTAGTTGTTGGAGCTGTTATTGCCAAGATACCTATGGTTGACGGAAGAGATATTTCAGAAATAAAGACTAGCGACATTGTGGAGGTTGACAGATGTAACGAAGTAGTGAGGGTCTATAGAAGAGGATAGAGGTATGTACTTAACCAAAGATGGAAAGAGAATTTATGATTGTGAGTTGGGCTAGGCCTATCAAGGTATCTACGAGAATGCTTGTTAAGTTAGGCGATTTATATGAAAGCCAAACGCCTAATACCATTCAAATCAGCGCATATTTCCAGCGTTTCCTACAAAACAATCGGCGATGCATCTATGGAATTCCTCAGAGTACTGGTAGACTTCGGTGGAAGGGTTAAAATTAAGGCGACAGCAAATCCCCCCGGGCATAAACTATGAGAATGCTACCTTTGCATATCTTCCCAACGGACTAGTTGAAAGGCAGAGAGAAATAATTGGTCTCTACAGGAGAATAGGAGTGGATATCGTTCTAACCCGCATACTATACTCTTTGGAGGTTCCTAGGAGGAGAATGCACTTGCTTGGACTGAATCCTTAGCTGTGGTTTACGCTAACTCAATACCTTGGCGCGTGGACAAACCGTGAGGGAGTGAAGGGAGCCTAGCGCGCTTGCATCAGCCTTAATCAGCAAAACTCCGGACTATAGGTTACATTAACCGGAGAATCATTGCGCATCAGTTCTCGTTAGGGTTGAAACGGAGCTTAGGAATGAAGCAGATTACGGCACACGGACATATATTTAGGTAGAGTTTTAGGTGATAAGACTCCGTTGCTTCAAGGTTTAGCGAAAACTGAGGAGATCTTTCTCAAGCAAATGGGTGCGGCGATGGCTACAAGCAGTATGGTCTCAATGTTTCATTTAAGCGGGAACAAAGAGGAGTTAGCTAAAATAACTGAAGAAATAACCGTTGAAGACAAAGATTTACGTGAAGTTAAGGAGGAACTCTCAATGTCTTCTTTTGATAAGCCAGACTCAATCTTTATTAGGTGCCCACACTGTTCGCTCAGCGAAATTAAGCTGATGGCCGAGCTTATCAGAGGAAAAGAGGTTAGAGATGATGTTCAATTTTGGGTTTGTACATCAAGGTTTATCCGCAGGAAAGCAGAGAACCCCCGTGAGAATCATTAAGGAGGCTAGCGGAAAGGTTATATGCGACACATGTGCAGTTGCAGCTTGGCTGAGGGAACTCGGCATAGAAACATTGGTAACGAACTCAGCTAAGACGACTCACTATGCACCGTCAATAAGCGGGGGGTTGAAGTTTCATTTTCGCCTTTAAAAGAGTATATCAAAGCTGCATTCCGAAAATCATTTAAGATGTAGAAATTTCTCTTTTAATTTCGGTTTCCAGAAACAATTAGAGTTTCATGTAACTTCACAAAAGAAAAGTCGCTTCCCTCGAAGGCGATCTCATTTAAGCATATGGAAGACACGGTGAAAGATTATCTTGAGATTTTTCAGGCGCATATGAAAGAGATGAGAGAGGTTTCTCTGAAGCTGGAGGAACTAGAAAAGATGCTTAAATCGGGAAAATCACAAAGAACACTTATAACGTTATAGTGGCTGAGCTGAGTGAAAAGGATGACATTCTCTTTGGAGGATATCCTCAAGTTAAGGGAGAGTTTAGAACCTGCAAGAGCTAGGGCTAAGTTGGAATTAGCGAAAGAGAAGGCTGAAATGGGAAGTGCTGGAATATTAGAGGAACGTACATTGAGGACTAGTGAGAAACTTTATGTCTCTTATTCTCTACAAAAGTGGAAGAAGCTAATCTCAAGTATAGATGAAGCTTTGTCTTCCTTAACCATAGACAAGGGAATATCTTTTCTTGAACGATACTTACCTATGACTGAAGAAGGAAACCCTTCCAAAGAAAGATTGAAAGCGATTGAAAGGGCTAGAGAACTTTGCAGGAAATGTTTGGAATCAATCTGAGAAATTTGGAATTCGACTAGACATGAAAAGACTGGGCAGATGATAAGCTTAGAACATAAAGTCTCCCGACCAAAAGAGCAGATAAGAGAAACAGAAGTCCGTTTTACAATTGGATACTATGACAAACGTAGCTTTGAAGCTAGGATTAGCGATTTGAAGGCAAACCTACAAAGGATTGAGAGAAATCTCTAAACTTAGAGACCATGTAGATGAGATAAATAGGAAGGTGTTCAGATGCTCAGAACTACCGAGAAAACTTGTAAAACAAAAACTCATCTTTTCATTAATCCTTTTAACTATCATTTTATCTCCTTCAACTCTTTAATTTTCTCTTTTTTCTACTTTTTCGTCGTGCAATCCTAAGTTAGAAATACCTTAATCAGAGTAGGAGCTGATAGATGTTGCGATTTTATTAGAAGAAGCGCTTGTTCAGGGAGATATTTCCATCCTTCATCAGCAACATCGATGTTAGAGACCTCTGCTATCTCAACACCATTCCTAGTTACTTTTTCAGGTTTCTGAAGACCTGCAATTATGCTGAAACTAGTCTCATTAATAGGATAATTAAGTTTAAATGTTAGATACTTCTTCTCCGCGTCAAACTTTGGATCTTGAATAATAGCCGCCGAATTTATGTATACCTTTTTCTTCCCCACATTTAGAATGCTGAATGAAGCTTCTACATTTTTTCCTGTAAGCATCATTAAGTTGGATAATAAATTGCCTCCAGGAATCTCCGGACCATTACCGGGAGCCAGCCAATACGAACTGAAAACGTTATTTATCACATCATACGAGTCGGGATAGTAACCTCTATACTTTTCATCTAAAACATTTTCTTCGCACATGCGTATTCCTGCAGCTTGTTGCTGCAGACCGCACATGGTTATCCCGTCTGCAAAAGTTTTCCATGGTAGACTATCGTCATAATCAGATAAAAGCCGTAAGGAGTATGCGTATTCTAAACCACACCATTGCACAATCTGGCCGAACCAAGGATGTAAGTAGAACGTCGATCCAAATACGGGTATTGAGCCATACTTCATGATTCGTCTATCTAATGCTCCCCATGTATATATAAACGGTAAACCTGTATAAGCCCAGAAGACGGCTTTTGATAAGTACTCATCATTGCCCGTAATTTTAAAAGCTTCTAAGTTAGCTAGTATTGCTTGGGCAGATGCGACGATATCCGGTGTATGTAGGGGACATTCCCATGTTTGAGAACCTTCAGGTCTCTTAAGCGTATTCATAAAATTCAATGCTTTTAGGCCAGCCTCTAAGGATTTTTGATCGCCAGTAAACCTTGCGTATTTTAAGAGATTATATGCAGGGAACGCACAAAGACCTACAGCAGTATCTCCAGCTTCTCCGAGAATTTTGTGGCTTTCATCGGGCAGAAAACCGAATGAACCGTCAGGTCTCTGATTGGCTATAAAGACTTTAGCATAATCTCCTGCAACTTTTAAGCATTCCTCAATTAATCCAGCATGAAGAGATAAATCTAGTAAAATAAATCTACTACCGATTTCTGTCCACCATCTATATTTAACGCCATTGGCATATGGAATAAATGAATCCGCTGTACTCAAGAACTTTCTCATAGCTTTAATTGCTACCTCTCTTAATTTATTCTTATAATGAGGATTATTCACTGAAAGCGAATGTATCCAAAGTTGAAGAGAGGTTAATGGACTAGCATGAGGCCCCCAACTTTCAGGGACATTCTGACTGAACACATGCTTTTCAGAATCAAACCTGTCCAGATATGTTTGTACACTAATCTCTATAGCCTTTTCAGGTTTGATTGACGTTGCTGGTATTTCCGGTATACCATAAATTTCAAACCATTGCTTTAGTACTTGAATAGGCTCTTCAAAAAAACCAGCTATTATCCACGCTTCAATATTCACCGGATGGTTAGGCTCCATAAAGTAAGATTTATATGCATATCCATAAGGTCCTCCACAATTTTCATTTATCCACTTCGGCACTGAAGGAACAAACAATCCTAAAAGGTGATTTTCTTTCTTTTTCATCTCAACCCAGTTCGGCGATGCGAATATAGCCGATATATAAGCGTTCCGCCCATCCCATTTATATAATGGGTTCCATGCCAAACCAAGTACATATCCCTTGTAAGAAACAAACATTAGAGGCAGAGTTATCTTATAAGGATGAGGAAGAAATCTATGCATATGGACTTCAGCAACATCATTTTTACTTGACGACCTTTCATTAGAAAGTAAGTATTCAAGTCCCGGAAAAATTGCGAGATCCTTATTAGCCCCAAAACTGCCTTCACCTACATAAAGAAAAGGGCCGCTGAAGAATAGAAGCTGCCTTGACTTACTTGCTGTCACAGCGTACTTTGCTAGGACACGTCTCTCGTTTGGTTTTAAACTAAATTTAAATTGAAAATTCCATTCAACTCCGTCAACATCGACTTCCTTTGAATATAATTCCAATGTAGCGTTATCGCCTTCATTAATTTTATACGATGTAGGATTTATATTCTTACTATAATTCATTAAAGCGTTTGATTTATACGTAAACCGGGCAATAGGACTGCATAACCCAACTTTATACCACTCTGAGCCATTATGTACATAAATCATAAATTCTTTATAGCCTATTTCCGACTTCTTAAAGATAAAACGAAGATGCTCATTCTCGAGAGTTATATCTCCTGTTTCATCATTAACCTTACAGCTAACCACCGTAATTTTCGCCCATCCATAATGTTAATTTTTTATAATTCGTAATCCACATATAATATTTGCGATATTAGGCGCTCTTCATTATTAGAAGTTTGGATGGAGGAGATTAAAGGGTAAAAAGGTATATGTCTATACCGCCTTCCATGGACTTAAAAAGTCAAAAGTTCGGAGGAAAAATACGCGTAGTGACTAAAGAAGAAATATTCGGAGTCTTAGCATGTACGACTAGTAGCGTATAGCCCACATCGCTCTGAGGATAACAGCAAATCTGGTTCCAATACCAACCGATACAGCCATGCTGACAAATAATCCGGCTACGATGACACCTCTATATTTTTGCCACAAGTTTCTCCAAAGGCTTTCTGAATATTAAATTTCCTACCAACCCTCCCGCTAATAATGTAAAGGTTTGCGGGATAAGTGTGAATAGTCCGCCGATAAACCTATTACAGAAATTGGAATGTGTAGAAGCTCAGAAAGATATATTGTTATTATATCTGCTCCTAAGCTTAGAAATGTCGGGTTTATGATCGTAAATACTCCTAAAATCCATAGCTTAAAGTATGAAACATTTAGTGGCCGGTAGCTTTGTGTTGCCGGGAAAACGTATGAAGGAATCGGACTTGCCCGCCAGATGATTGCGTGTAAATAAGATTCATTATGAGACTTGAAGCAAGGCAAAAAAGTAACCCTTAATATAGCTTGTAATTCTGTTGCCTACCATATCACCTACCTTGAGCCATTAGACTGTGCTTCCATTATAGACACTTGGGAAATAGACTGGAACAAGCCAAGCTGATAAATCACCTGTCATTGCCATTGCGCTACCCGCGATGATTAATCCCTCTCTTATATAAGGAACTGAAAGGAGAAACCTGTTTTTCCTATATCTCTGCTAGCGTATAAGGCAGGCAAAAATGGCCATATAATACTAAGAAAGACGAATATCTAAAAAGGAAAGCGTGGCGCAAGCATGATTTGAAACGCGCATAATAGTGCTGTCGACGCAAAACACATTATAAGGGAGAGGATGGGGTGGAATTTCACCTAACTCGGTTTGTCTGAACCCGCCTTTCTCATAGACTTAAAAGTTCTCACAGGAAGCCCTGGCCATCTTGCTAGGGGCAGTAGAGCAGCCGCTATACTAGCATCTATGATGAATAGCGCCCATATGTAATACTGACTGAGTTAGACGAACAGCAACACTCATGCCGGGGCAACCATTGGCGCCATACTCCCAATTTTTAGCATTATGGGATTACCGATGAAATATAAGGCTACAGAACCAGCTAGGATACTTACAATAACGTTTAATGGGAGAATGAAACCCGCCGCTAAGGTCACTAGACCGGTACCAATCCCGAAAGAGAGCCCAGGAGAACGAGCTCCATACAATAGTTAGGATCAACCCATGGGATTGGAATTGCCACAATAGGGCTTCTCAAGGTCACTTGCGTGATCATTGGAAAGTCATATGCAGAAAGGCGAAAATAAAGCTTACTATTGCTGAGACTGAAAAGTATTCATTCAGGTCTTTTCTCTAACTGTCTGTAAATCTATCTCAGCTAATGGAAAGAGTAATTTCTTCTGTTTAATATAGAGCTCGCGACAGAAAAGTGAAATGCCAAGATCAGCAATCTTGTATAGCACGAAAGAGAGAATATAAACACCGATGACTATATCCCACTGTTCATTAAAATAATGTTCTATTAGACGATATTTTTGGTGGCAGTGCGAACCATGCAGATACACTGTATTCCATTGGATAAGTCAAGGCAAGGTATCCGTTATATGTTGAATTTATAAAGAGTTGCTGCCCATTGCAAACATTCCGCTGACAATCCAGATCATGTACGTTTCCTACCTCGTCAGCAGTTTACCTGATAGGATAGCTATCTCAGTAAAAAGTGAGACGGCGATATATGTGATGCTTAGGATCGAGTCGGTTGTAAGGAATAACCATATAACGACTAGCTAGAGAATAACACTAGAGTAAAGTACAGCTAGGGCAACTCTACTGGTGAAACCCTTTCGCACTTTATGACTATTTCATTATAATTCTCGGTCGCGTCTTTCACTCTCATCTTTTATTCTTTGGGTATAGTATTTTATTTTTCTTTAGGACTAAGTCCCTCCCAGACTCCCTTTAATACATCAGGATTATAGGAACTTGCGTCAGTTATACTTAATCGTAAATCCTCCATTGTTAGACCGTTTGGTTACTTGGGCAAGAGGACAAGATAATGTATGTCCAAAAGCAGGCTCAAACTTGCCAAGACAATTTTTGACTTTCACAAAAGGTACTTGCCGTTAGGAACTCTTTGCAGATACGCTTAAAACAAATCTACAATTAGGGATTTTAACATTGACATGGATAGAGATAATGGTTTCATTTGATGGAGAACATTTAAAATATAAGGTGCCACAACTAAATTCTCAAATAATTTAAATTTGTTTAATGTTCAATATAAAGGGGAATGATATGAGCTACTTAGATTTAGGCTCGAGAAGATTTGGTACAGAGTTTTCTTCTCTTATAAATAAGCGCATCATAGTAAACACCTTAACTCAAAAAACATTTACCGGAATATTGCTTGGATATTCGACCTCTGATCATAGCTTAGTTCTTTCAGACGTTGATGATCAAGAAGGGAATAGGTACTCACGCGTTATACTCTATGGCCACGCTATTTCGGAGATATTTCTCGTAGAGGAACCTTTAGATCTTGAAGAACTTGCAAGACGGCTAGAGGAGGTGTTTCCTAAAATGATAAAATACTATCCTGAGGCCAAATTGATCACGGTAATGGATCGTGTAAGAGTTACTGATAAGGGGGTTGAAGGAACAGGACCGATAGCTGAACGAGTTAAAAACGTTTATAAGAAATTTGTAGAAGAATGGAGTAGAAAAGAAAAATAGAAAAAATAATTTTTTTGTAAAAGGTTATCGTACTAAAATATTCGAAATAATTGAGTATCGTGATTGTACAGTGAATCTTCATGGAAAGAGACAATTTTGAAATTATTGAAAAAGACCTCCTTGGAAGAGTAGGAATTTTATACACTTCCCATGGCAAGATAGAGACTCCCACGCTTGCACCAGTGGTGAATATCGCAAAAACTTCCCTATCTCCTAGTGAAATAGTCTCACTGGGGTATCCTCTCTTAATGACAAATTCATATCTAATTAAAAAGAACTATAATGAGATAGCAATAGAAACAGGAGTCCATAAACTGCTGGGTGTTGAGACTCCAGTAATGACCGATTCTGGCGCTTATCAGTTAATGGTGTATGGTAGTGTAAATGTATCACCTGAAGAGATCTTAGAATATCAGATCAAGATAGGTAGTGATATAGGGGTAATCTTGGATATACCTACGAGATACGATACACCTTACAATACCGTAAAGAAAGAGGTTGAAGAAACTATTAGGCGTGCAAAAAAAGCGGCCGAAATTAACAGGGATAAGATGCTTCTAGTTGGTCCTGTACAAGGAGGTCAATTTCTTAACCTTGTAGCTTACTCTGCAACCGAGATCAGCAAGTTAAACTTCGATATTTATGCTGTTGGAGGGCCTACACAAATTATGGAAAATTATAAGTTCGTGGATCTCGTTAGACTGGTGATGACCGCAAAGATGAACCTGCCGATAGGTTCTCCCCTACATTTGTTCGGAGCCGGTCATCCATTCTTAATTCCTCTTATCGTAGCAATGGGTGTAGACATATTTGACTCATCATCCTATGTCCTATACGCAAGAGATTTAAGGTATATGACCTCCTATGGCACTTTAAGATTTAATGAGATGAGAGAGTTACCATGCAATTGTCCTGTATGTTCGAAGTGGAGTTACAAGGATCTAAAAGATTTGCCTAAGCAAGAACTCGTAAGGTATATCTCATTGCATAATCTTTATGTTTTACTCGAGGAGATAAGGCGTACAAAGGAAGCGATACATGAAGGCCGGTTATGGGAACTTGTAGAGATGAAAGCAAAAAGTCATCCTGCACTTCAGAGTGCCTTAGCAGAACTAAGAAAATATATATACTTCATTGAGAAGCATCATCCAGACACTCGTGGAATACTCTCAGGACTCTTCTTCTTTGACAGCATGAGTCGCTATCGTCCTAACGTATTCAGGCACTTAAAAAGGATTAAAGAAAAGTACATCCCTCCCTCAAAAAAAACCTTACTTCTGGTCGAAGAAAGCGCTCATAAACCATTTACGAGAGAAAGTTGGATTGCTAAGTTATGTAACGAAATCTACAGAAGAGAGAGGTTAAGCAACGAAGTGCATATCGCTATACTTTCCTCAGCATACAGTATAATACCAATAGAACTAGATGGTTTTTATCCTCTTTCCCAATATGAGAGCTCTACAATCCTCATAGAAAATAGTTCTGAGGAAATAGCCGCGGATGTTATATGGTATGTAGCGAATAATGATAAAATATACTCCAGGGTTATAATAATTTATAATTTACTTCCAAAGAAGATTATCGAGAAAATATGGTGTGGTTTACAGGAGAGAGGAAAGAAAGTTTATCTACTAAGAGTAGACTATAACTATGAGAACATCAATGATGTACTGAGATACCTAGAGTCTATTGTGGACTAGATACTTAAACATATAACGACCTATGATGTTCTTCTCCTCTTACTTGTTGTATCCTCCTTTGAATTTCCTCAATCTCCTTTAAGACTCTCTCTTCTTCTTTTAACAATTCTGTCACACTAATATTAGTTCCAAACAATACGTTCAGTTTTTGAATTGCTATAGCTGCAGCCCTAGGATCAGGTCTACCTACATCCGCATAAGGAAGTAAAGTTAACGCCGGAAAGGACATCATCTCAAAGATAGCGAGCATCGTTGCTAAGGGGCCGACAATGTATAAGTAGTCTTCAATTTTAGATGCATTCAATACCTTTAAGATATCCTTGTGACCCTTCATGTAAGAGGTTGTAGCAGCAATTTTTAGTTCCGTACCCTCTTCTCTAAGCCTACTATCTAATCCTCCTATCAATATAGCCTCCCTTAGGCCCTTTTTAATGAGTACTCTAGATAAAACATAAGGTATTAATGTCATCTCCTTATTAGAAAATGGGATATTTGGAACAAACAATACGAAATCTCCTGCTAAATAAAGTTCATACGGTGTCCTTATACCATCTTCCATTGATACGAAGGGAGGAGTATAGATGGAATGTATATAGCCAATCCTTCTACTCTTCAGCTCTTTAACGAGGTATCTTAAGGCTATCCAACCCGTGTATCCAACACCATGGAAACCTGTAATTAGAACTTTATTCTTTAAAACCTCTCTTTTTACTCTAAATAATATGCCTCTCATAGACAAAACCAAGACATTAAAGTACTAACATACAATAATGCTTTATCGCAACATTATAAGCATTTTCAGCTTATCTTAATCTCCAAGATGACAAATTGTAAAATTTATATTATACCTTATGATTTGACAAATATAAGGTGTGGAATAATGTCAGTATATCACGGCAATGATTTGAGGAAGATTAGCGGTGGAAGGAAGGGAAGACATGTTAAAGTAAAGCGAAAGTATCTTATGGGAAGATTTCCTGCACTAACACAAGTTGGTCATGAAGAGGAAAAAGACATAATCAGAACCTTTGGAGGAAATATAAAAGTGAAGATGAAAGTTGCCTCTAGAGCTAACGTAATAGATCCTGAGACAGGAGAAACAAAGACAGCACGTATACTTAGAGTAGTAGAGAATCCCGCAAGCAGGGATTTAGAGAGAAAAGGTATCATTACAAAAGGCGCTATACTTCAAACAGAACTGGGCCTTGCTCGCGTTGTTTCACGTCCAGGCCAAGATGGAGTTATAAATGCTATATTAATTAAAGAATAGATGTTTCTATGAGAAATACTCAACAAAGAAAAATTATAATCTGGCCAGTTTATTTTGATTCACGTTATCCACGCAAGGGAGGAAGACGAGCTCCCTTAAGCTTTTCTGTAGAAAATCCTTCCCTGGATTTAATCGCTAAAGCTGCAAGAGCCAGTGGATTAAAGATCATTATTGATGAAAATTCTAAACATCCTAAGACATGGTTTGATAGCAAAGGAAGAATTATAGTCTATACTGATCTCAAAAAAAGTGAAGTAATTAAGAGGATCGGGAGAGAACTTAGGAATATATGTAGGAAAGAAAGAAAGAAGTAACCCCTATACTCTCTCGCTCTCACTAAGAAACTGACCAAGCTTCTTCTTAACCAGTTCACTCACAATTTTTCCGTCAACCCTACCCCTAACTCTTCTCATCACTAATCCCATGATTAGGCCAAGAGCTCTTTCACGTCTTTCTTTAATAACGGGCATATTATCCTTTATGATCTTCTCTATAATCTCCATAACTTCTTCCTTACTGAGACTTCTTAGCCCGAGATCAATGATAGCCTTCTTAGGCGAAATGCCAGGATTCTTAGCTAGATATTCTACTACCGTGGGCAAAGCCTCTTTCGCTATAGTATTCTCTGATAGCAATCTGAACACTTCATAGATTGTCTCATCGGAAAGATTATAGACTGGTACACCCTCTCTCTTTAGATTCACTAAAGTATTTTCAAGGAAAGATGCGACAATAGATGGCGAGACATTTAATTCCTCAACAATCCTTTCAAACAAATCGAGATGATAAGACTCTATCATTTTTCGGGCCATTTCCTCGCTCAGCTTATATTTCTTTACAAATTTCTCATACTTTTTCTCGGGGGGTTCGGGTAGTTTAGCTCGAACCTTTTCGATAAGCTCCTCGCTGATCCTTATGGGCTTAATGTCAGTTTCCGGATACATCCTTGCCTTACCTGGCATGGGTCTAAGAAAACGTGTTGTTCCATCGGGATTCGCTCCTCTGGTTTCTTCTGGAACTCCATCTAGTGCTTCACGAGCACGTTTTACTACAGCCTTCAAAGCCTTTATAGCCTTCTCTCGACGTTCGAATATTAGTATAAAAGCGTCATTTTTACTACAACTTAGTATTTCCTTTAATCTCTCAACCTCTTCTTCCGTTATTCCATAGGCCGGAAGCTCATCACTATGAAATATACCGCCCACATTAGCCCAGTATTTAGCTCTGTCAGAAAACTCTGTACCTAACCTTCGACCAGGCTGAAGCTCATAACCGAGAAGACCCACAAATCCTGGTAATTTAACACATAAAGCTATACCTCCTTTGTTAATAACCCTCCTAGCAATCTTTGAACGTGTATTCTTAAACACATGTGTGACATCGATAAACTCTTCCCTGATAGAACCCTTTGAGACCCCTCTTTTTACTAATTCATCCCTAATACGTAGTAATCTTACTTGCCTTAAAACTTCATACTCTACTATTTTGCTAATTAGGCCTAATTCTTGAACACCTTTAATTTCTATCCTAGCACCTCCTCTAATTGAGATGTTCAAGTCTTGACGAATAGTACCTAAACCTCTTTTTACTCTACCTGTAATTCTTAGCAACTGTCCTATCTTATATGCAACTTTTTCGGCTTCCTCAGGACTACTTATGACAGGAGCAGTGGCAATTTCGATAAGGGGTATGCACATTCTGTCTAACCTATAAATGACCTCGTTTTTACTACTTTCTTCACCTACTCTCCTAGCTGCATCCTCCTCTAGACATATAGTTTGTATAGGAATAACCTTCCCAGATACGTTTATACTTCCTCCTAACGCTAGAAGCGCAGTTCTTTGAAAACCAGTCGTATTTGATCCATCTATGACTATCTTCCTCATAACCTGTAGTTCGTCTACAGGAACAGAGTTTAACATTAGCGCTATCATGAGAGCTACCTCTAAAGCTTCTCTATTCAAATCATGCGGAGGTTCTTCATCCATCTCTACTAAACAAACGCCATCCTCATAACATTCATATCTGTAGGAGACTCCTTTCTTAAATTCAAAGAGTGCGGCAGGATCCATTTCTCCTAATTCACTCCTAGTAGGTCTTAGCTTACGTAAAAAGGTAAAGTGAGGGTTGTCTGTCCGTAAACTTGTTGGACAATCACAGAACAACTTCCCTCGAGTATCTAACATTTGATGTATTTCTAATCCTACTTTTAATCCTAATTCCTCATAGTCAATTTTCATAACTAACACCCCCATAATGGCGGGTAACTCCTATTTTCCGACCTAGGATTTATTTCATAAACGATGTTCGTTAGCATGAGCCTTTTAACCTCCTTATATCCAAGCCCTTTTCCTAGTACCCAACTAAGCTTAACAAAAGCCGTTTCGGGAAGCATGTCTTCACCGGGAATTACGCCAGCTTTTAACAACTCTCTACCTCTTCTGTAAACGTTCATATTAATTCTACCCCATATACATTGTGAAGTCATTACCACCGGCACTTCATTCTCATGAGCCCTTTCTAAAGCTTTTATGAGTGTTTTAGCAACATGTCCCAGACCGGTACCTTCTAGGACAATACCATGGATGCCTTTGTCTAAAAGAAAATCAATAATCTCTTCCGTCATTCCCGGGAAAAACTTTACTAACGCAACTTTTGAATCAAAATCCTTTTCCAATATTATACCGTCATTTTTTCTCGGTATGATTTTCTTATTTAATAGGTTAAACTTATCTGGAAAATCGATTCTCGCTAAAGGAATATCATTTATAGACCTAAAGGCATCCCTACGACTTGTATGACATTTCCTTACCTTGACACCTCTATGAACCAAACAGAATGTATCTGATACACTCCCATGCATTACTACTACGGACTCTCCAAACGGAGCTTTTAAAGCTGTGATTGTAGCAGCTATAACATTTAATGCCGAGTCACTCGAGGGTCTATCGGACGACCTCTGAGCCCCTACGAGAATTATAGGTCCTGGCAATTGGCGAACGGCAAATGCTAGGGCTGCTGCAGTATACCCCATAGTATCCGTACCGTGCGCAATCACTATTCCTTTAGGAGCTTCCCTTTCAAAGATCTTTGCTACTCTCTCAGCAATCATGGACCAATATGATTGTCTCATATCTTCGCTGAATATGTTTAGAAGATTCTCTGCCTTTATGAAAGCTAAATCCTCCAGTTCAGGAACCATTGAGTAAATCTCCTCTGCTGTGAAGAAAGGATAGACAGCTCCTGTCTTATAATCTATTCTTGAAGCAATTGTTCCTCCTGTTCCTAAAAAATAAACGGGTGGCTTATCTCCTTTGATATACTGCTTCCTGACTTCAACAAGAGGAGAAGAATGTAGATGCCCTATAATTCTGACCGAAGAAATATTTTCGATATGTAGACCAATATTATATCCATTGTCGAGCTTTAAGATAAGAACATCCGGATCACCTATCTCGGGCCGAGGCAATATCACGCCCCTAATAATCCCGCCTCTTTTATGCCTTATCTCTAACTTATCGAACAAAGATATCCCGTATTTCTCAAAAAGCCTCCTAACCCTATCGCTGTAATTTACCTCCATATTCTCTGACATCTACCACTACCCTCCTAAAGCACGGATTCTAGTCTAGAAATCCTACTCGAATTTTAATGTGTTTGGGTTTGTTATATAGATTCCTTCGATAGAAACCCATTTCTCGAAGGAGAAGAACAGGTAATTTCCCGCTTCTCTCTTAGACTTAAACAAACGACAATTAGCCGGTAGGCTAGGTTGGTCGTGGGGTTCGGCTTTTATCGAACCTCAACTTATTTACCGTTGAGGCTTGTAAGGTTCTCCGCTCCGCAGGACAGCCCA
>Ga0164318_10003216_pt1 | contig 15418 bp, 12 predicted proteins | sample GuaBasSedimGuay9_FD_113734 | JGI IMG/M metagenome (GOLD analysis project Ga0164318, IMG submission 113734) | Subseafloor sediment microbial communities from Guaymas Basin, Gulf of California, Mexico - Guay9, Core 4571-4, 0-3 cm | ecosystem: Environmental > Aquatic > Marine > Hydrothermal vents...
CCCTGCTTCTGGCAGTTGGCGATGACCGACAGCGCGACCGTGGTCTTGCCGCTGCCCTCGGGCCCGTAGATCTCCACCACCCTACCTTTGGGCAGGCCGCCGATGCCCAGGGCGATATCCAGCTTCAGGCTGCCGGTGGAAATGGCGTCGAGCTGGTCGTAGATCTTGTTCTCTCCCAGCAGCATGATGGAACCCTTGCCGAACTGCTTCTCGATCTGGGCCCGGGTCAGCTCCAGGGCCTTGGCCCGGTCGTCCTTCTTGTTCTGCGCCATGTGAATTCTGCTCCCGTCGGCCGGTTCCAGGCTCGTACCGGCCCCGTTGAGGATGTGGTGCCGCCGCCTCTCCTGGAAGTCAGGGGAAAAGCTGCAGGATGCGGCAGAAGATAGCACGAATGTTCGTCGGCGTGCAAACTGTTTTTTCGCCTTATTTTCGCAGGGCGAAAAAGGTCTCTTCCCGGTAGATGGGACCTCCCGGGGTCAGGTCGCTCGAAAAGAGACTGAACCCGTCCATGCGCCAGGAGGGCAGGGGCGGATCCTCCCCGATCCGCGGCAGATCCACCGCCACCGCCGGCCTGGCCCCGCGCGCCAGGGTCAGGTGGGGACGGAACGGTTTGCGATCCTGGGGACCGGCGGGCCAGGCGGCGTCCACCTCGGCCCGGATGCTGCGCGTCAAGGCGAGCAGCTTCGTGCCCCCGTCCACCTGCAAGTAAAGCACCCGCAAAGGACCCCGGGCCGGAAACTGGCCGACGGGCCCCATCTCCAGGTCGAACGCCGGATGCCGTCCCAACGCCAAAAGACGATCCTCCAGGGCCTTGCAACGCTCCGGCGGCCACTGTCCGAGGAACTGGAGCGTCAGATGCCAACAGGACGGATCCACCCAGCGCAACCGGGGCCGGGCCGGCAAACCGTCAAGCCGGGCTGTCAGCTCCCGACGGAGGTGATCCGGCACCTTGACACCCAGAAAAACCCTCATGAGGGAAGATCCCAGGCCGTGGACATGCTCCAGGGGTCGGTGTCGTCGCCGAACCGGAGCACCCGCCGCAGGCTGTCGACGGCCGCGGCCACCGTCAGCAGGCGATTGCGCCGGCGGTCGGCAGGGAACAGGTAACAATGGGCGAAGATCCCTGACGGTGTGGCGACAGCCACCCACGTAGTGCCCACGGGCTTCTCTTTCGTGCCCCCGCCGGGACCGGAAATGCCGCTGACGGCCAGGGCGTAGTCGCAGCCCAGCCTGTCCCGGCAACCTGTGGCCATGGCACGGACAACCGGTTCGCTGACGGCTCCGTGGGAGGCCAGGTCGGCGGCCTTCACGCCCAGCAATATGGTCTTGGCCTCGTCGGCGTAAACCAGGAAACCGCCCTTGAAGAAGTCGGAGGCGCCGGGGTTCCTTGTCAGCGCACCGCCGATCAGACCCGCGGTGCAGGATTCGGCGACGCCGCAGGAAGCCCCGCGCTCCTGCATCATCCGCTGCACGACCTCCGGCAGGTCCCGGCCATCCCTGCTGAACACGAGATGCCCCAGGGCGGCGTCCAGACGGTCGGCCACCTCATCCAGTACGGACCCTTCGTCTCCGGGGACGGAAGCGGCCACCCGCAGATCCACACCCCATTCGGTGACCCACCACGACCATTTCAACCCGGGATGGTCGTCCATGAGCGGTCGGCACAGGTCCACCACGGCCAACTCGGGAACCTGGGCCAGGCGGCGTGACAGGGACCGACGCACCGGCGGCAGCAGGCCGCGGGCATCCAGTTCCCGGATCACCGACGGCAGCAACCCGGCCAGTTCCGCGGGAAAGCCGGGCAGCAGCACCACCTCGCGGCCGCGCAGCGTGCCTATCAGGCCCGGGGCCGACCCCACCGGGTTGGCCAGGGGCTTCATGCCCGCCGGAACCCTTGCCTGCCGCGCCACTTCCGGACGCATGGTCCTGCCTCGCTTGCGGTACCGGACCCGGATCATCTCCAGGGCCCGTTCATCCTCGGGCAGGTCCACGCCGGCCCAGGCGGCCACCGCCTCCCGGGTCAGATCGTCGGGCGTGGAACCGAGACCGCCGCACAGGAAGACCAGATCCCCCGGACCTGTACGCTCGAGCGCCTGCACCACGGCATCCTGACGGTCCGGCACCACCTGCACCAGTTCGACCTGCATCCCGTGCCCCCCCAGGGCCCGCTGGATGTCCCGGCTGTTGCTGTCGAGAGTGCGACCCTCCAGCAACTCGTCGCCCACGGCGATGATCCTGACCCGTGCCGGTCCGCCGCTCACACGAGCACCCCGCTCCAGGCCAGCGCATACACCGTCAGGTGGGTGGCCACCAGGGCCAGGAGCCCGGCCCCGATATCGTCGGCCATGATGCCCAGGCCCCCGCCGCCGCCCAGGTGCTCCAGCTTCCGCACCCCCAGGGGCTTGAGGATGTCGAAGAAGCGGAACCAGAAGAACCCGATGACGAAACCCCAGGGACTGAGCGTCACCCCCATGTACGTCACCAGCATCCCGGCGACCTCGTCGATGACCACCAGGTGCGGATCCTCGCCGTGGATCTCCTCCAGCCGGCCCGCCACCGGGATACCCACCAGGGTCACAAGCACCAGCGCCGCCAGGGTCGCGACCAGGGGGATGGGCCCGGCCAGGGTCCAGATCAGCCACCACAGGACCATGAAGGCGAAGCTGGCGACGGTGGCCGGGGCGAAGGGGGCGAAGCCGGTGCCGAAGAAGGTGCCCAGCAGGTAAAGCACAGGACGCGGCATGGTGTTCCTTTCCGGTGGCAAGGGGCGGGGAAAAAGCCAGCCCCCCGGCATCACCGCCGGGGGGCTGAATCATAACAAGAGGACCGGGCCGTGGCCCGAAAAAATGTGGGCCGGGTCAGGTGGTCTGCAACTGGCGCAGGATCTGCTTGGCCACGCTCTTGAGGGTATCGAACACCCCCACCCCCTTGACGGCGACGGCCTCGAAGTTCTCGTAACCCTCGGGGTTGAGTTCCTCGTTCAACTCGTCCACGGGGATGGCGTCGGGCATGTCGCGCTTGTTCCACTGCATGACGAAGGGGATCTGGTCCAGGCTCAGATCGTATTCCTGGAGGTTGTCGTGGAGGTTGTACAGGGCCTCGATGTTGGCGTCGAAGCGGGCCTCGCTGCTGTCGGCCACGAAGACGATGCCGTCCACCCCGCGCAGGATCAGCTTGCGGCTGGCGTTGTAGTAGACCTGTCCCGGCACCGTGTAGAGGTGGAAACGGGTCTTGAAACCCTTGACCTCGCCCAGTTCCAGGGGCAGGAAGTCGAAGAACAGGGTCCGGTCCATTTCCGTGGCGAGGGTCACCAGCTTGCCCTTGGTCTCGGGCGACAGCTTCTCGTACACGTACTGGATGTTGGTCGTCTTGCCGCCCAGCCCTGGACCGTAGTACACGACCTTGCAGTTGATCTCGCGCGATGAGTAGTTGATCAGCGACACGGCGTTTCCCCTTCTGGATTGCCGGACCCGGGAGCCTGGGCTCCCTGCATCAATCAGCGAACAGGTTGTCGATCTCCGCCTCCACCTCGCGGGTGAAGGTCTCGTCGAAGGCGTCGTATTCCTCGTTGCGGAACTCGAGCTTGTCGTAGAGGGTCTCGATGATCTTGTCGAGTTCCGCCACCGCCCGCCTGACCCGCAGGCGCACCAGACCCAGGGTCGTGCTCTTGTCGAACAGCACCACCAGCACCACGCCCTTGGCGATCTTGCCCAGGAACATGCTGTCCTTGGCGCCCTGGTGGTACAGGGTGCTGAAATCCTTCTCGCCGATCAGCCTGGCCAGCTGGTAGTTGGCCTCGAAATCGGCGGCACACAGGGACGCGAAACTGGTCAGGTCGAAATCCACGTCCGGTCCGCAGTGGCTTACCAACTGCCCGGTGCGGTCGATCAGCATGACGTTGCCGGCCTTGCTGCTTTTGAGCAGGTCATCCAGCACGTTGTTGATGGCCCAGAAATCTTCTTCGAAGATGGCCCATTCGGCTCTGACCATGAATCATCTCTCCCGTAGCGCCTGAGGCGCCCTGGTGACTTCGGCTTCCAGCATCAGCAGGGTTATCGGCAGGAAAAGAGGGCGGTTAACCGGAAAATTTGATCCCCCGCAAGAAGGAGCCGGCCTCACGCGCCGACCAGGCCGGCAGGCGTCAGAAACTGCGCCGGAACTGGAAGGCCCGCTGCAGGGTGACCTCGTCGGTGTAGGCCAGGGAACCTCCCACGGGAATGCCGGTGGCCAGGCGGCTGAGCTTCAGGTCGCGGTCCTCGCACAGGCGCTGGATGTAGAGGGCCGTGGTCTCGCCCTCCACGCTGGCGTCCAGGGCGATGATGACCTCCTTGACCCCGTCCTCCCCCAGACGGGCCTGCAGGCGGTCGAAGGGCAGATCCCGGGCCCGGACCCCGTCCAGGGGCGATAAGAGCTGGCCCAGCACGAAGTAGCGCCCCTGGAAAAAACCGCCCTTCTCGAAGGGCAGGATGTCGATGGGGCTTGTGACGATGCACAGTTGGGTGGGGTCGCGGCGGGGCGAAGTGCAGATGCGGCAGGGATCCTCCTCGGTGATGGCCCCGCAGCGGGAACAGTGACGGACCTGCCTGGCGGCCGTCTCGATGGCCGTGACCAGTTCGCCGGTGTCCATGCCGGCGTCCACCAGGTGCAGGGCGATGCGCGTCGCGGACTTGCGCCCCAGGCCGGGCAGGCGGCCCAGGTTGCGGACCAGGTTCTCGAGGGCCGGCGACTGGAACTCCCCTCCTTCGCCGGACACATCCTTGCGGGCCACGTCTCAACCCATTCCCGGCAGGTTCATGCCCGGGATGTTCAGTCCCCCGGTGACCGCTCCCATCTCCTCGGCGGTCATCTCGTCGACCTTCCTGATCCCCTCGTTGACCGCGGCGACGATCAGGTCCTGCAAAAATTCGATGTCGTCCGGGTCCATGGCCTCCGGCGCGATGGCGATGGACTTGAGGTTGTGCTTGCCGTCCATGACCACCTTGACCTGGCCGCCGGCCACCTCGGCGGCGACTTCCTTCTTGGCCAGTTCTTCCTGGGCCTTGGCCATCTTGGCCTGCATCTGCTGGGCCTGCTTCATCAGCATGCGCATATCCATGTCGTTTCTCCCGGCCCCGGGGGCCTGATTGCGTCACCGCCGCCCATTGTCAACGGTCGGCGGGATCCTCCCATTGTTCCTGCTCGCTCGCGGGCAAGGGTTCCGCGTCCATCATCTCCACCAGGTTGTCCAGGGCCGGATCGGCGGCGCAGGCTTTATTCAGTTCCTCGTTCCGGGTCGGGGCGACCTGCTTGCGGATGTTCTCGCGCACCGTATCGACCTGGCCCCGGCTGCCCAGCACCAGTTCGACCTTGACCCGGGTCTGCCACAGATCCGATGCCAGGCGGGCGATCTGCTCCTTGTCCCCCTGGATGCTCCCCACCTGGAATTCCTTGTCCTCGGCGAACGCGATGACCAGCTTCCCCTTCTGAGGATCGAAGGACGGCAGGCCGTTCATGAGGCAGGCGCCCACCCGGGGCGTCTTCTGCATCAGGACCTCGATCAGGCGCGTCCAGCCTGGAACTTCCGCGTCCATGGCCCCTCCACCGGCCACCGTGGCCGCCGGACGGGCCGAAGACGTGCCGGCATCGCGGGCCAGACCGTGGCCCTGAGCCTGTTGCGACCCGCCGCCGGGGGCGGAAGACCGGCCTCGACCGGCAAAACCTGTCCGGGAACCGGGTCCGCCGGCGGCCGGGCCCGGGCTTCCCTGCCCCGTCAGGGCCTCCAGGCGATGGGCCAGATCGGACAGCAGCACCCGCGATTCGAAGCGGGTGTACTCGACCACGGCCGCTTCCAGCAGGATGCGGGGCTGGGTGCTGCGGTGGATCCGCTCGAAGTGATGGCTCGCCCGCTCGATGAGGGCCAGCAGATCCTGCTCGCTGAAATGCGAGGCCTGCTCGGCGAGCCTGTCCCGCTGGTCGGCCGGCAGATCCACCATGCGCCCCAGCTCGGGGTCGATCTTCAGCAGCATGAGGTTGCGGAAATCGGTCACGAGACCGCGGGCGAACGTGCCCAGGCTCTGCCCGGCCCGGGCCAGGTCGGCCACAAGCTCCAGGGCGCGCGCCGCATCCCGGGCGATGATCGCCTCGTTCAGGTCCAGGTAGACCTCGCTGCGAATCAGCCCGAAAGTCTCCACCACCGCCTGCTCGGACACCGTGCCCTCGCAGGAAGCCAGGACCTGGTCCAGCAGGCTCAGGCCGTCGCGCAGGCTGCCCTCGGCCAAGGAAACCAGCAGGCGCAATGCTCCCGGTTCGAGTTCCACACCCTCGGCCGCCGACACTTCCGACAAGCGTCCTTCCAGTTCCTCCCGGCTCAGCAGCCGGAAATCGAAACGCTGGCAACGCGACAGGATGGTGCGGGGAATCTTGTGGACCTCGGTGGTGGCGAAGAAGAAGAAGACCCTGGCGGGCGGTTCCTCGAGGATCTTCAGCAGGGCGTTGAAGGCGCCCTTGGACAGCATGTGGACCTCGTCGATGATGAAGACCCGGCTGCTGCCCTCGCTGGGGGAGTACTGGGCCATGTCCCGCAGCTCGCGGATGTTGTCCACGCCGGTATTGCTGGCGGCATCGATCTCCAGCACGTCGAGATAGCTGCCGCGGGCGATGGCCCGGCAGCTCTCGCATTCCCCGCAGGGATCGCCGTCCTTGGGCTGCGGGCAGTTGATGGCCTTGGCCAACAGGCGGGCCACGGTGGTCTTGCCGCAGCCGCGGGGACCGCTGAACAGGTAGGCGTGGCTGAGCTTGTCCCTGCGCACGGCCGCGCGCAGGGTGTCGGTGACGTGGGACTGCCCCACGACCTCGGCGAAGGTCTCGGGACGGTACTTGCGGGCGATGGCTTCGTAGGACATGGCGCTCCACTTGCCGGAAGTAAGGACACCGCCGGACGGACCCTGACAGCGGGTCGCGGCACGGACCGGCGGGAAACCGGATACCACTCTAGCACGGAAAGGGGATCCGGGGCCACGACATCCTGCCGCAAGGGGACTTGCAAGAGGAGAAGGCGGGCCAGGCTGGCGGCGCACACGTCGAAGGGAACGTACCGCTGCTACTTTCCAGTCCTGACGGAATTAGTGCTCCGGCGTCACGCCGGGCCTGGCCCATCATGCCTTCGACCCGGATCCACCGGGCCGCAAAGTTGGTGGAGATGAGCGGGCTCGAACCGCCGACCTCCTCGTTGCGAACGAGGCGCTCTCCCAGCTGAGCTACATCCCCGACCTTGATTTTTCCGATCTGATCACCCGCGGCTGCCAGCTACTGAATCTGGCGGAGAGGCAGGGATTCGAACCCTGGGAACTCCGAAGAGCTCAACGGTTTTCGAGACCGCCCCGTTCAACCACTCCGGCACCTCTCCCCGATCCTGATCGCCGCCGCGCGCCTTGCGACGCTGGCGGAGAGGGAGGGATTCGAACCCTCGGTACCCGGAGGCACACACGATTTCCAATCGTGCCGATTAAGCCACTCTCGCACCTCTCCACCGGAACAGGTCGAGCAATATAGCACCGGTCCCGGGGAAAATCAACAAAGCCGCAGACGCCTTCATCAGGGCTTCTCCGCCCGACGCGAGGCGAAAAAATCCCGCAGGAATTCCCCGCACTCGGCGGCCAGAACCCCCCCTACGACCTCCACGCGATGCCCGTAGGGGTTGCCCTCCAGCAGCCTCCCCTGCGAGACCACGGCCCCGGCCCGGGGATCGACGGCCCCGAACACGAGCCGGCCCAGCCGGGCCAGCAGGACGGCGCCGGTGCACATGGTGCACGGTTCGAGGGTCACGTACAGGGTGGCTGAATCCAGGCGCCAGCTGCCCAGGGTGCCCGCGGCCGCACCCAGGGCCAGGATCTCCGCGTGGGCCGTGGGGTCCTGCAGCTGCTCGATCCGGTTGGCGCCGCGGCCGATGATGCGGCCATCGCTGACCACCACGGCGCCCACCGGCACGTCGCCGCGCTCGGCCGCGCCGGCCGCCTCGGTCAGGGCCACACGCATCCACTGCTCGTCGACCGCACCTCCGCCCCGTCCCGCGGTCATCGCTTCTCCTGCACGCGGCACTTGCCCTCGGCCAGGTTGCCGGCGGTATCGATCACTTCGATCCGGACCCAGGGCGACAGGGTGTCCGGCGCCGTGAACTCGCGGCGACAGTTGAAAGTCTCGGCGGCGCTGTCGCAGATCCGATCCCGGGGATCCAGGCGCTCCCGTCCCCCGTCGGGTAGGACCAGAAAGGCTCCGGCCACCTGGCTGCCCGCGTCCTCGACCTCGAACTCCAGTTTCAGGGACCGGCCGTCCCCTGTAGCCCGCAGATCACGGATCCGCGGCGGGGTGTTGTCCACCACCACCGGAGCCAGCAGGCGCTGGCTGGACAGGGCCTGGGCGCCGGGATTGTCGGGGCTGTCGCTGATCTTCAACCGGATCTCGTAGATCCCGTCGGGCACGGTCGAGGTATCCCAGGCCTCGAGGCCTCCGTCGCGGCCGTCGGCGATGACCGTCCAGTCCTCCCGGCCCTGCCTGCGGCAGGCGAGTTCGTAATCCAGCCGGTCCCCGTCGGGATCGGTGGCCTTCCAGCTGAACACCTTCACCGAACCGCCCAGCTGCGCCCGCTCGGCCGGTCCGGGCCGCGCCGACTTCTCCTGACGGTTGAACTCGGCCTTCAGACCGCTGTCGAAGGTGCGGGTCAGGTTGGGGTTGCGCGCCATCAGACCGCCCTTGCGCACACCCTTGAGGTTCTCCCGGCGCAGGTCCGTGACCACGGGCCTGCGATTCTCGCCCCAGGCGCTGACGGTCACCCCGGTCAGCTTGAAATCCGGGCTGACCCGGCGGGGCAGGACAAGGCGCCACTGCAGGAAACGCGACGAGGGCACCTTCAACCGCTTGTCCTGCTCACTCCAGGGCCGCGACCAGTCGGTCCAGGTCTCGTCGGCTGTTTCCCTGTTGCCCGTGCGGACCGACCAGGCGGGTTTGCCGCCGGTCGCCGCACCGGACCAGGACAGATGCCCCCAGTTCACCGGACGCTCGGCGTCGAGGATGGGTCCGAGGACCCGGTAAGGGGCGTCACCGGCGGTACCGAAGTCATCGACACGGCTGGGATGGGTCTGGACGACCCGGATGGTCCCGGGATCATCGCCGCCCTGGAGGGCCATGACGTCTCCTCCCCGCCAGCTCGTAAGGGTCTCGTGGCCCGCGGGCGGAGTCAGGCGGTACAGGACGGTCAGGGGCTGGTCCTCGTCCAGCAGGCCGCCTGCGACCCAGCCCAGACCCGGCACCTGCATCACGCACATCAGATCCAGGTTCCCCGACCAGATCAGGGTCGGCACCAGGCCGTCCTCCAGGTCGTACAGGGCTGACCGGGGGACCTTGGCCTTACGGTCGGCGGCCGGACCGGGCAACATGACCACCGGACGGGGCGGCATGGGCCTCTTGTCACCGGGGGCGGGCGGAGACGGGGACTCCCCGTCCTCGCTCCCATCGTCCAGGGCCAGGGCGCAGAGGCCGTTCGGCCCTCTGACCAGGGAACTGACCTCGTTCTGATCCGCCTGGAGAATGACCGTCTTGGAACCGGGAGCAGCCGGATCCAGACGGTACACCAGTCCCGGACCCTGGGTCGCCACCAGGATTTTTCCCTGAGCATCGAAAGCGACCGCCAGGGCGTTCTCGGCGGGGAAACCCGTCAGACGCTCCAGCCGATCCTGGTCAGGATCCAGTACCATGAGCGCGGCTGGACTGCCGACCGCCAGATAGACCCGACCGTCCGGACCCGGAGTCATGGCCCAGACGTACCCGCCCGGGGTCTCGCCCAGATCCGTGACCTTTCCCCCGGTCTCCACCATGAACACCCGGCCGTCCGGCTCGCACCCGGCCAGCAACCGGCCGTCGGGCAGCACGGCCAGGGACAGGATCTCGTCGCAATCCAGGTCGGCCAGGGTCGTCAGGCTGTCGTCCTGATCCAGGGCCAGGATCAGGCCGTCATGGCCTGTGCCCAGGTAATAACCGCCCTTACCGTCGGGCACCATGGTCCAGATAAGATCCACACCCAGATCCCGGCCCCGACCCCGGGGAAGACCCGGAGCCAGGAATCCGTCGGACGTGATCTTCATGCCCTGCAGGCTGCAGTCGGCAAAGGGCCGGCCCGCCGGCATGTCCCAGTACAGGGGCCCGGCGACCCCGCGGCCGGGAAGCAGGATCGCCCCCGCGATCAGCAGGGCGCCGACCCTTCCGCCGCGGACAATCAAGCGGCGGGCGTGCCGGGTCAATGTGGTCATGATCATCCTCCCGTTGCTTCCGGATCTAGGGTCGCGGTCGTACGCGAAAACCTTCGGCATCCTGTTCGAGATCCACGTTCATCACCGCGGCGCCCTGCAGGACCCAGGACATCGGAACCGTCGCCCGGGCCGGCAACCGCGCCAGCGATCCGTGCACCGTGGGGTCGGCGGACCGCAACAGACGGGCCCTGCTGCCGGGCAGGCCGGGCATTTCCCGTCCCCGCACCACCAGGTCCCCGCCCGGGGCGACCAGGGCCACCACCAGTTTGTCCACGGCCCGCGGCCTGCGCAGCAGCCGCAGGATATCATCGAGGGTGTCGGTGGGAAACTTGGAACCCAGGCGTTGGGCTTCCAGGGCGAACAGATCCGCCTCGCTGGCGGCCACCAGACGGTACCGCCCCGCAGGCAGGTACGGCGGCAGGTCGAGAGCCACGGCCACGGATCTTTCCTCACCGTGCCGGGGCTTGAGGCGCACGCGGCACACCAGCGGCGCGGAGGCCGCCACCACTCGGCGCGGTGCGTCCAGGCCCGTGATCACAGCCGAAGCGACCGGCCTGGTCAGGGTCAGTTCCGCCCGGACCTCCTCCAACACCAAGGGACGATCCGGATTGTTCAGCAGCATGCCCAAGGGCGCCGTCCAGGCCGCCGCCAGCCCCATGGCTCCCCCCGGCCCCACGGCCGTGCCCTCGATCTCCAGGGGATGGGCCTCGAGATCCTCATCGCCCCGCCAGCGGGTCGACAAACGGTACCCGATGGTCTGCCGACTGGCATCATCCCCCCTGACCAGCAGGGAGTTGTACAGGCACCAGAACACCAGGGCAGGCGTCAAGGCCTGGTCATCGGCCACCCTGAAAGCGTAGGTGCCCGACTCGCCGCCCTCGTTCACGGTCACGGCCACCGGGATCATGTGCGGCACCGGCCCCAGCTTGCCCGTCAGACCGGCGCGCTGGTCGTGGTACACCGTACCGACCACCGAACCGATGCCCGCCATCTTGAACGACATCTGGCGGCTGGGCAGCACCGTCAGCACCCTGGCCGTGGCCAGGGGCCAGCGCACCGGACCTCGTTGCAGGAAGGGGTGGCCCATCATGAAGACATCATCCCCGTCCACCCAGGTCGTGGTGCCGACCACGCCCAGCAGGGCGTCTCCCATCACCAGGGGAATGGCGCAGGCCGCGCCGGGGACCAGCCGCCGGGCAGGAGCCGATTCGCCCCGGCCTGTCGCCTCGGCCGTCTGCTCCCCCGGCAGCACCCGGAACCAGCCCGCGGGCAATCCCCGCCCTCCGTCGGCGGCGGCGAGGTCCGGCACCATGTCCAGGAGGATCCTGTCGGCGTCGGGCCAGCCCCGAGGTCCGGACGCTGCGGACGGAGGTTCGGTCCAGCCGAGAATCGAGGCCAGACGGCACCCGGCTCCGGGGGCGGACAGATCCTGGGGATCCGGCAGTGGATGATCGATCGCCACCGCGGCGACCTCGTCCGTGGGCAGGGACATCATCTCCCCCGCCGGCGTCACCCCGGCCAGGGGCCGCAGGGAGCCTCCCCAACCGAACGCCAGGGCTCCCGCCAGGCGGCCATCCAGGAAAATGGGGCTGCCGCTCATGCCCTGGGCGATGCCCGAGGTCTCCAGGCCGTGACCGCCGACATCCACCAGGATCATGTTGCCGGCGACCCGCGAGCGCTCCTGCACACCCACCACCTTCACGGTGAAGGTATCGATGCGCCCGCCCTCGAACACGGTCAGGCCGTAACCCGTCATGCCCGGCTCGATCTCCGCCACCGGTATCACCCCGGCCCCGGCGGGACCGGCCTGGAGCATCGCCAGGAGCCAGACCCCCGCCCACCGAACACGGCGGCCCGCCCCGGGCCTAGACGGGGAGCCGAGACTCCCGGACCACAAGCAGTGGTTGAACATGGCGCCCTTTCTGTGTCATGTGTCTCTGGAGCCCGATTCCGGTACCATACACCGGCGGCACCGACGCTGCACCAGGATGGAGTTGAACCGCCGCCTTGGCAAGTGGTTCCCCGTGCCCTATGGTTGACCGCAACCACGGAACGAGCCGGAACCATATCCGGCCCGCCCGGATCAGGACGCTGCAAGGGGGGTCGTCATGCCCACGGGCAAGCTGCGTTATCCGCTGCAAACCGGATCACGGTTGGCCCTGTGGTTCCCGGTGGGATTCTTCCTGCTCGGCGTCCTGACCATCGGCATCCTGTGGCGGACGAACCAGCAGGCGGAAACCCGCACCCTGCAGATCGAAACCTCCGTGACCGCCCAGCAGATCAAGATGCGCCTGGAGGACTGGGTCAACAGCCGCATCGCCATCGTATCCCTTCTGGCACAGATGGGAAACCTGGATCCCGTCCACAACCCCGACATGTTCCGGGACCAGGCCCGGGCCATCACCGGCTCGTTCCCGGGTTTCCAGGCCCTCAACTTCATCGATCCGAAACACGTGATCACCATCATCTATCCCCGGGAAAGCAACCAGGCCGCCCTGGGCAAGAACCTGGACCTCCACCCCTCGCCCGCCGTGCCCGCCGCCATCGACCGCGCCACGCGGGAGAAAGCCCTGACGCGCTCGCCCATTCTCGACCTGCTGCAGGGCAAACCAGGATTCACGACGTACGCGCCCATCCTGGACGACCAGGGTACGATCCGGGGATTCATCAACGGGGTCTTTTCGGTGGACAAGCTCGTCACCGGATGTCTGCACGAGGAAGACCTGGGGGAACGATTCGCCATCAGGCTGAGGGCCGAGGACGGCGCGGTCGCCTTCGAATCCGCCGGGGCCGCAGGATCGCAGTGGCCACGGGTCTTCACGCGCGAGTATCCCGTACGGATCCTCGACGGCAGCTGGCGTCTCCAGGTGGCTCCCAACCCCGACCGCCTGCGCCACAGCATGTTGGGCCCGGACGAGTTCCTGGCAGGCGGCAGCCTGCTGCTGACGATCATGCTGGCGGTGCTGCTGAGGATATACCTGCTTGGCATCAACGAGCTTCGCGACAGCCGAGAGGGCTATCGTCTGCTGCTGGACAACATCGCGGACATGGTGGTCAAAGCGGCCCCCGACGGCACCTTGAAATTCTGCAGCCCCTCCTTCACCGATTTCCTGGACAAGCCCGCAGACGATGTCCTGGGCACCAGCCTGGCGTCCTTCACGCACCCCGACGACAGGCGGGCCTTCATCCGCGCCCAGGAGAACATCCTCGGCGGAACCGGCGGCGAACATTTCGAGGCCCGCATGATGACCGCGGCCGGTTACCGCTGGACGCAATGGACATGCACCCCCCTGCGCAACGATCACATGGAGGTCGAAGGGACCGTCAGCGTGGGCCGTGACATCCAGGACAAGCGCGTGCTCGAGGAACAGTTGCGCAGATCCCAGAAGCTCCAGGCCGTGGGACAGCTGGCCGGCGGCATCGCCCACGACTTCAACAACATCATCCAGGCCATCGAAGGTTATCTGGAGTTCGCCATGGAGGATCTGTCTCCCGACTCGCCGACCCGGCAGGATCTGCAGCAGGCCTACAAGGCCGCCGAAAGGGCCGCCGTCCTGACCGACAAGATCCTGGCCTTCAGCAGCCAGCAGAACGTCAGGTCCGAACCCCTGGATCTGCGGCTGGTCACGGCCAACATCCGGCCCATGCTCCTGAGCATGGTGGGCGAGGGCATCGACCTGCTCACCGAGGAGCCCGACGAGCCCGCCGTGGTCAAGGCGGACCCGGGCCAGATCGAGCAGATCCTCATGAACCTGTGTCTGAACGCCCGGGACGCCATGGCGGGATCCGGCCGCCTGATCATCTCCATCAGCAAAACACACTTCGCCGAGGACGGGGACTGCCCGGCCTGGGCCAGGCCGGGACCCTGGATCCGCCTGGCTGTGCGGGATTTCGGGCCGGGCATCCCGCCGGAGATCCAGGACAAGGTGTTCGAGCCCTTCTTCACCACCCGCGAGGCGGGTAAGGGTACGGGTCTGGGGCTGGCCACGGTCTACGGCATCGCCAAGCAGCACGGCGGATTCATCCACCTCGACAGCGCCGTAGATGAAGGCACGACCATCGCCGTTTACCTGCCCCCTTCAAACGAGACCCCGGCCGCCTTCATCCCCCAGGACAGTTCGCTACCGGAGGGAGAGGGCCAAACCGTGCTGGTGGTCGAGGACGAGGAACTCGTGCGGGAAATGGCGGCCCGGATCCTGGTCGAGGCCGGGTATAATGTCCTGACCGCAGCCGACGGTCGTCAGGCATTCGAGTTGGTCGCCGACCATGCCGCCGAGATCAAGGCCGTTCTGCTGGACATCATCCTGCCCGGACCGGACGGCCGCCAGGTCCATGCCGGAATCGTGGAGAAGATCCCCGGGGTGGCGACCCTGTTCATGAGCGGCTACGACCCCCAGGCCACGGCGGATCAGCCCGGCCATGACCTGCCGGGTCCCCTGCTCGCCAAGCCCTTCTCCCGCATCCAGTTGTTGCAGGCCCTGCACAACATCCTGCACGCCTCTTGACCCCCGGCAGGAGTTTCTGACGAGGAAAGGCCCCGCCTGACGGCGGGGCCTTTCCCGTTTCGAAGTGGTACGCCCAGGAGGACTCGAACCCCCAACCTCCTGGTCCGTAGCCAGACGCTCTATCCAGTTGAGCTATGGGCGCACCATTTTCGACCGCTTCGCGACTGCCGTGCCGCGACGAACTGGCGGAGAGGGAGGGATTCGAACCCTCGGTGAGTTTCCCCACACACGCTTAGCAGGCGTGCGCCTTCAGCCACTCGGCCACCTCTCCAAAACCTGGCGGAGGGCGGGGGACTCGAACCCCCAAGGGTTTTCACCCGGCGGTTTTCAAGACCGCTGCCTTACCAATTAGGACTAGCCCTCCGGCTGTCGGTCTGCATGCAGCATCCGGCCGTGGGCCAGCATTCCCAGACCCGCGCCACGGCGAGGGTTCCTTGGTACCGTGCCGGTTTGGTATCCTGCCCGGGATTCCGGGCCGAAAACCGACACCCGTCTCCCATGGCGGAAGGGCACGGTACTATCTGACCTTCAGTTTGTCAAGCAAACCGCCCAATCCTTTGCCGAGGGCCGAACCGGTCTTCCCACCGGCCCCCTGCAGGGATTTTTCCAGGTCCACCGACACTTCCGGATGCC
>Ga0164318_10003217_pt1 | contig 15413 bp, 7 predicted proteins | sample GuaBasSedimGuay9_FD_113734 | JGI IMG/M metagenome (GOLD analysis project Ga0164318, IMG submission 113734) | Subseafloor sediment microbial communities from Guaymas Basin, Gulf of California, Mexico - Guay9, Core 4571-4, 0-3 cm | ecosystem: Environmental > Aquatic > Marine > Hydrothermal vents >...
CCCGTCCAGGTCGAAATCGCTCTGGTGGTGGTAGCTGTTTTCCGGCGTGACGAAATCGCGGTCGCGCATGATCTCGGTCCTGGTCCCGAAGGCATAATGCGCTGCGACCCCCAGGGACACCCGATCGGCCAGATCGTAGCCCACGCCCACCGAAAGGTCGCGCAGGGTTCCACTGACCTCGCGCCCCCGTTCCTCGATGATCATGTCCCGGGCCGGCTCGCCGTTGCCCGGAGGATAAGGACTGGGATTGCGCAATTCCTCGCCGAAGGTGTAGTCGAAGGGATAACGATCGGTCAGGGACAGACCCACGCCGAAGGGGGACTGTTCCCCGGCCGGCCGGCCGGCCAGGGCGAAGCCCGTGGCGAAGTAGTGGTCGCGGTTGCTGGCGATGGCGGCATCGGTCACGTAGCTGTCGAAGGAGTCGAAGAGGGGCTGGAAGCGGTCCTCATGCTCCTGATCCAGGACCATGGCCGCATCCAGACGGTAATTATCCGCCCGGCTCAGCAAGGCAGGATTGAAGACCGTGCTGAAGCCGCCGCGGTACAGGGCCGCACCCGTCCCTCCCATGGCGTTGATCTCGGCGCTGAACCACCCCATCTGGTCCCCGTAGGAGGCATCGATCTGGGGCGTGCCCAGGGACGCTCCCGCCATGAGCAGGGACATTCCCAGCAGAACGATCACCGCGGGCAGCATACGGCGCGGGGCGCCGCCCGCCGTGTGCCGGCCACCTTCGTTGTGCAGTCGATTCGTATTCATGTCTCCAGTCTCCTCGATCTATCAGAAGGTGTAGTCCATCTGCAGACGGACAATGGTGTCATCCTTGGGGGCGTAGTCGGCGTCGGGTTCGTTCCCGCTGGGATCCCCGAAACGGCGGACGTCCACGAAGGTCTTGGGCAGATTGTGGTCGCGGGTGACCTTGAGCTGAAAGAGCATCCGCTGGGACACCCGGCTCTGGATCTTGAACCAGTTGCGGAACCCCTGGCCGTCCAGCAGGACGAACTCGTTGCCCTCGAAGTTCCACAGGAAGCCGTCGTACACCGACGAGGCGAACATGAGCTTGATGCCGGGCGTGAGGTTGTGCTCGTAGCGCACCTCGAAGGCGTGGGCGGGCATGCCCGCGGTGCCGACGGAGGGGTCGCCCGCCCCGGAATCCGGTGTTCCGCCCAGGCGGGGCCGTGGCGGGAACATGACGTTGCTGGTCATGTACATGAATTGCAACCGGTTGTAGTTGCTCAGCATGGTGATGAGCTGCCAGCGCGTCTCCCAGTTGCGGTAGGTCCGCACATCCTCGGGGTTGTTCTCGGTACGGCTGCTGTAGCGGTGCCGCACACGGAACCGGACGTTGAAGATGGGCTGGTACTCCGCCTTCAGGGTGTAGCGGGTAAGATCGGCCCCGTCGGCCTTGCGCAGCCAGTGATCGAACGACAGCCCGCTGAGGGTCAGCGCCCGGCTGATGCGGTAGCGCGTCTCCAGGTACAGGCCCTTCTCGGCCTTGGGCTCCGGCGTGCCGGTCTCCAGCCAGGTGTACAGGTCGTCGTTCAGACGGTACGGGGCGTCCAGCAGGGTCATCTCGTAGCGGCTGTCGTTGCTGAAGGCCCGGCCGTAGGGGTTGTCGAAGCCCACGTCGTAGTCGCGCCAGATGCCCAGGACGTGCAGGTTGTCCCACTGGGCGAAGGTGTTGATGATGTAGGCATCGGGGTTCTTGGACGAGAAGAAATCGTTGCGGGGATCCTGCACGAAGGCGTACTCGCCCTGGACCGCCACGTTGCCGACCACTGCCTGCCCCTCGGCGCCCATCACCCGGCGCCACTTGGCCTCCTGGATGTTGCCGTCGGCATCCTCGTAAACACTCGTGTAGGCGTTCCAGATCTCGTTGTCGCGGGCCTCGAGGCGATCCGTGTCCGAGATCAGGACGCTCTCGTCGGCACGCCAACCCCGGTCGTAGCGGGCCTCGTAACCGGTCACGCCCAGGAACGTGCCCGGGGCCAGCATGACCTTCACGTTGCCGCCCACCATGTCCTCGTTGAAGGCGTCCCGGCGCAGGTACGAGGGCACGCCGTCCACGGTGCGGTTTTCCAGGAAATCAGCCTCCGGACGCGGGCGCATGATGACGTAGCGGTTCAGGGTGCCGTCGGGATTGACGATGCCGTCCTTGTCGTCGCTGGAGACGAAGAACGAGGCGTTCAGCCGCCCGTACGAGCCCTCGGCGGCCACTCCCCGCAGGTTGTACTCGTAGCTGCGGCTCAGATCGCCGTGCACGCCCAGCAACCGCTTGTTGAAGCCGTAGCCGGTCTTGCGGAAGTGGATGTAGTCGGTGTTGTCCATGACCAGGCCCAGGCCGTAGGCCACCCGGAAGTCGCCCACGTAGAGCCCCTTGAGCCGGAAATCGCCGAACTTGCGGTCGGTGATGCCCACGTAGCCCTTGGCCGTCTCGTCCCAGTCCTTCTCGCCGTATTCCCGGTTGGTGAGCATGCCGCCCACGATGCCGCCGGCGGCGGTGATGCGGACCTTGTTCAACCAGCCGGGCCGGTAGAGGCTCTTCTGATCGACGTAGTAACGGCCCCGCGGCGCACCGCTGGCAAAGCTTCCGATCTCATCGTCCGAGGTGGAGAACGGGGTCTCGTAGTAGCGGGTCTGGGCGTAACCGGTGACCGTACGGCTGGAGGTGGCCTCCAGTTCCTCGGGACTGTAGACCACGAAGTCCCGCAGGTTGCGGTAGGCGTAGTAGCGCAGGCCGTCGGCCCGGCGCAACTGCCGCATGTTCTCGAAACGGCCCAGGCGGGCGCGGGCCTTCAGGATGTTGGTCGCATCCACGGGAGAGACGTTCTGGTAGGACATCAGATCGAAGAGATCCATGTCGTTGATGTTCTCCGGGTTGCGCATCTTGTCCAGGTACTCGTCCGAGAGCCCCTCGCTGGATCCCTCCTGCCCGAGGTACCGCTGGACCTGCCGGTAGCTGGCCGACAGGCGGGCGATGCTGGCATCCGCCTCGGGAGGCGGCATGGTCTCGACCAGGGGCTTGAGCCGGGCCAGGATCTCCGGTGTCATGCCCTGGATTTCCATCAGGTCGTACACGTTGTTGAAGTACCGCAGATAGGTCCGGTAATCGATGATCCTGCGGGCCAGGTCCGCCGGGATGGGCAGGGCCGCCACCTCCTCGTAGGAGGCACTGTTCAGGTCGACCTTGGACCGGTCGGAGGCGGCGACCGCGTTCCACGGCGCCAGGACCGCGATCAGCAACAGGCACAGGGCCCAGCCGACCACCTCCCGGGGCCACGGGATCCGCATCCCGCCGTTGTTCATGGAATTTCTCACTGCGCCTCACCGCCCCAGGCGAAGTTCACGCCGAACTGATGCGTCGTCTCGAGGGTGCCTCCCCCGGTGCTGAACCCGTAGTCCAGGGAGAAGCCCTGCAGGTAGTAGCCGAAACCGGCGGTCAGCTTGTTGGGATTGGTCACGACGCCGCCGCGCAGGAAGAACCCGTCGATCACGGTCATCTCGATCCCGCCGTGGTACTGGACGTCCTCGCCCAGCTCGTTGTCGATCTCGAAGGTGGTCAGCACGCCCTCGTAGGGGGCATAGGTCACCCCGGCGATGAGCCGGCGGGCCAGCTCCTCCTCGTCCAGGCCGATCTGGGGGTTGTTCATGTTCTTGACCAGGAACCCCAGGGTCGTCCGCTTGTGCAGGTTCATGACCATGCCGAAGTCCACGCCCAATACCGTGTCGTCCCCCGGGTCCAGGCCGCTGACCGTCTCGGACTGTTCCACCCGGTAGACGTTCACGCTGTACCCCATATCCACCCGGGAGTGGAAATCCTCGAAAAGGGTCAGGCCGTGGGAAAAGGTGACCTGGGTCTCCTTGAGCAGATCCACGTCCTGGTAGGACACCTTGAACTGGCTCAGGCCGATGCCGATGGCCCCGTAGCGCGGCTGCAGGGGCAACACGGCGCCCAGGGCGTAGAAGTCGTTGAACCCGAGCTGGAAGGGCTCCACATAACTGGCTCCCGCCTCGCCCGTGGTCCGCACGGCCAGCAGACCGGGGTTGTAGAACGAGGCATAGGCCCCACCCGGGACGGCCACCGCCGACTCGCCCATGGCCCGGGCCCTGGGGCTGACCATGGTGTTTTCAAAGAAAGCCGCCGCGGACCCGGCCTGGAGGCCGAGCGCAGCAATCACAATGAGAATTGTCAGTTTCCGGGACATCGCTCACCCTCTCTAGTTGCTCAACCGCGTGGCCACGACCACGGGCGCGGTCAGTGTATCCTCGTCGCCGGAACGTCGATCAATCACCGAGAGGTGGATGATGTACATGCCGGCCTTGACTCGTTCGAATTCCCGATCCCGTCCGTCCCACAACACGGTGGTGTAGGCGCCGGGAATCACCGACGGCGCGCCGTTGAAGCGGCTGTCGAACAGGGTGATCACCAGGCGGCCCTGCTGATCGAAGATCCGCAACCGCGTCTCGCTCTGGGGCTTGGAGATGAAGCGGATGGGGAAGGACTCGCCCATGGTGGGGATGAAGGTCTTGGCGTCGACGACCAGCTCGGCACTCTTGGCTCCCTCGCCGGCGGGACCGCCGGGACGGGCGGGGTCGGCGGCCAGCTGATCCGTGAACGTCACATTGAAGTTCTCGCTGGTCTCGTCGCGGCCGTTCACGCCGTTGCCGTTGCCGATGGTCTGGTCGCCCTCCAACGCATCGGTTCGCTGATAGGAAAGGCCGAACGAGAGCTGGACGCCGAACGGATGCTGATTCGAGACGGGAGTGTCGGGGCCGTAGGTCGAGCTCCCCACCGTCACCCCCGTCTTGTCGAAGAAGAAGCTTGTGGTCGTGGACGAGGGATCCTTCCAGGAGAAGATGTCGATGTCCGTGACCAGATCGTCGCCCTCGTGCCAGTTGTAGAGGATCACGATCTCGGCGGCGTTGCTCAGACCCGGGATCGAATCGGCGCCCTTGATGCTGCCGTTGTCCGATGTTCCCCAGACCGGGATCATGTCCGGCACGTTGTCGGCCACCGGATCATCCTCGAACATCTCAAGATCCGGCAGGAAGCCGAAGGAGGCCGAGAAGGCCGCACTGCCGGGGCAGGTGATCACGATGGTGTCCCCGGCAGCGATGGTGAAACCGGCGGGAAAACGCGCCTCGAAATCGCCGAACGCACCGCCGCCCACGGTGTTGGGGCCGGGGTTGCCCTCGGCGATGCGCCAGTAGAACTGGTTGTTGGGGCTGTAGATGGCGTCGGTCAGGTAGTAGTCCGACATGTCCACATCGTGATCGTTGGGGTTGTAGATCTCCACGAACTCCTGGTCGGTACCCAGGGTGCAGATCTCGGTCAGCAGCAGCTTGTCCGGATCGGTGCTGGGCGGGGGTACGGCACCCACGGTCCAGGACTCCGGGCCACCGGCGCCCCAGGCGGGGTAGACGACCTCGGCACCTTCGCTGTTCTTCACCACGACGTACCAGCTCACGACCGTGCCCTCGCTCTGGGGCTCGATGGTGATGGTAAAAACCCCATCCCCGGCGTCGGTACCCGGAACAGGATTGAAGGGGCCCCTGTCGTAGGCCACGTAGAAGGTGGCCCCTGACAGGTCAGAGAAGGACTCGGCCTTGACCGAGATGGCGACCTCCTGGCCGTCATAGGGGGCGGCCGGGCTGATCCCGTGGTCGGTGATCAGGGGCGCGGAGGGGAAAAAGTCATCCGGCTGGGCGGCCGGATCCTGGGTCGTGATCTCCCAGGTGGTGCCCAGGGGCTCACTGGTCTCGTCATGCCCCGTGATCCCGTTGCCGCCGCTGGCGATCTCGGCTCCCTCGTCGGCGCTCTTGCGCATGTAGGACTGGCCGGGATTCAGTGTCGCCGAGGCGATGGTCTGCTGGTCGGGTACCGCCGTGTCCGCCGCATAGGTGCTGGAACCGATCGTCACGTCGGTCTTGTCGAACTGGCTGGCCGTACTGCCTGCACCCCAGAAGGCGAAATCCACGTCCTGTACCAGGTCACTGCTGCCGTCCCAGCGGTAAAGAACCACCGACTCGTAGCCGTCGCTGAGGGTCGGAGTGTTGGTGCCGCCGGCAAGGCCCGCGTTGATGGAGCCGGGAAAGGCCTCCCGCAATTCGGGTACCTCGTCGGGCGCGAGGCCGTCTTCGTACACCTCGAAATCCGGCAGCTTCCCGTAGGCATCCTGGTAAGCCTTGCTGCCGCCCGACACGGCGATCACCACCGTGTCACCGGGCTCGATGCTGAAACCATCAGGAAAACGGGCGTGGAAATCCGCATAGGCGCCTCCCCCGGCGGTGCTGCCGGTGGGCACGCCGTCGGCGATACGCCAGTAGAACTGGTCCCCCGAGGCGAAGACAGCATCGGTCAGATAATAGTCGCTGAGATCGACGGCCTCGGTGGTGGGGTTGACGATCTCGATGTACTCGCTGGCCAGGGGACGGCGAATATCGGTGCTGCTGAGGGTCTGGATCTCCGCCAGCAGCACGTGGTCGGCATCAGTCGCCGCGGCCATACCTGCCGGCGGCGCAACGCAGGCCAAGGCGGCCAACAGGACCACCAGGTGTACACCGGCCCTCATCTTCGGGCAGGCCGACTTCCAATCTGCGTGGGACATGGAATCACTCCCTTCCAGGGATCCGGAGCGCGTCGAGGAAAACACAAGGGTAAGCAAGGAACCTACTCCCGGTCACATCGCGGTTCAAGATGTTATTTTCGGGCTGGTGGAACATGGGCCCATGTGGGGTGGGCATAAAGATACTCCGCGTGGCGCGGATATCCAGCCTGATTTCCCGTGCCGCGGGAACAGGCCGTACCGTCCGCAAAAAAGAGGGGCCCGGCGCCAGCCGGGCCCTCGATCATCACACGGAAGTTACTGGACGGGGATGACGGGACAATCCCCGGTGGGGTTGAGCACCATGGTGGGCGAGCCCTCGGCCATGCCCAGTTCCAGAGGCAGAAGACTGAAGTCTCCCAGCATGACCTTGGGCAGGTTGTTGGGAGGCGACCAGGGGATGGACCCCCTCAGGGTAAAATCGAGTTCCCCGGCGTCCAGGACGAAGATGTCCAGGGTGGCGAAAACGAAGCTGGAGCCGGTGATCTCCAAGGGAGCGGCGTAACCGGTAATGTAGTTATAAGTGCCGGCCAGGGGATCACTGGTACCCACATCGACCGCATCGATGGGGTAGGTCACGGTCACCAGGGAAAAAATGCTGGTCGCACCGGCCGGCGTCGTGATGTCGAAGCCGGCCTCGAAGCCCCGTGTGTTGCCCACCGTGGGGTTCATGTACACGATATAGGCCGTCACATGATCCAGAAAATCAGCGGTTGTACAGGGTTCGCCGGGCACATCGGGTCCCCCGCCCCCATCGAAGTAGAGGGTCAGGTAATCGGGGACCATACCGGCCAGGTAAGTACCCATGAACGTCAGCACCTGATCCTGCAGCAAGGTCCGGGTTTCCGGGGCGGGAGTCTGATATTCCGGGACTTCTCCCCAGTCGATGGTGTAATCGCCGACCGGCAATCCCGTCAGCAGCGTGTCGCCATTACCAGGCTGGAGGGCCCCGTCGGGACCGGTCAGAACCCAGGGTGCATCGAGCCCCGCCGGCAACACGGAGATCCGGATGCTCCCGGCGGGATCGGCGTTGGCCCGCAGTTCCACATCCGCCAGCAGGTAGTTGTTGGTCGGGTTGTTGTCGCGGAAATCATGGGTGCAATACAGAGTGTAGGTCCCGGGCGGATAGGCCTTGGCGAACTTATCCACCGGCACATCGAAATTCACGACCCCGCCGCGCAATTCGCCCGCAACGAGCCTGTCGATATCTACCCGTACGAATTCGAAGTTCGTGCCCAGGACGCCTATCCACACCGAGAATGGTCCGACGGCCGTGGATGTACCGAGATTGGATACGGTGGCCTGCAGGCTCAGCACCTCCCCCGGCACCACCACGGGCGTCGCCGTGAACGCCGTGACGGCCACATCGGGCCCGGTCGCTTTCTCCCCGGTCCCCAAACCGGATTCCAGATCCTCCAGGGTGACCACGCCATCCCGGGAAGCATCCGGGCCCGCCTGGACCGCCTGTTGATCCGTATCCCCGGGAGAGGTGATCTTCTCCGCCGAACACCCCCATATCAGGGCCAGCATCAGCAAGCCGGATATGAGCATTGCTTGAAACCTGTTCATGATCATCCCTCCTGTCCTAGCCCGGGAAATTCGGGCTTACATCACTTAACAAGGGTCATGCGCCTGGTCATTGTGAAATCCCCGGACTGCATGCGACAGAAATAAACGCCGCCGGATACCGAGCGGCCGGCGTCATCATCCCCGCGCCAAACGACCTCATGCCTGCCCGCAGCCATCGATTGACCATCGACGAGCTTACGCACCAGGCGTCCCCGCAGGTCGAAGATGCTCAGGTACACTTCGGCTGTTCGCGGCAGCTCGAAAGCCAGCCTTGTCGTGGGATTGAAGGGATTGGGTACGGAATGACCGAGATTGAAGGACGCAGGTAGTGCTGCCGTCGCCCCCGTATCCGGATTCCTTTCCCCTGCATCCAGTGGCCATCCCTCCAGCGACCAATCCGTCACGGACTTGCCGGTGTCGCCGGCAGCCAGTTTCTCGAAGGTGAAGGAATCGAGGTCCATGATCTCGACGACGGATAAACCGACCCCCACCTTGTAGATGTACATCCCCGCCGGCGCCCCTGCCGGAACCGCCTGGACGATGTCGGTCCGCGTGACCATCCCGTCCGGAAGCACGGAAACCGGCATGGCCGAGATGAAGCGGCCCGAACCGTCGGGCAGCAGGGCCTGAACGCCTACGGTGGCGGTGATGCTGCTGGAGGTGGTGTTCCTGATGCTGACGTCATAGGAGAACGTGCCGCCCCCGGCCGGAATCACCACCGGGACGTCGTGGGGCTTGAGGTCGACGATCAGACCGGATCCGGTTCCGATTTCCATGTGTGCCGGAACCGTGATGCTGGGATCGACCACGTCATTGGACGTCACGACTATGGCACCGTCGAACACCGGACCGATATTCTTCACACCGGTGGCGTTGTCCACCCCCGTGAAGACGACCTCGAGATTCATGCTGTTGCCGGCCGGCAATACCCCACCGGAGGTGGAAACCGTCAACCATGACGAGGGCTGGCCCACCAGATACTCGATTTCGTTCTCGATCAGCTCGAGTACGTCAAGTTCGCCATCGTAATCACGATCCCGGTTGTAATTCATGGCCTCGAAGGCGTTGAAGATGGAATTCTGGCCGCTGTTGACCACCAGGGCGCTGTGGCTGCTGAAGTTGTTGAAGTAGGCCACCCGGCTCGCCCCGGGCAGGACATCCATGGTCTGCCCATCGGTACCCCATTGGTCAAGAGACCAATCCAGATAACTCACACGATTGGGATCATTGAACAACGGATGCGAGGAATCGACGGGAAACACGTCCATGGGAGTGTCGAAAGAAGACACATATTCGACTCCCAACCCCGAAAGCAGGGGATGGTCGGGATAGTTGTAGACGTCCCAAGCGAAGAATATCGTGTACTTCCCCGCGGCGACCCTGTTGCTCAGGACATCCAGGTCGAGATTCGAGAACCAGGAGTGATAGGAGTTGACGATGACCAGATCCCAAGCGGTCCCCGAATTCAACTCCGCGCTGAAATCGGCCATGGTCGTCACCAGCGTCCGGGACAGCCCCATGTTGCCCAGTGCCATGTCGTAATACATGGTCCCGGGACCTTCCTCATAGACGAGGATGTTCTGCAGGCTCGAAGCGTTGATGCCGCCCGTGTAGACACGCTTGCCGAACCCGCGGGTTGCGGTCTCGGCAGTGTTGCCTGTTCTCTTGTCCACTGACGGGCGGGCCGGGAATTCCTCCGTCTGGAACTCGACCGAGGGTCCCAACAGCCTGTACAGGCTCTCGCTGGTCAGGGAAACGGAAAATTCGAGATCACTGGCGCCGATATTACCCAGGGTGAGTGTACGGGAAACGGATTCCCCCACTTCCACGAAGGCGGCCAGGGAATCGGGTGTGACCGTGATCACTGGCGGTTCCAGAGCCACACCGGTGAGAGAGACCGTCACCACGGGTTCATCCACATCATTGCTGGTGATGGTCAACGTCCCGTTGCTGAGGCCCGCCTCCGCCGCATTGAAAGTCACCTCGATTCCCTTCCGCCCGCCGATCTCCACGTAGAATCCCCCTCCATTCACCGTGAAGGCGGGATTGTCGCACACGATGTCGTCAACGGACAGCAGCCCGCAGCCGATGTTGTCCACGTCGAGAATCAGGGTGACCGGCACTCCCACATAGGGGGATCCGAAGTCCATATCCCGCGGATGGACATCGATATCGGGGTAGCCGTGAACATCCAAATGGACCGGAATGGCCACATCCCCATTCGCCGGATCGTTGTTGAGGATGTGGATCTCCGCCTCGTAGGATTCACCGCAGAGTTTCTCGGCGGAGAAACCGGCGACGACATCCAAGGACTCACCCGGCCCGATGCTGCCTTCGGTCGGGTTGACGGTCAACCATTGGGGAATCGGATTGAACCTGATTGCCAGGCCGTCATGGATATAGTCCGTATTGTAGGCCACCTGCAGCCCGTAGGTTCCGTCGGCGTTCTGGATGCCCACGGTACTGGATCCGACATATGAATTCATTGTCAGGTACTGAAAGACGATCTGTCCATTGGGATACAGCAAGACTTCGAAAGTGTAGGAGCCGCCCCCCCAGTAAAGAGCGACATTGTCATATTGAACGATCATCCTGTCCCCGTCGAAGTAATAATAAACATTTGAATATGAAGAATAATAAACATATAGATTATCCCAGAAAGGCGCGATCAGGTTGCCGGGAGCAATTGGATCGGGTATGGAAATATTTCCATACGGGGAGGATGTGTCCGTGAAAGTAATGAACCCGTTGCTGCTGATCCGGACCTGGTTGAAGGTTTCGCCGTAGAAATCGAAGTCGAAGCCGAGATCGAACGAACCCACGTTGCAATTGTCACAGCCGGAGATGGCGATGGCGCCCACTCCGGAAATATCCACCCAGTCGAATGCCGGCCCACCAGCTCCGTCGCTGTCGGCCCACCGGTAACCGAAGCCGTCGGGACCACCACTGCCCAGCAGCACAGGTCCACCCTGGATCGAGTGCTCTTCAACCTTGGCCAGGGACCGGTCGTCTCGGATATCCGTCTGGTCCACCCCCTGGATCATCAGGGGTTCGGGAATGGAAAAATCCAGAACACCGGGTCCGGCGTTGACGATGGTCAAGACCTGCTGGGATGTCTCCCCGACCTCGAGTGTCTCGCTCAACGAGGAGGGAGAAACGGAAATCGCCGGCGGATCGGAGGTGACGACGTCGATCCAGTCGGAAACGGGGCCCAGGTTGCCGTAATCATCCACCGCCCGGACGGCAACATAGTAGGTTGTGCTGAACTCCAGACCTTCCAGCCTGAAGGCCTCGGCACTGCCGGCGACCTGGGGATCCGGTTCCCCCGCGACTTCCGTGGCCTCGTCCCAGGGCCCCGGCGTGGCGGAATATCGCACATCGTAGGAGGATGCCGTCCCCACGGAACCGTCATCCCCCGGGGCCGTCCAGGACAGATCCAGCCAGGTCCCGCCGACTTCCACCACGGCCAGGTCGGAGATGCCGCCCGGTAGGATCGTATCGGGATCGGCAATGGCCAGATGCACGTTCAGACGTCCACCGGTCACGCAATACCCATCGAGTTGGGGCAGGACATCCACGGAATTCAGGATGAGGTTCTTGGCCTCCTGGACTCCCAGTTCCGGAAACCTCCCCAGCAACAACGCGAAGGCGCCGGCGACATGAGGCGTCGCCATGGAGGTGCCGCTGTAATAGTTGTAGTCGTTGTAAAGAACCGTACTGAGAATGCTGACGCCCGGCGCGGCCAGGTCGACGGTGGTTGCGCCGTAATTGGAAAAATATGCCAGCTGGTCGTTGTGATCGGTGGCGGCTACCGATACCACATTGGGCACATCGTAACTGCTCGGATAATGCGGATACAGGTCGTTGCTCACGCCATCGTTGCCCGCAGCCGCAACGAATATGATCCCCGCCTCGTTAGCGTCGGAGATGGCGGCTTCCAGGGCGAAGGAATAGCTGCCGCCACCCCAACTGTTGCTCAGGACATCGGCACCCATCATGATCGCGTACTCGACGGCGGCGATGGCATCGTCCGTGTACCCGCCGCCGGACCAATCAAGGAACTTGATGGCCATGATGGAGACATTCCAGTTCACGCCCACAACGCCGATGCCGTTGTTCCCCACGCCTCCGATGGTACCGGAACAATGGGAGCCATGCCCGTTGTCGTCCATGGGATCGCCGTCATTGTTGACGTAGTCATAGCCGTAGTAGTCGTCAACCAGACCGTTGCCGTCGTCGTCGATCCCGTTGTAGGGCACTTCGCCGGGGTTGGTCCACATGTTGGCTGCGAGGTCTTCATGGTTGTAGTTCACACCCGTATCGATGACACCCACGATCACATCGCTGGTCCCGGTGAAAATGGACCATGCATCCACCGCACTGATGTCGGCCCCGGGGGTCCCGCCGGATTGTCCCGTATTGTTCATTCCCCAGAGGTCCTCGAACCTGGGATCGTCGGGAACCGTATCGGCAAAACACTTGTAGTTGGGTTCGATGAACTCTATGGCCGGATCATCGGAAAACCGGGCGACGGCATCTTCCACCGTCAAGCCCTCGATGCTCAACACCTGGACGGAAATCCGGGCGAAGCGCCGCAAGGTTCGGGCCTCCAGGTCCGTCATGACCTGATCCACGGCCAGGGGGGAAACTCCCGCCTTGAATCTGACCAGAACCTCGCCTTCCTTGTATTCGGAAGCCGCTTGTTGAGCATAGGCAGCCGGCGCAAGCAACTGAGAAGCCAGAATCGCAAGGGTGATCAGAATGGACAACCGGCGCATATTTATCCCCCCGGTAGACGATGAATCAGAAAATCAGAAATTGATAGGGAATGCTGATCAGGCCTCTCGCATATCAGCATGCATTTCGACAAGATAGCTTTCCAATACGAACCCCTGACCCTGAAACCGAAAAATCAAGGTCATTGCACTCTAGCATACATGTTCCAAAATTGTCAACTAATACCGAAGTGTTTGTGATCGTATGAGTTGGGCATGATCAACGTTGAATCGCCCTACCCGCTCAGGTCGCCGAACACGGCCAGCAGATCCTGGGGGGTATCGGCCTGACGTATGCGGTCGAGGAAGGAATGGTCCCTGACCAGACGGGCCAGGCGGGCCAGGACCCGCAGCATCTGGCGGGGGTCGCGCTCCGGACCCACCAGCAGCATGACGATATCGACCGGCACACCGTCCTCGGCATCGAGATCAAGGGGGGTCTGCAGGGTCGCCAGGGCGATATGGACCTCGTCCAGGCCCCGGCAGCGGGCATGGGGAATGACCAGCCCGCCTCCCACGGCGGTGCTGCCCTCCTGTTCCCGCCGCATGACCTCGGCCACAAGCTCGGCACTGGAACCGGTGAACCCGGATTCCCCCAGCTTGTCGAGCAGCAGAGCCACGGCCGCCTCGAGGCTGTCGCACTTGACATGCGGTAGAACGGCATTTTCTCGTGTATAGTTCAGAAGATCCATGGGAGCAATGGTAACGACAGGACAGGCCGGTGTCCAGGAAGCCGACCGGCAAAATCACGGAAGAGGCGCCATGAGCAACGATCCTTTCGCCCCCCTGACCCGCAGGCAACGCCGCAAACGCCACCTGCGCCGCCTGGCCGACGCACTGCGGCGCCCCTTGCGTCCGGCCCGCATCAACCCCCGCAGGGAAGGTCCGCCCAACCTGGTCCTGGTCGGGATCGACACCCTGAGGGCCGATCACCTGGGCTGTTACGGCTACGGCCGGCCGACCTCGCCCCATCTCGACCGCCTCGGCGGGCAGGGCACGGTTTTCTCCCGGGTCGCCGCCTGCGCTCCCTGGACGCTGCCTTCCTTCGCCTCGGCCCTGACCGGCATGATGCCCGGTCTGCACGGCGGCTACCTGACCGGCACCGTACGCAACATGGACTCCCAACCCCCGCAGCGCCTGCGGGATGACCTTCCTACCCTGGCCACGCATCTCCGTGATCACGGCTACCGCACCGCGGCCTTCTACTCCAACCAGTTCTTCGCCTTCGGCCTGGCCGAGAGCTTCGACGAGCATCACTATCTGAACGACGAGGCGGCCGAGGTCGTACGTGTCGCCCTGGACTGGATCCGCAGCCACGGCGACCGGCCGTTCTTCTGTTTCATCCTGCTGAACGATCCCCATGAACCGACCACGCCGCCGGCCGAGGATCTGGAACCTTTTCTCCGTTCGGCCACCGCCGCCGGAGCTGCGGCCACCGACCCCCTGGTGCGCGGACTGGCACGCTGGGGCGAGCCTCCCGCTCCCCGGCTGGGCGAGGCTCCTGCCGCCGACGCGCCGGAAATCACCGCGGCCCTGGCCCTGAAGCTGGCCGTCTACGACGCCACCATCCACCAGGTGGACCGGGCCGTCGGCACACTGAACAAGCAGCTGGAAAGCTGGGAGCTGGCCTCGTCGACGGTGCAGGCCGTGTTCTCGGATCACGGCGAGGAGTTCCTCGATCACCTGGAATGGGCCCGGCGCTGGAACCACGACCCCCGCCCCATCCGGGGCATCGGCCACGGCCATTCCCTGTTCCAGGAGCTCTTGCACGTGCCGTGGCTGGCCTGGGGACCGGGCGTACCTGCGGGGGTGCGCACCGGCGAGCAGGTCAGCCTGCTGGATCTGCCGTTCACGGTGCTGGACTGGCTGGGACTGCCGGCCTTGCCGTCTCCGGAGCATGTGCCCGAGGACCTGGCCCCCCTGCTGGGCGGACGGAGCCTTGCCGACGGCACCGGTGCGGACCACCAGCGGGTGATCCTGAGCGAAGCCATGGCCTACGGACCGGACCTCGTGGCGGTGCGGCGCGGCCGGTGGAAGCTGATCGCCCGGCGCGACGGCCGGCCCCTGGCGCTTTTCGATCTCCAGACCGCACCCTCGGAACTGGAGGACCTGCGGGACCAGCAGCCGCAGGTCCTGGCCGAGCTGACCGGCATCGCGGCTCGGTGGCATGATTCGGGCCTGGGTGCGACCGGACCGGGCGACGGAGGATCCTGGTCCGACATGGATGCGGTCATCCACCAGCGGCTCAAGGACCTGGGTTACGCCGAGTAGATGCGCGGAGAACCCTCAGGACCTCACCCATCGTACCGCGAGACTAGCGCGGCTCCTGAGCCAGTTCGTCGACCTTGCCCGCCAGCTTCCTGAAGGCTTCGCGGGCCGCACTGCCGTCGATCTCGACGGCGGGCTTGCCCATATCCCCGCCGGTCCGGATGGCCGCGTCGATGGGAATCTCCGCCAGCAGCGGCAG
>Ga0164318_10003220_pt1 | contig 15408 bp, 13 predicted proteins | sample GuaBasSedimGuay9_FD_113734 | JGI IMG/M metagenome (GOLD analysis project Ga0164318, IMG submission 113734) | Subseafloor sediment microbial communities from Guaymas Basin, Gulf of California, Mexico - Guay9, Core 4571-4, 0-3 cm | ecosystem: Environmental > Aquatic > Marine > Hydrothermal vents...
AATACTTGATTCTAATCCATCTATATTAATTCCATTAGGTGGATTTTGTGTTTCAAAACATATACCCATATATTTTTTATTTATTGCATTATATTGTAATTCATATTTCATAGGATAATGATCTGTATAACATACAACAGTGTTGTATGTTGTATATACAGTTAACATTCTTCTACTAATAGGATCAATTAATTTAATCTGTGATTTGTTTATCGACACTTCATCTAATAAATATGGATGATCTATTCCATCAAATCTTTCATCTTTTATAGTTCTAAGATTTGTATAATCTAATTTAGTATTTAAAATATTTTTCTTTTTAATAGGAATAGATTCATCATCTAATTCTATAATATTAGATGCATTAATCTGCAATTTATGATTTAATATATCATTTTTTAAATTACCGGATAAATTGAAATAAGCATGATTTGTTAAATTAACTAAAGTTGTTTTATCTGTATTCGCAAAATAATCTATACTGAGCTTTCCTTCAGTAACAGTATATATTATTTTATATTTTTGATTCCCGGGATAATTTTGCTCTTCTTCTTTTGTATTTAAAGAAAAAATAACTTTAGTTTCTTTTAAATTATCTTCAATATCATATTTAAATTGTTTAAAAGAAAAACAATCTTTTCCTCCATGTAAATTATGTTTGCCAATGAAATTTTTATCTAAAACAATCTTTTTACCTAACAGATTGAAAGTTGCATCTTTAATTCTACCAGCAGTAGGTCCTACAATTGCATTAAGATATCTATTATTTTCTATATAATCTTCTAAATATTTATATTGAATTAATATGTTTTCCATATCACCTTTAAAATTAGGAATATCAATACTATAAATAGTAGCTCCATAGTTTATAAAAGTTACTTCAATATTATTTTGTTTTACAGAAATTAAATCAAATTGTTTTTCATTAACTAATTGTTTTTTTATACTATACATTTATTTGTTTTCCTTCTTTGCTTTTTCATATATTATAACACACTTAAAAAGGCACTTAAAGGTGCCTTTTTAATTGAAATTATAATTTTTATAATTATTATTTAATAAATTTCTTAATTTCTTCAGCTAATACATCTGGAGTATCAACTAATGGACTGTGTCCTGAATTTTTAAGTTTTATCTTTTTAGCGTCTTTTAGAGCTTTAACAGTTTCATCTACCATATACTCTAAAACTACAATATCAGATTCACTCCAAAATGAAAGTACAGGACAAATAACATCTTTAATAGAACCATCACCTTCTGTTACTCCATTAGATTCATCTGACATATTAAATCTAGTTAGAGCCCAATCAATATCAACTATACAGCGTTCCTTCATTGTTTCACTTAAATATAATTCATCATCTTCTTTTGAAGGTTTGTTTACCGTATATATTGCTTGGTCCCAAACGGCTTTCATATACTCTGTAGCCTTAGTCTCAAAGATACCAACCATAGGAGCTACTTGAACAGAGTCACTAGCTACTTCTTCCTTAGTAGCGTAATAAGAACCCACTATAGGTTGACCTGATTCATCCTTTTTATAAATAGGATATCCTTTATATGAACATGATTCTATTAAAATCATCTTCATAACTTCCTTAGGACGCATAACAGCCATTTTCAAAGCAACAGCTCCTCCTGTAGACCATCCTGCTACATAGTATTTGTGAACATTTAGTTCATCTAGCAACATAATTAAGTCTTCAGCTAAAACTTCTAAATCATCAAATCTAGACTCATAAGATGAATCTCCAAAACCTCTCATGTCTGGAGCGATAATTCGATATTCGTCTTGGAACCGTTCAATTAAAGGTTTAAAATGAATACTGCTGCTCATATTACCATGAACTAGTACCATTACTTCTTTTCCAACACCAATATCTAAATAAGCAAGTTTTTCTTTGTTTGGCAATGTAATAAATTTCTTTTCCATATTAACCTCCTTTATATGAATTTTTATTCATGTTATATTTATTTTAATATTTGATAATATTAATGTCAATAGACTATATAAAAATCGACTAGATTAAATTCTAGTCGATAAATTTATAAAGATAATTTATTCATCAAAATACAAATCATAAATATATGATCTACTAGGATGTTTTGGATCAAATGCCAATTTAATTTGGGCATCTTTTTCTACGTATTTATTGTCTTTATTATAATTTAATTTTGCTCTTCCTTTAAAGGTTTTTCCTTTAAAATTGAATTCATAATTAACAATTTTAGAACCTCTATAATAATGGGTTCTTAAAACTTTACCATCAGCGATTTTTGCAGTTTTCATAAAATTCTTTAAAATATGTATTCTTGCAATAAATCCCACAATTGCGGTTATAAAGATGAGAAATGGCCATATATAAATATAAAAAACATTATACTTACTAAACAATAATATTCCTACAAAAATAGACATGATTCCATAAATAATTAACGTTCTAAAATATCCATCATGTTTAAAGCTCTTTTTAAAATTATACATAATAAACTCTCCTAACTTTTTTATTTTCTTTTAGCTCTTGGGTGTGTATTCATATATTCTGATTTTAATTTTTCTTTTGAAACCTTTGTATAAATTTGCGTAGTAGAAAGCGATTCATGTCCTAATAATTCTTGAACTATTCTTAAATCTACACCATTATTTATTAAATGCGTCGCAAATGAATGCCTAAATGAATGTGGTGTTATTTTAAGTGTTGAAGACTGTTTTTTTAATTCGTTTTCTAATATTTTATTCATTCCCCTAGTTGTTAATCCGTGTCCTCTAAAATTTAAAAACATATAATCCGTATTTTCTTTACTTCTAATCGCTAAATTAGGTCTTGATTCCAACAAATAAGAATTTAAAGTTCTAATTGCAAGATTATGAATTGGAACTATTCTTTCTTTATCCCCTTTACCTAAAACTTTAACCGTACGATTAACATAATCAACATCATATAATTTTAAATTAACTAATTCTTGCGCACGTAATCCACAAGCATAAAGTATTTCAAAAATAGCACGGTTTCTTTTACCCAAATCAGTTAAAGTATCAATTCTATTTAAAAAATCAATCATCTCTTTGGGATAGATAAACTTAGGAAGTTTACGAGTTACTTTAGGAAGTACAACAAAATTAAAAGGATTATCTAAAACCTTGCCTTCTTCAATTAAAAAATCATAAAGACTTCTTACAGCACTTATCTTTCTTAAAATTGATTTTGGAGTATATTGATTATAAAGATAAGAAACATAAAATTTAGCAATCTGATATGTTAATGTTAATAAATCTCCAAGTTCCTCTTGATTTAGAAAATTAATTAAATTAAAAATATCATTTGTATATGATTTAATTGTATTCTCAGAATATTGTTTTTGATATAACAAATAATCTTTATACATTAATACAATATCATCATTATTCAAGAACACCACCTTCAATCATTTCATCAATTGCTTTTAAGCTGCGCATAGCATACAATTCTTTGCGCTGTTTTTTATGATGTTTTATTTTTAAATCTGGAAAAATACCAAAATTAGTATTCATTGGTTGAAAATATGAAGGCTCAGCGTGCGAAATGTAAAAACTTTGCGAACCTAAAGCTGTATATTGTGAAAACTCAAATAAATCCATGTCTCTCACAAAACGAGACATATTAATTCCTGCAATAATACCAGACCCAATAGATTCAACATATCCCTCTATTCCACTTAACTGTCCAGCAAAAAATATCTTAGGATTCTTTTTAGATTGGTAATATTGATTAATTGATTTAGGCGCATTAATAAATGAATTTCTATGCATTATACCATATCTTACAATATTAGCTTTTTCAAGCCCTGGAATCATATGAATAATGCGTTTTTGTTCTGGAAAAGTTAAATGAGTTTGAAATCCAACTATATTATATAAACTTTTACGTAAATTATCTTGTCTTAATTGCACAACTGCATATGGTCTTTTTTCACCTTCTTTACCTAATCCTACAGGTTTCATAGGCCCAAATAAAAGTGTTTTTTCACCTCTTCTTGCCATTTCTTCAAAAGGCATACAGCCTTCAAATATATTTTTTTCAAAATCCTTTACTTCTACAGCTTTTGCTTTTATTACTTCTTTATACCAATTATCATACTCTTCTTTTGTCATAGGACAATTTATATAATCAGGTGACCCTTTATCATATCTGCTTTTAAAATATGCTACAGTCATATCTATTGAATCATATTCAATAATAGGAGCTATCGCATCATAAAAATACAACATATCTTCTCCTAAAAATTCTTGTATTTTTACCATTAAAGCATCACTAGTTAAAGGTCCTGTAGCTATAATAGTATATTTATCTAAATCTATATCAGTTATTTCTTTATCGTAAATATGTATTCTAGGATTTTCTAATAATGCTTCTGTAATTAATTTTGAAAACAATTCTCGGTCAACTGCTAAAGCACTACCTGCAGGTAATTTGGCTTTATCAGCTATTTTTATAACTAAAGAATCTAACTTTCTTAATTCTTCTTTCATTAGTCCAGCTGCATTATGTATATCATTAGAACGCAAAGAGTTTGAACAAACAAGCTCCGCAAATGTATCTAATTTTTGTACATCATTCTTCTTTATTCTCTTCATTTCATAGAGATTAACTTCTATTCCTCTTTTAGCGAGTTGATAAGCTGCCTCGGCTCCTGCAAGCCCAGCTCCAATAACATTAACTTCTTTTTTCATCTGACACATCCTTAGAATATATTATACCATATATATTTAATCTTTTTATTAAAATAAGGCAGAATCTCTCTGCCTAATTTTAAACAATTTAACTATTTTTTTATCCTAACAATTATCGGATCTCTTTGCAAAACAATATAACCATTTAAAACTTTAATAGTTTTCCCAGTTAAATAATTACGGTATTTTCCATCAGGCAGATTAACTTTCAATTTACCATTTGCTTGTCCAACATTAAAAATGCCGTGATATATTTTAAAATCATCTTCAACTGTGTTATAAGCTACCCCATCTATTAAAGGAATATTTATATTAAATATACCTTTAGAAAATATCGATAAATGTTTTAATTTAGTTAACTTTTTAATAAAATCAGTTATGTCTCCTTTTTTATTGAATACATCTTTATCAAATAAAGAAGGTCGAATATCTGAAAGATACTCTTCACCAGCATAAAATAAAACAGCTCCTTTTTGGAAAAAATTAAAAGCAGTCCAGTTTTTAATCTTATCCAAATCTTGATTTACTCTACTAGCAATTCTTTCTGTATCATGATTCTCTAAATATTTAATCTTTACATAATTTCTAGGATAGATCTCTTCTTGTCGCTTTATTCCTTCTAGATAATCTTTTAAAGGTCTTTTATGATTAATATAATCTTCAAAATATGGATAAACATCATAATCATAAGCCATATCAAATACTTGATACATTTCTGGCTCTGAAGCACAATTAAAACCTAAATCTCTTACATGTTTACAGAAATCTCCATGTACTGATTCGCTTAACCAAAATATTTTTCTATTAACCTTATTTACCTTTTTTCTTGTATATTTCCAAAATTCTAATGGAACTAAGGAAGCCGCATCACATCTAAAAGCATCTACTCCCATTTTTGAGTAATTAACTAATACAAGACTTAATTCTTTCCATAACCCTTTATCTTTAGTGTAATCTAAATCTATTACATCTGACCAGTTGCCAACTTTATTACAAACTTCACCTAATTCGTTTTTATAAAAATATTCAGGATGAGTTTTATATAAAACTGAATCAAGAGAAGTGTGATTATAGACTACATCCATCATAATAAGCATTTTACGTTTATGAACTTCATCTATCAAAATTTGAAAATCATCCATTGTACCTAATTCAGAAGCCACCTTACGGTAATCTCTAATTGAATAAGGACATCCCAAACTACCTTTTTTACCCACAATACCAATTTCATGAATTGGTAATAAATATATAACATCAAATCCTAATTCCTTAATTCTATCAAGTTCATTAATGACTTCTTTAAACGTTCCTTGTTTAGAGAAGTTACGTACATATATTTGATAGATTAATTTATTACGCAAGCTAATTTTAGTATTTTTCATATTCTCCCCTTTAAAAATCAATTTATTATAGTTTACTACAAATTTATTGCCTTGTCTATTATTACATAAACATCTATTTATGTAATTATTTTCATACTTTATTGTATTTTCTACTGAAATTTAAGGCTTTTTCAGTTAAATATGTAAATATTTACATAAAAACACTGTTTTTATATCAAAAACCATTATTTTTGTGTATAATTTTACATATAAAGAGGTGATCTAATTGGCTACTATTAAAGATGTTGCTAAACTTGCACATGTAAGTGTCGCAACTGTTTCTAGAGTTATAAATCAAAAGGGGTATGTAAACTCAGAAACTCGTGATTTAGTATTAGAGGCAATTAAAAAATTGAATTATGTACCTAATGAATTAGCTAGATCTTTATTTCAAAAAAAATCAAGCATCATAGCTGTAATTGTTCCACATTTAACTTCTTTTTATTTTGCGGAATTATTAGAAATAATAGAAGACCTCATAATTAAAGACAATTACAGATTAATGGTATGCAATTCTCATGATGATCCAGAAAAAGAAGAACAATATTTAAAGATATTTGACCAATATAATATTGATGGTTTAATCTTAATTGCGAATACTCGTAGAATAGATGATTATGTTAAATTAAATATTCCTATAATTGAAATAGATCATAAATTAGCTGAAGATATTCCATCAATAACTTCAAATAATATTTTAGGTGGTAAATTAGCAGCTGAAAAGTTGATTACTAGTGGATGTAAAAAAATAATTCACTTCCGTGGCCCTTCTTTTTTAATGACTGTTCAAGAACGAACAGAAGGTTTTAAATCTGTTTTAGATAAAAACAATATCTATAATTTCTCTTATGATTTAGCTTTTAGAAATCCAGATCCTGATGATATTGAAAATGTGATTCTTTCTAATCTTGACTGTGATGGTATTTTTTGTGACTCAGACTATATAGCAATTTTAGCTATTCAAGCCTTGAGAAATGCAGGAAAAAGAATCCCTGAAGATGTCCAAGTAATTGGTTTTGATAATATAGAAATGGCCTCTAACTTAAAACCAAAATTGACTACTATATCTCAAGATAGAAACGCTATCGGTAAATACGCCGTTGAATCCCTAATGAAGCTTATTAAAAAAGAAAAATTAGAGGTGTTTCATCGAAAAATAGATGTAGAACTAATATCTCGAGAAACTACAAAATAAAAAACAGAGTATAAAATTACTCTGTTTTTAATTGTTCCATAAATTTTTCAAGCTTTCTTCCTGTTTCATCAGATATAGAATGTTCTATTCCGCAAGCTTCTTCATTAGCTATTTCAGGTTCTACCTTTAATATATTTATTAAAAATGATTTTAATAAATTATGTTTCCAAAGTATTTTATGTGATATTTCTTTTCCTTTTGGTGTAAGTGAAATATCTCCATATAATTCTTTTTCTACTAAACCTTCTTCAATCAAAGTATTAATAGCCTTGTTTACACTAGCTCTAGAAACTTTTAATTGTTTTGCTAAATCAATAGACCTAACATTAATACCACCATGCATACAAATTGCTTCCAAATAATTTTCTAATGATTCAGAATACTTTTTACTCTCCATTAGAATCACCTTTATCTACATTATTTTTTTCTTTGTATTTTATATTCTGAGTAATAATCCTTCTTTTTTCTTCACCGCATTTGGAGCAATTTCCACCACATGTTTTTCCTTTATTTTTTATGATTTTACGAATCATAAAGAAAACAAATATAATAGCAGTAAATGTAAATAAGTATGTAAGAATATCTTCAAGAGGAACTTGAACTATGCGATAAACTATAAATGAAACCAAATAAGCAACAAATATTTCATATAATAAAGTAAAACTAAATAACTTCCATGATTTCAATTCGTTCTTCATTGCCGTTACTGCAGCTATACAAGGAATACTAAGTAAAGCAAACACCATAAATGAATATGCTTGAGCTGTTGTAAAATTAGCTTGAATTGAGCTATACAACAATGTTCCATTTTGAATTACATTACCATTTACACCATAAAGAATTCCTAAAGTTCCAACCACTGACTCTTTAGCTATAAAACCAGTTAATATAGCTACAGTTGCTTGCCAATCAGTAAAACCTATTGGTTTAAATAAAGGTAAGATAAATTTACCAATTGCGCCTAAGATACTATAGCCAATTTCATCGTTTGATAACAATCTAAATTGTCCATTTACAAAACCAAAATAACTGAAAAACCAAATAATAATAAAAGCTGCTAATAAAACTGTTCCTGCTTTTACTAAAAAGTCTTTACTTCTTTCCCAAGTATGCCTCATTGTATTTTTTAATGTTGGTCTTCTATACTCAGGCAATTCCATTATATAATTTGCTTGAGCCCTTTTAAATAAAGTTTTTTTAAATAAAACAGCTGATAATATAGCTACAATAATTCCTAATATATACATTGAAAAGACAACTATAAATGATCTAGGTCCAAACAAAGCTCCAGCAAACACTCCATAAATCGGTGCCTTAGCTCCACATGAAACAAAAGGAATAATCATAGTTGTTATTTTTCTATCCTCATCATTATCTAAAGTTCTCGTACTAGCCATAGCAGGTACAGAACATCCAAAACCTATCAACATAGGAATGAATGACTTTCCAGATAATCCAAACCTTCTCAATAATCTATCCATGATAAAAGCAGCTCTCGCCATATAACCAGAATCTTCTAATAAAGCTAAAACTAGAAACAAAATTGCAAGTTGTGGCAGAAATCCAACAACAGCAGCTAACCCACCAAAAACTCCATTTGCAATAAGAGAAGAAACATAAGGGGCTACCCCCAAACTATTTATTCCATTTATTATTAAATTAAAGAAATCATTAATTAACCCTACGAATGCATCAGTTATAAATATTCCAATAGGACCAAAAGCTAAGAAGAAAACTAAAAACATAATAGCTCCAAAAATAGGCAGACCAAATATCTTATGGGTTAAAACCCTATCAATTTTATCGCTATCTGAAATCCCTTGGATTTCACTTTTTTTATGTATTTCATTAACATAGCCAATTATCTTTTCATATCTAGCATTTGGCAATACCATATCAAAATCAATTTCAAAAGATTCATTTGCTTTATAAAAGGAAAATAATAAATCTTTTAAATCTTCTTTTGCTAGAGTAATTTTATCTAAAGCTTTTAATCCATCCTCAAAAAATCTTATTGATACAAAACGATTTTTAATGTATTTATCAAAATCATTAATTATTTTTTCAATATCATCATCATATTTAATTGGTTCTCTTTTTTTTGAATAATCATAAGTTTCAATAGTTTTAATCAAACGATTTATCCCTATTTTCTTACTAGCAGAAATAGGGACAACTGGAACACCTAATAATTTAGAAAGATGATTATAATTAATAGACTCTTTTTTCTTTTCCACAATATCCATAGCATTTAAAGCTATGATAATTGGTATATCTGATTCTAATAATTGAAAAGTTAGAAAAAGATTTCTTTCAAGATTTGATGCATCTACTATATTAACAATTAAATCCATTTTCTTGTTAATAACATAGTTAGCAGCAATTTCCTCTTCTAAAGAAATCGTGGATAAAGAATATATACCAGGTAAATCAATTATATTAGTTTTGATTCGTTTTGAACGAAGTGTCCCTGTTTTTTTTTCAACAGTAACTCCAGGCCAATTTCCAACAGATTGATTACTTCCAGTTAATTCATTATATAAAGTTGTTTTTCCTGAATTAGGATTTCCTATTAAAGCAACATTAATCATTTTAGCCGTCAATCCTATCTACTATAATGGTACTAGCTTCTGATTTTCTTAATGTTAAAGAATACCCTCTAACGATGATTTCCATTGGATCTCCTAAAGGTGCAGTTTTTTTTACATATATTTTAGTACCTGTAATTAATCCCATATCAATTAAACGTTTCCTTAAATTATTTGCGAAAACTTGTCTTACAATGCAAAATTGCCCAGGCAAAACCTCTCTTAATGTCATAATATCCTCCAAATGTTAGGCACTCCTAACATACCATTTTTAAAATAAAAAGCCACTTTGTTAGCTTGCGTTAACATTATAGCTTATTAATATATTCCTGTCAATTAAAATTGTATTTATTTTCTAAACAAAAACTAGTATATATTTTTAATAATATTATAAATACTTATAATGAATAAATTTCACAAAAATGCATAGTTATTTTAATAACTAAAATAAAAATCATTTGTATCTTTTTTGAACCTTTTTTGAAATCGATAATTTTGATAGAAGATAATATTCTAAATATCAAAAAATAGTTCTACTCTATTTTTAGCCATTATTATAGCTTTTCAATTTTTCGTTTTTGAAACGTTCCTAAATCAATTTTATATACAATATTGAAAATATAGCATTTCGTTTCTACTCATTTTTAATAAATTTCTCATAAAATTCTTTAACAGCTGCTTCATAATTAAATTCATCCTTCAAATACCCTTCAGCGTGTAGAGAATTGTTTAAAGCAATGAATATTTGTTTAGGACCATTATATGAATCATACATCTTTTGAGTATGTGTATAAGATATAAAATTATCCGCTTTTCCGTGAGCAAAAAATATTGGCAAGCTAATTGTGTTAAGCGCATCAATTGGCGATATTCTACTCATTTTTACTTTAGTAAATATACGAAACATTATCTTGCCAAATGGTAAAAAGATTCTAACATATGGTTTAGTTTTTACATATAATATTTCTCTTACTAACTCCTCTAAATTAGAAAAACCACAGTCACTAAATACGAATTGCACCCTTTTATCAATAGAAGCCTCTAGTAATACTGTAGCTGACCCCATTGACTCACCATACAATCCTATTGTTATATCTTTACCATACCTATTAATTGTATCCGTAATAACATCATATAAATCATCTTTTTCATACCAACCAAGAGTAGTGAATTTACCTCCTGAATCTCCATGATACCTCTGATCATAAAGAATTATATTATATCCATATCGCATCATCATACGAGCATACTTCAAACACCCATGATGAGTGTAGGTGTGTCCATGTGACATTACAATAAACCTATTAGAAGGCGATTTGTTTTCTAAATAATAGACAGCTAAATTATAATTATATCTTGACTTTATCTCATATTTATTCTTTAAATTTTCTCTGTAAAAATTCATAATCCCTGGATATTTTTCTTCTTCTAGAGATGATGTATCTAGTAATGATCTTCTATTTGGCTTTATAATTCCAAGCGCTATAAATGATCCACCCCAAAATAAAATAACTAATATAAATATAACTGTTAATAATATCCAAATATAATATGGCATTTATCTTCCTCCAATTTTATTGTTTTAATAAATTATAATATATACCTTTTGAATCAATTAACTCTTGATGGCTACCCATTTCTAAAATACCATCCTTACCTAAAACAACAATTCTATCTGCATTCATAATAGTTGTTAATCTATGTGCAATCACAATCGCTGTTTTTCCTTTTACTAATTCATCAAAGGCAGATTGAATTAAGCGTTCGGTTACATTATCTAATGCACTGGTTGCTTCATCTAATATAACAATCTTAGGTTTTTTAAGGAATAACCTGGCTATTGCAATTCTTTGTTTTTGTCCGCCAGATAATTTAACACCCTTTTCACCTGTATAGGTTTCATATCCATTTGGTAAACTTAAAATATATTCATGAATTTTAGCTCTTTTAGCTGCTTCTATAATTTCTTCATCGGTAGCATCTGGGTCTCCATATAATATATTGTCTTTAATCGTTCCATAAAAAATAAATACATCCTGTTGGACATGACCAATTGATCTTCTTAAAGAATATATATCATAATCCTTAACATTAACTCCATCTATTAATATCTCTCCAGAATCTACATCATAAAATCTAGGTATTAATTTTGATATTGTAGATTTTCCTACACCAGTTTCTCCAATTAATCCAATTTTTTCACCAGGAGAAATATCTAAATTAAAGTTCTTAAGAATCTGTAATTCCTTCTTATTATATGAGAAATTAACATTTTTAAACTTTATTTCTCCTCTTGGATTTTCTAATTTAATAGCTCCTTTTTTCGATTTTATCTTAGGCTCTATATGTGTTATCTGATAAAATCTTTCGAATCCAGCCATACCTTGTTGGATTTGTTGCATCATGGCTATCAAACGATTAATTGGTCTTGTTAGAAATGATATATACATATAATAAGTAAACAAATCAATATAATCAATTTTCTTATAATAAACGAAAGCTCCACCGATAACTAATAAGATTAAGTTTAAAACCTTAATTAAAAACTCATTACCAACATGAAAAATACCCATTTGAAAATATGCTTCTTTAGTGGAATTAGCATAATGCTCATTTACATCTTGAAATCGATCAACTTCAAAGTCTTCATTATTATATGCTTTTGTTAATCGAATACCAGAAAGAGAGTTTTCTATCTTCGAATTTAATTCTCCATGAACTTTTCTCACACCTCTTTGAGCTTCTAGCATTTTCTTTCGTCTCCACCAAGAAAAAATAACAATAATTATAACGAAAGAAAATATAATAATTGTTAATAATAAGTTTATTGTGGCTAAAAATATAAAAGACCCTATAAACATTATTCCAGAAATAAATAAATCTTCAGGTACATGGTGGGACATTTCTGATATATCCCTTAAATGATTTGTAATATAGCTCATCAATACACCAGTTTGAAAATCATCATAGAATTCATAGTCTAATTCTTCATATTTTTTAAATAGGTCTTTTCGCATATCTCGCTGTATAAAGGCCCCCATAATATGCCCATTATAAGTAACATAAAAAGACATTCTAGCTCTAATAATATATATAAAAAATAACCCAAAACCAATATACATTATCATTTTGAGATTTCCATCAGGAATATATGAATTTAATATTTCTCTCATTGCAAAAGGATATAATAAATCTATTACTGACATCATAAATGCAGAGAATAGATCTATATATAATACTTTTAAATGGTTTTTGTAATAACTTATAAATGTTTTTAGCAAAGTTTTCACCTCGTAATTGTATTAATTAATAATAAGGAGATGCAGCGCTTTATTAAGCATCTGCATCTTTGTTTTATAATTAATATTTTTCTATTTATTTTCTAATAAAAATGTAGCTTCCATATCAGCTGTTGACAAAGCAAAAGCTAATGGAAACTTAGAAAAAGCATCACCAACATTTCTATTATTTTCTTCAGAGAATCCCATATGATAACGAATCGCGAAAGCTTCTTCTCTAGTAAGTTTCATAAAGCCAGAAATTATATATACTGATTTTTCCCCATGCCCATAAGGTAAATCATCTGAAAACTCATAACTTGGAACTTTAATCCACTTACCATTTTCATCCTTTTTATTTCTAAAGGTTTTCTTATAAACATTAACCTTACAAATATCATGTAATAAAGCGATAATAGCTATTGTTTCATCGTTTGCATTTATATTATATACTTCCTTTACTCTTGTCCTAGATAAATAATCCTTTAAACAATGATAAACATTTAAAGAATGCTCTAATAACCCTCCAGGATAAGCCAAATGATATCTAGTGGAAGCAGGAGCTTCAAAAAAATCACTATTGCTAGATAATAAATAATCTAATAATTCATTAGCCCCAGGTCGTTTAATGTATTTTTTATATAATTCTACAAATTCTTCTTTCATGATATAACCTTCCCGTATATAGCTGTACAAGGAACTTCGATATCTTTATTATTTAAAGTAATAGGAATCATTACTTCAACTACTTCAACAATTTCATATATTATATTATCGCTTAAATCTTTAATCCTTTGACTTGGTTTAAAATGGTTTTCTTTTTTCGTTCCAAAAAATACTAGAATATCATCCTCATTATATCTTTTTGCATGTCTCGCTAATAGATTATCTATTATTTTAATTCTAACTGGACCGTCTAATAAAACAAACTTATAAGGATTTTCTTGGTTAAATCTTTTTCTCAATTTTTCTTTACTGAATTGTTTTTCAGTACCAGAAATAACTGTTTGATATTCTTTTTTAGCTGCATTTATAACTTCAATACCTAATCCTTTTAATCTGTCGATTAAATCTTTCTTTTGAATCATAATAATCTTCCCTTCACAAAATTATTTTAAACTCATAATTGTTATGCTTTCAACAGAAGCTGTATTTGGAAACATATCAACTGGTTTAATTGATTTAATATTATATAATTTTAATAAATCCTTAAGATTTTTAGCTAATGTGGATGGATTACATGAAATATACACAATCTGTTTAGGCTTAATTCTTAAAATAGATTCAATAATAGATCTATCCAAGCCTTTTCTTGGAGGATCCATTATAACTAGATTTGGTTTTATTCCTAATTTGATAAGTTTGGGCATTTCTTTTTCAACATGCCCTGTTATAAATTTAACATTATCTATTTTATTAATTTTAGCATTCTCATATGCATCTTTAATAGATGCTTTAGAATAATCTATTCCATATACCATATGAGATTGTTTAGCTAATATAAGAGAAGTAATGCCTATTCCAGAATACAAATCAAAAACAACCGAATTCTTATTTAATTCGATATTATCAATAATATGATCATACATAAGCCCCATTTGAACTGTATTTAATTGATGGAATGCATCTGGAGATACTTTAATTTTAAAATCTTTGAAATTACTATTAATCCAAGACTTTCCATTAATCATTTTGATTCTATCAGTAATAACTAAACTAGTTTTTTGATCGTTAATAGTATAGGAAACTGATTTAATAATTGATAATTCCTTTATCAAATCATTAGCTACTTCTTTAAGTTTATCTTTATATTCTTTTATCACAAACGTGATTGATGCACTATCCGTTTGTTCAAAATACCTAGTGACCAAAAACAACAAAACCCCTTCCTTGTTTTGTTTATCATAAGCTTTAAATTTATATTTACGTAAAATACGCAATGCTGTTTTATTAATCAAATTAATTTTATCGTGATGAATAATACATTCATCAACATATACAAAATTATTAGTATTAGGTTTGTAAAATCCAAGTGCCAATCCAAAATTTGTGTTTTTAAACGGCATTTGTGATCTATTGCGATACTTATATGGATAATTCATTCCTAAAGTTTTATCAATTTTAATTTTATTTAAATCAATATTTGTATATTTCTTTAATGATTGTTTTAAAATACTTTGTTTTATTTTTAACTGTTCAGTGTATTCAATATGTTGCATCTGACAGCCACCACAATCTTTATAATATTTACAAA
>Ga0164318_10003221_pt1 | contig 15400 bp, 11 predicted proteins | sample GuaBasSedimGuay9_FD_113734 | JGI IMG/M metagenome (GOLD analysis project Ga0164318, IMG submission 113734) | Subseafloor sediment microbial communities from Guaymas Basin, Gulf of California, Mexico - Guay9, Core 4571-4, 0-3 cm | ecosystem: Environmental > Aquatic > Marine > Hydrothermal vents...
AGTTATGTCTTTCAACTGGATTCAGAGCATGGGCGGCCCTGTTTCCATATCTGTTTACACCATTTCCGGACAACTGGTCAGCATTGCGGGGAACCTGCCCGGTGTAACAGGGTACAACCAGTACAACTGGAACCTGTGTGATCAGGACGGTGATGCAGTGGCTTCAGGTTTGTACATTTATGTAGTATCTTCGGGTAACTCTGCAGCAACCGGTGTTGCAACCGTTGTTCGATAGTTTGCTGGTAAATATTTGCAGTTGAATACACTCTTGTATCAGGAGGAATAATGAAATTTGTTTCCAGTTTTGCAATTGTTGTTCTGATTATTGCTCATGGAGCCCTGGCAGTCACAACCAGTGTTATCTGGCTTGACATAACGCCAGGCGCAAGGGCCAATGGAATAGGTGAATCTTTTACTGCTGTTGCAGACGATGCAACAGCTTCGTACTGGAACCCCGCAGGCCTGGCTTTTCAAGAGGAGGGTACAAGGGAAATAACCCTTCAGCACTCTCAGTGGCTTCCCCAGCTGGCTGATGATCTTTACTACGAGTTTCTCGGTTATGCACAGCACCTGGAGGGCTGGGGCGGTGTAGGCGGAAACATCACCTTCATGTCCATGGGTGAACAGCAGGAGATAGAGGCAGGCAGCACAGAGCCCATAGGAACTTTTTACACCTACGGTATATCAGCGGATGCTGCTTTTGGTACCGAAGTTGCTCCGGGTCTTGCCGTTGGCCTTGGTCTCAAGTTTATCTACGATCACCTCTACTACAAAGATAACGGCAAGGGTTCTTCCTTTGCCGCAGACCTCGGTGTGCTTTACCATGCCCCGGAACAGTCTTTCGGTAATATCTCTCTCGGTGCTACAGTAAGCAATCTCGGACCCAACATGAGCTACGGCGGAAACAGCGAAAACAACCCTCTTCCCAGAAAATTCAAAATTGGATTCGCTTATGTTCCATTTGAAAATGAACTCACCTCTCTTCTTATTGCAGCGGACTACACCAAACTGCTTGTAGAGATAGAAGATGGAATATCTGAGGAAGTAAAAGACAACAAGTGGGGTACAGGTGCAGAGTTCTGGTACTACAACCTTCTTGCATTGAGGGCAGGTTACGTGCACGACACAGAGGGAGAGTCAACTATCTCCGGTGTTTCTTTCGGAGCAGGTCTTCACTGGAACGATTTCCAGCTTGATATGGCGTTTGTTCCCGTTGATGAGTCTCTTCAGGGATCAGGTAAGTACAACCAGAAGTACAGTTTGACACTTCAGTTCTGATGATTAAACATCTTCTTGCAGCAGCTCTGGTTTGCGGAGCTGCTTCTGCTTCTCCGCCCTTCCCGGACAGTTATGTACAGGATGTGCCCGAGGGTGTTTCCGATGGTATTCCAATGGTATCAGACGACGGGACTGAATTGTCGATTGATGCAGATACAACATTGAGAGTGTGTGTTCTTAAAGTTGAGTTTCTCCCGGACTACACCGATTTAACCAGCGGAAACGGGGAGTTTGAAAGCGACAGTGCCGCAGTTGCCGATCTTATGAATCAGATTTCCAGTTACTACACAGATGTAAGCAACGGCTATCTGACCCTTTATCTTTATCAGTTCCCTGCTGGAAATGCAGCTTTCAGAGTAAACCACCAGATGGGTTTTTACGGCGCGGACGATAAAAACGGACTGGGCCAGTGTGAGCTTTTCCGTGATGCGGTTCTGGCAGCAGACAACCAGGTTGACTTTTCCAGGTTCGATGCGATTATTGTGATGCATGCCGGAGCAGGCAACGAAGCAGATATTCTTGGCGACAGTCCTGACGATATCCATTCGATGTTTGTAAACTCTTCAGATCTTGAATACTACCTCGGTTCAGGTTTTGTACAGACCAATGACGGAGTAAAAGTTCGCGAAGGTTGCATTGATCCCGAGCGCGAGGCGCAGGACAACTACGGTCTTGGTGTTCTAGGAACCATAGTTCACGAATTCGGTCACCAGCTTGGTCTTCCCGATCTCTACAACACCTACACAGGTGCAGTGGGTATAGGAGGCTGGGGTTTGATGGGCTACGGACAGTGGCTCATGAACGGTTTCTGGCCTGCAGCCCCCTCTGCATGGTCAAGAGCGGCAATGAACTGGATAGATCCTGCTGAAGCTGTTCCCGGCGAGTATGTATCAGAACGGATGGGAACCGTTTACAGAATTCCTCTTAACTCAACTGAATATCTTCTTTTAGAAAACAGGCAGCGCGACCCGGACGGAGACGGGCAGTGCGGCCCCCACGAGCGGGATTACGGTCTTCCAGGGTCTGGAATACTGATATGGCACATAGATGAAACCAGACTCAGTTCTGAGTACAGGCAGGCGAACATCGTTAACGTTGATCCCCTTCACAAAGGTGTTGATGTAGAGGAAGCGGATGGCATACAGGACCTTGATTACGGTTTTGCTTCATGGTTCAGTATAGAGGGCAGCGGGTATGATCCCTGGAAGAGAGATGGCTATGCCTGGGTGTTTTCTCCGGAAACAACACCTTCAACAGACGCTTCGTGGGGTGGCTATACTGGAGTAAAAATTGATGTTCTGGATAATTCGTCCAGCACAATGAGTTTTTTGTACAGTCTTCAGGGAGTTGTTCCGGGATGGCCTGTGGAATTGGGAAAAGCAAAATACGGTACCGTTTTCTGGAGCACAACCCAGGGCGAATACACTGCGGCAGTTGCCGGTAACAACCAGGCATTTATTGTTCCTGCCGATGGAAACACTGCAATACCCATGGGGATGAATGTTTCCGCACCGCTAACAGTTTTCTCCATAGAGGAAACGGAGTACCTTGTGATCCCGAAAATGGATGGCCAGATACACCTGCGCCTTCCAGACTGGTCGGAACCTGACGGGTGGCCTGTGAACCTGCCGGCACCTGCAGTTCAGGTTATTGCTTCCCAGTCCATGGACTGTATTTTCGCAATACTGGAAAACAGGGAAGTGTACAGGCTTCACACAGATGGAACTGTATTCACCAGCTGGCCCAGAACTTTTGCTTTGGATATCACCGGTGCTTGTGTTTTCCCACATGCCACTGTTCCAGGTTTGATTGTTGTTACAGCGGACGGATCCCTCGTAAGAACAGGTCCAGGCGGCGGCGGAGTATTCGGATGGCCGGTACACCCCGGCAACGAGGACACAACCCTTCCTGTAGCGGCAGATTTTGATCGCGATGGTGATGTTGAAACAGCGGTTGTTTCTGGCGGAAAACTCTGGGCTTACGACGAGAACAGCGCAGGAGAACCGGGATTTCCTGTTTCTCTGCAGGGTGAAGTTCTTTCAGACCCCTTTATGGCAGACATTAACAGTGACGGAAACATAGAGATCCTTGTTGAAACAACTGCCGGACTGGAAGCCTATTCATCCTCTGGAACAATTGTTACCAACTGGCCGTTTACCACAGAGGCCGATTCTCTGGCTTTTAATTACTCCAGGTTTACAAGTGGAACAGGGGGAAGCGGTTTTGCCTGTGCATCTCTCCGTGACGGAAGGGTGTTTATTCTTGATGGAAGTGGTGCTTCGCTTGGCGGCAGCCCTTACTCATTCGGAGACAACCCAATAGGTTTTCCGATACTTCGCCGGTTTGATGGTGAGGAACAGTACAGAGTAGTTACCGTTACCTCTGGAGGTTCCCTGGGGGCTTTCTACACCGGCTTTGAGCCAGACGGCTGGAACACAGGCATGGACACAGGAGGCGAGAGATGCTGGCCGAGTGAACATCTGCCGTCTGTGGTTTCATCGGGCAACCTTCTTAATGAAGACGAGTTTTTTGTGTGGCCCAACCCTGTAACCAGTGGTTCCGGAAACATAAGGTTTGTTCCAGGATGCGATTCACAGTACAGAATACGGGTTTTTAATGTTGCCGGAGAACTGGTTTCCGACTACAGCGGGGACGCTCCCGGAAGAGTTCCATGGGAAGTTTCATGGAACACTGAAGACCTTGCTCCGGGAGTATACTATGTCTGTCTTGAACTGACTTCATCGGAAGAGACGGCTGAAGCTCTTTTCCATGCTGCGGTGGTGAACTGAAATGAAAAAAGCTACAGTATTGCTTGTTGTGGTGTGCGCAGTTGTTTTTGGCGCGGACAAAACTGCGGTACTTCGTTCTATAGTTTTTCCTGGATGGGGTCAGATTAGTATGGGCCATTCTACAAGAGGAGCCGTGTTCATGGGCATTGAGGCTTCTATCTGGGCCGGAACAGGTTACTCCTATCTTCAGGCGGTGTTCAACCGCGATGACTACAGAAACCTGGCCATGGAACGGGCAGGTATCGATGTATCATTCAGGGACAGAGGATTTCAGGATGATGTTGGAGATTTCTCAAGCAGCAGTGAATACAACGACTACATCAGGAGTCTTGCCAGATACTACTACCCCGATGATCCTGAAGCTCAGCAGGACTATTTCAACAGTCACAGCAGGTACGGTTCAGATGGATGGAGCTGGACAAACTCAGCGGCCCGTGAGGACTACGATGATGCTCTCCGGGTAAGCAGAGAATGGTTCAGAAGAACCGTTTACGTTGCTGCGTTTGCGGTTGTCAACAGAGCAGTAAGTGCCATTGATGCGTCACTTCTCGATCCGTCGGAACCTGGTATTTACACCGAAATTGACTTTCCCGAAAGTTCAGATTTTTCTTCTGTACGATTCACAGTGGGAGCGAGATTTTAATGATAACATATTTGCTTCTTTCCATTGCCCTTGGTATGGGGCACTACGCTGTAGACGGTACATTTCACTTCCCGGAGATACAGCAGATGGACCGGAGACACGATCCCCTGATGATGCCCTCCGGCCCTCTTGCAGGCAAAGATGAACCACACGAGGTAGGTGATGTTATCAACTTCTGGGCAATGGATGAGAGCGGACCTGTTCCCATGTTCTACCTCACAAGCGCGACCTGCAGGTTCGCAGGGGATCTTTCCTATATTTTCGTGGAGGACACCCAGTGGGATGTTAATTTCGATCAGAGTGCTGTAGATTCTCTTGCGGCAGCTCTGGAGGGTGCAGATGGTATCACCGCAACTGATGCAAAGTATTTCGGAGACATCCCGGATCTCATGGACAACGACCAGAGGGTGTACTACCTGATCCTGAACATAAAAGACGGTTACGGCGTCAACGGGCAGAGGTGGTACATAGCGGGGTTTTTCAGCCCCTACAACATGTTCACAGAGTACGAAGCCAGGAACTACTACGGCGGGCACTCCAACGAGGTGGAGATGCTCTATATAGACTGCTATCCGGCCAGGATGGAAGACGCAACCTACACAGCCAGCCATGAGCTGGTTCATCTTATTCAGTATGGGATCAAACCTTTCAGTGGTGAGGAACTCTGGGTTCTGGAAAACCAGGCACAAACAGGTACATTCCTCTGTGGTTATCCTGCCTTCCAGGTGGAAACATTTGTTGATTACGGTGGAGTTACACCGATAAAGTGGACAGAGTTTACCGACGGGGAAAAAGTGGTTGCAGGTTACGGGGCAGGATACCTGTTCTTTTCATACCTTTTTGAGAACTACGGTGGCAAAGACTTTATATGGAACAGTATGCACGGTTCCACAAAAGGTATTCAGGGTGTGATTGATGCCATTGAGTCAGCTACAGGGCATTCTGTGGAGATGGAAAACATACTGTCAGACTGGATGGTTTCATGTTTCGTGGATGACCCGTCTCTTGGCTACGGGTGGAACAGTTTCAGCATAGCAGACTACGACACAGTCAACCCGGGAAACCGTCCTGGCCTGGATTACACAGGGGTTGTTTCAGACACTCCCTACAGTGATCCGTGGCACGGCGTTGCAGGTTATCAGGGAAACTACTACAGCGTAGGCGATGACCTGTCCGGCAGCCTGAGAGTGGAAGGTACTGGAATTGGTAACCTCAAAGCATTTTTCTTTAACGGAACTTCCATAACAGAACTCGATACAGGCAGTGCATGCGATGTTGCTGTAAGTCTGGAACACACAGGAACGCTGATGCTTATGTGCAACAGTTTTGCCGGTCTTGATCTCAACATTGCCGCAGGCAGTACAGGCAGCGGAAACCTTGCGGTTTTTCCAAACCCGTGTCTGGGTGACCTGTACTTTCAGTTTGTTTCTACCGGAGAGCCAGTTGTTTTATCAATGTTCGATCAGTCGGGGAAGCATGTGGAAACTGTAAACATGACAGCTCCCTCCGGCGAGACTGTAATTACCTACACAGGAGCTTCGGAACTTGCTTCGGGAATCTACTTTTACCGCTTCCAGCAGGGACCCAGAACGGAAACCGGCCGTGTTGCCGTGGTGCGTTAGTACATTCCTGATCCTTTCGTTCAGTTTTCCGGATACCCCAGTCAAAGACCTTGAAATTGACAACAGCGGTACTGTCTGGCTGCTGACTGTTTCCGATCCTCGCGTAATCAGACTGGATTCGCTCGGCAGGCAGCAGAGTTTCGAAACTGGTTTTGCCGGGCTTCCCTCAGGTCTGGCTGTTTCACCGTCAGGCAGTTGGGTTGTTTGTTTTCAAAACCCCGGAATACTTCTGGAATACGATGAAGACGACATTCTGATTGATGAAGTATCCATGCAGGGTGTCAGTGATGTTCTTGTGTCAGGACTGCGTATATGGGCGGTGGACACTGCCCGTGGTAACATTGTGTTTCCCGGAGGAGAGATAATTGCCAGAGACTGTGCCGGAGCTGACTCCAGATTGTGCAGAGGACCGTCTGGCAGTGGAATGGTCAGCGGTTCAGAAGGGGTTTTCATTGTAGAACCCGGTGAACTTCCAGTGAAAATTGCAGAGAGCGGTTCCGCATGTTACAGTTCCCGGGGAATACTGATCCTTAACACCGGCGTTCTCAGCGTGTATCAGGGAGACACGCTGCTTACAGGCCTTTCCTGCTCCCGTATATCAGCTTCTCCAGACGGAGAAATCGTTGTTCTCTGGGGTGGCGGAACGCCTCTGGTACTTGAATGATTTCCATTTCGCTACTGCTTTCCATAGTTGGTTATACATTTACGGTAATCAGTTCCGGTCTCGACTACGCTGCTATCCCTGATTCAGTGTGGCTTGCACCCGGGTCGATAACCGCAACACTGCATGGAGACACTCTTTCCGCTGTTCTTACATCTCGAGGACCATCTGTAGGACTTGTTTTTTCACCGATTCCACCTGCCGGGGACACAGTTACAGTTACAGCTGACACGCTGGATATTACTGTTCCTCCAGTTTCAAAACTTTCGGTTCAAACAGCCGACAGGGGAGGAACACTGGAAATACCGGGGTTCTACGCAGGAGAAAGCCCTGTCTCTGAAGGTTTGTTCATCTCCGGCTCCAAGAGGCTTGGGGTTTCCGTTGGTTCGGGAGGTGGCATTTCGCAGGGAACAGAGCTTTCGATAGAGGGTATTCTTGCTCCTGGAATTTCTGTTAACGGAAGAATTACCGACAGGGATATTCCGCTGGGAGCATCATCATCGGAAGCTCTTGCGGATCTGGACAAAGTTTACATAGCTCTGGACGGTGGTCAGTGGAATGCAGAGATGGGCGATCTGGACTGGGAGAGCCGGGGTGCAGTCACCTGGCGCAGTGAGGTAAGCGGTTTTGGCGGCGAGATTCGCCCTGTTCAGTCCTTTGACCTCTCAGGAGGTTACGGAACCACCGGTTCAGAAAGACGTAAAACAGTGTTTCTTACCGAAGAAGGGCTTCAGGGTCCCTATACTTTTGCCTCCGGTGGAGGTGTTACCCCCGGCAGTGAGCAGGTGTTTCTTGACGGAGTTCGCATGCAGAGAGGGCCCGGAGCCGATTACGAAATAGACTATCCGTCGGGCTCTGTGACATTTACAACAAAAAGACTTATCAGGCGGGATCAGAGGGTGGACATCTCCTGGTACAGAGAAGGTGATGGATTCAGGAAGAATCTGGGCAGGGTAGAGACCGTGTTTGAAATGGGAGAAGATGCTTCAATAGGTTTTTCCGGTTTTTCACGGGGTGATGATATCGATGTGCCTCTGGGTTTTGTTATGACCGACGAGGTTGAACAGGCCCTTGAAAGTGCCGGAGACAACCCTTCCGATGCCTGGATAGACGGCGGCACCTATGTTGGAGATGATAACGGCAGCTATACACTGGACAGCCTTGGAAGATACCAGTGGGCAGGAGTTAAACAGGGAGACTGGAGTGTAGAGTTTCAGGTTCCTCCTGATGGATCGGGAGACTACATGTATGACTCTGCAACAGGAGGATATGTATGGGCGGGTGTCGGCAGAGGAACACACTTTGCCAGGAAATACATTTCTATACCTGTTTCTCTGAACCTTGCAGGTTCAACACTGGTTTTCAGCACAGGTGCTGTGGAAAATATCAGCGTGTTCACACACTATTCCAGAAAGCAGGGCAACCTTTTCAACACCGATGCAACAACACGTCAAGGAACCCTCTCAGGGGGAGAAGTTACGCTGAACACCTGGGAGTCAGGACCTGTAGTGAACTTCAGCGGCAGGTACGTTTCAGAGGGATTTAATGCCCCTGATGATATTGATTCAGACGCGAACCTTGAGAAATGGGGCCTTCCTCCCAACTGGAAGGGAAGAGACAGTTTCGTTCTGGGGGATGTCGGCGGAGACAGGTTGCTTGTAACTGCAGGGGAACGGTTTCTTGAGGACGACGGAACATCAACCATCGCAGGAATTGACTACATTCCTTTTGATGGTACACTGAATGTTTCAATGTCTCTGGGCGGCCTTTCCAGAACCGGTGCAGATTCTTTGACTGGCGGTAGAAGGGGAGTTGCCTCGGTTGATGTGTCGCTGCAGCTCAACGCACTGACTCCATTCATGAAATCATCCTACACCGGTGAAAGCTGGGCGGACAGTCTGTCCGGAGGGCTGGCTGTTTCAGATATGGGAATTACAGCTGAAACAGGCAGCTGGGTATCAACTGCAACAGCAGGTGGAGAGATGGATATGAGAACTGGCGTTAACCATCCGGACAGAACTCTGCGGCTTGGTGTACTTACCGCTGGTTCCGGTGTTGCATGGAATGCCAGTGCAAGCGTGCAGCACTCCACCGGCTGGTTTGAAGGCGGTGGTACAACGAGCTCTGACGCTGTAAAGGCAGGTTACTCCGGTAGAAATGCAGGGGTGTGGACACACTTTCAGTACAGCGCAGGCGGATACAACTCCAGATTGATGGACATAGTCTACACATGGGTTGGCAGCGGAAATGGCAGCTACAGCTACGACCCCGAAACAGGAGAGTACTATCCTGACCCTTCGGGAGACTACATCCAGTCCTACATTCCCGGCCAGGGGGAAACCAGAGTTCTGGAATCATCCCTCGACGGAGGTTTCTCCTGGGCGGATTCCGCAGCGTCTGCAGGAATTGACGGAAGCTTTTCCCTTTCAGCATCCGACCCGGATGATAAACTGAAAACCTACTCACTTGCAGGAGCCTTTGACACAAACTCTCCCGGTGGCTGGAACGGCTCAATGGCACCCTGGCTCACCTGGGAGAACAGCACGGTTTCCCGGCTGACAGCAAGGGTGTCGGGTTTTGACAGGATTGAAGACTACAGCGGTGTGGGCAACACCAGGGAAACCTACAGAAAACTTGAGATCATTCCCCTGCTGAAGCCGGAGCAGTGGCTGGAGATAGAGCTCACAGCCGCAACGGCCTTCCGCAGAAGAACACTTTACGGCAGTCGGGAAACAGACGAGAACGGTGGAAGCATTGATCCTGTAATTATCACCGGTTTCGGCCTTGATGCAGGTATCAAGCTTTCAGGTGAGAACCGCAGGGAAAGAGACGGGGATCTGAACGTATCCAGCTGGGGTATTGAGCCCCACATTTCAATGAACGGTGGAGGATGGACAGCTTCCGGAAGGTTTACTTCGTGGTACCTGCCTGGAGAAGAACCCGTTCCGGTTTGGTTCTTTGACGGCAGGCAGAAAGGCTGGACACTGGAGCCCCGGCTATCAGTGGGAAGAAATGTGAACAGGTGGTTCCACGTAACACTGTTCTACTGGGGCAGAAAGCCTGCAGAGGATGTCTGGAGCCAGCGCGGTGGCCTTGAGGGGACGGTGAACTTCTGATGACAGTCATACTGTTCTCTGTACTTCTGTCCACGGTAACTGTAAAGATCACAGGGGCTCCCCCTTTCCCGCTGTTTCCTGACTCTGTTGAAACTGGAAACGAGCAGATTGCTGAATTGAGAGATAATGCTCTTCAGTGGTACCTGCAGGAAGGTTATCCCTTCGCAGCTGTTGCCATGTATTTTTCCCACCCGGACACTCTGATAGTGAACACTGTTCCCGGCAGACATGCAATGCTTGAAGAGGTAAGATTCCCCGACTCTGTAAGAACAGACCACTCTTTACTGCTCAGAGAAATGTCCCTCCACCCGGGTTCCCTGTATGACCCGCAACCGGTAGCGGAATGGCTGAGTGCCATTCAGAGGTATCCGTTCATTGAATCAGCAGGCCCGGCAGCTGTGGCTCTTGGTCCAGGCGGTAACATTGTTCTGCTTGTACCGGTCCATGAAGCTCCTCCTGGCTGGTTTTCAGGTGACCTGGATTTCTCAAGTTCCGGTGGCTTTACAGGAGGCGGCGAGATCGTGTTTACCAGTATCATGGGAACAGGGCGCAGACTTGAACTCTCGGCTTCTGCAGTGGACTGGGGAGGTGTAGACGCGGCAGGTCTGTACAGAGAACCGTGGATACTCGGCTCACCGGTCTCAGCCCAGGCACAGATCGAGCAGCAGGTTCCAGACAGCGGCAGCGTTATCAGGGAATGGTCGGGCTCGGTAATCCTCAGTCTGGGAAATGCCGACATTTCAGGTGGCGCCGGCACATGGAAAAGCTGGCCTGCAGACCAGCCTGAAGAAAGTTACCGATACGGTTCTGCCGGCATAGCACTGGACTACACAACGAGATGCCGACAGGGAAGACGCGGGTTCATGGCATCAGTTACTACAGAAGCGGGAAGCGCGGCGGGAGCGGATTCCGCCTACCTGCTTACAAGAGCGGAAACACAGATGAGCTATCACGGATACACTGGTGTGCTCGGCCTGGGAGCATCACTGAATGCCGGGGGTATCGTCAGCGGAGAATGGCTTCCCTCAATGGTAACAAGACTGGGGGGCTACGGCACTTTGAGAGGTTATGTGAAAGACACATTCCGGGCAGGCGCCTGGGGTATTGTTTCCCCGGAGGTCTCACTGGGTGAAACGCAGACTCAGCTCTACCTCTTCTCAGACATAGGCGCTCTTAAAACGGCAGAAGAAGGAATGCGTTACCCTGTTTCCACAGGCCTGGGAATAAGAGGAACAACAGGAGGCCTCCGCTTTGACGCCGGCAGTGGCTTTCCCCTCAACCAGGGCCTTTCCTCCGCCCGTTTCTACCTCTCTGCGGTAATAAACCTGTAATCCAACATCACCACCCTGTTTCCCGCAGGTGGTGGGTGTATGTGCTTTTGAATTGCACTGGCAGATTCTTGTGATTGATACAGATGGGTAGTATCATTATCGAATAAATGAGAACAAGACAGAAGACCGTGAGTATCGACAGGAGGAAATGAAAACCATACAGTTCACATTAGTGTTCCTGATCGTTCTGTTGTCTGCCTGTGGACACAAAGGTTCAGAAATTTCAGAATCGGCCATTGAAAATAGCGGTGACTCTTTGAACACCGCAGTAGGCGATTCTGTTGCGAGTGACTGGATAGAGTATATGCAGTCAAGTGATGATGGTTTCTGGGAAGACATGGCGGAACACGAGATTTCGTACAGATTTTCCGAGCACCTCTACGACGAGGAAGATATTGAAATACCTGTTTATTCACCATTTGCTGTGTGCTGTTTTTCAGATACGATTTTTGTTACCGATGCCGCAACAAAACAGGTTGTAGCCCTGGATACCGGCGGAACAGTGTTGTGGAAAGCAGGAGGTTCCGGGGAAGGTCCTGGAGAATTCAGCATGATGACAACACTTGCAGTCTCAAAGAGCTTTGTCGCCGCATTGAATATCCATATGGACAGGGTTGAACTGTTCAACAGAGACGGCAGCTTTGCCAGAAGTTTCCGGATAACAAGACCTCAGGATATCGTCGCTCTTGATGACACCACATTCATTATCGGTTCCACCGAGGAGCAGAGTGGAGACCTCCATATACTCAACACAAACAGGGGAATTATCCGGTCCTTCGGGCAGGCAGATCTGGACCTGTACGATTGGGCATACAGGCCTGACCTGATGAGGCTCTGCACTGGAGGCGACGGGAGGGTAGCTGTTTTCAACAGGTACGAAGGCCTGTTGTCTATCTACGATATTGAAACGGAAGAGTGTGTTTATTCCGGAAACAGAGACTACCCTGCAGATCCGACTCCACCTGTGTTTTTTACCGAAAGTAATGGCGAAACACGGCCAGTATTGTTCCCGATCGGCGGTAATGCTTTTTCCGGTCCTGAAGGTATGCTGAATGTCGTGGTCTGTAACTACATGGATGACGGATCCTTCATCAGTGATCCCGACTATCTTGATTTTGCTCCTGTCACCGGCATAGACAGATACGACTGGGATGGTAACTATCTGGACAGTTACTGCCTGCCTGATTCATGTATTAACTTTGTATCCCCGCTCTCAGATGAAAACACACTGATCGGAAGGAATTTTGCAGAAGGTGTTCTCTGTGTTTTTGAGAAGAATTAGGGTGTTTTCACCATGTCACAGTATATGTGCGTCAGCATCTAAACAAAAATATACATAAATATGAAGGATAAAAACTAATAAGAAATAAATTCATTACTAAATTCTTTGCTTATTCCCTTGCCTATTTAGAAATGAAATATGTTCATAACTGATTGAAACAAAGTTATATAACATAAGAAAGACTTGCGTCTTGTTCATAAAAGGGCTATGTTCAACAATAATGAACAAGCTGAAATATTGAACAAGGTGGATGGGGCATGAAGGGTAAACAGCGGGATCGTGAGAAGGGAACTCTGCAGGCAGCTCTCCAGAGGTTGCAGGAAGAGGTCCCCGTGGGAAAATGTGAAGTAACATGGCAGGCAGCAAAAGGAGAGGGTACCGCTTTTGATGCAGTACTGAAATTTCAGAGAATACTTTACGATTATGAAGTTGAAATCATTACGAACCTTAACCTCAAAATGCTGGACGCAGTGGAGTATTACCTGAAGGCAGCAGACAGAACAGTAGTTCTTGTAGCAGACGTGGTGGGAGATACTGTAGCAGTTGAACTCAGGCGAAGGAACATCCAGTACATCGACACTCTGGGGAATATGTACATCACCCAGGATGATCCTTTTGTTCTTGTTCACACAACTGGCCGCAGGCCACTGGCAAACAATACTGTAAAACCGGCAAACATATTCACAGGCACAAGGCTTCAGGTGGTGTTTGTGCTGCTTACAAAGAAAGGCGCAGTCAATTTTACATACAGAGAGATAGCAAATCAGGCAGGAGTGGCGCTGGGTACCGTTGGATGGACTTTCAGAGACATGAAACAGCAGGGTTACATCAGGGAGTACAAGCACAAGCGTACGATCATGAACCGTGATAAACTTGTAAACAGGTGGCTGGAGGCGTATCCTACAGAACTACGCCCAAAGCTCAATCCCCGGCGGTTTACTACTCCCGACAGAAACTGGTGGATTCAGCTGGATCTTGAACGCTACGGTGCAGTGCTTGGCGGGGAAGCTGCGGCAGCAGTGTTAACAAAGCATCTCCATCCCGGGCATGGGGTGCTTTACACACGCGGGGATATTCGCGAAATTGCAACTGCACTTAAATTGAGAGCAGACCCCCTGGGAAACCTTACACTGATGAACCGGTTCTGGAAAGGGGAAGTCCTTCAGAGCAATGATATCCCAATTGCACCTCCTCTGCTTGTCTGTGCCGAGCTGCTAACTGAAGGGGGGGAGAGGAACATGGAAGCAGTGAAGATGATCAGGAAACTCTATGATCTATAGAGTAACAGTGAGTTCAGACAGAATGACCGTTTTTTCTGCCGTTGATTTTGCAGCCACCAAATCTGAAATTCCATGGTTCCTGTGCGGAGCTTACTCAAGAATTCTCCTGTGTGAAGAAGTATGGAAAATTCCAGCAGGGAGAGCGACTTACGATCTGGATATTGCCATTTGTGTGGAATCACTAAAAGTGTACACACAATTTCGTGCTGATCTGTGCAAAACCTATAATTTCAAGCAGCATAGAAATACGGAACACAGGCTTATTCACAGCAGTGGTATTTCTGTTGATATAATTCCTTTCGGTAAATTTGCTGAGCCCGATGAGTTGTACAAATGGGGTACAGATCGAGCTTTTACAATGAATGTACCGGGTTTCAGTGATGCGAGATCGTCCACAATCAGTTTTCTCCTCAACGACAAGCTTGAAATAGAGTCAGCAGGTTACGCAGCCCAGTTTGTTCTCAAGCTGTTTGCATGGCATGACAGACGCTCTTCAAAGGGAATAGATGATGCATCGGACCTGGCTTACTTCCTTGTTAACGCCTTGAAATCTATCCCGGATAAGGACATTTACAACAAGTACGATTCTGTTTTGCAGGAAACGGGTTATGATACTGAACTTGCTTCCTGCTACGCTTTGGGCAGGCAGATCAGATCCGCTTTTTCCTGGAAAACGGTTAGCAGAGTAGTTGAGATTCTCAGAAACGAACTTCAGGCTGGTGAGGATTCTGCTCTCGTATCTGACCTGTTCGATAGGTTTTCTTCCTGGCGTCAACCGGATGAACGCATTTCAGCAATAATCAACCAGGTAATTAAAGGAATTAGCTAACTGCTTTTCCGTAACCAGACGGAGCAGAGGGGTTTTATGAAACAATTCTTATTCGCCGTTGTCGCCTTCGTTCGATGTGTTCGATCCGGCAGGTTACGATCACCTGTTTACAGCATCAATGCCAGACAGGGAAGATGCGGCCGACTGGTTTTTTGACATCTCTGTGCACGGTATAGTGGCTTACACACAAGACCCGGACATGTATTACAAGGCATTTCTGATTGAGTAAAGGAATGAGTATGGAGACGAAAATGAAACCTACGATTTCAGCCAGAGAACACTACGACAGGCTCGCGGATGCCGGGAACGGACGGAACGATCCCCCATTCCTGCAGGAATACATGACGCGCTGGGATGGCCCGTTGTTCTATGATGCCCTTGGCGACCTGGGCGATGCAGATGTGCTTGAGGTGGGAATCGGAACCGGTCGTATTGCACGGCAGATACTGCAGCGTGTTGACGTTTATGCATATACAGAATAAACCACAAGCTCTTCAGAACATTGTGGCGTCACTTCGTACCGGCGGGCGGGTGGTACTGTCCATCGATCAGCCGTCTGACAGAATAGA
>Ga0164318_10003222_pt1 | contig 15399 bp, 10 predicted proteins | sample GuaBasSedimGuay9_FD_113734 | JGI IMG/M metagenome (GOLD analysis project Ga0164318, IMG submission 113734) | Subseafloor sediment microbial communities from Guaymas Basin, Gulf of California, Mexico - Guay9, Core 4571-4, 0-3 cm | ecosystem: Environmental > Aquatic > Marine > Hydrothermal vents...
GTGGGTGATAATGACGCCCGGCACATCTTGCTGATTGCTATTTGTAAATGTTGTGTTATTTGAACTAATACTCAAAGTCATGATAATAAGTGTTAAAAAGTTACAATCTTAATCCTGACAGGCTATCAGCCATTAAATAGTTGAGTTCCATAAGATAATCACCCATGCTAGGACCATACCAACCCATTAATCGTGCTTCGTAATTATCATAATAGTAATATTTTGCAGGAACAATATAGCCAAGATATTGCCCATTGAAGCTGGTGAATGTTGAGTTATATCCTTTTAGCTCCAGTGCATTTTTAAGATCAATAGCATATTCACCACTCAATTCATAAGGCACAGCCATCCAAATAAAGTTGCTTAAGCGTAATGATTGTGCATATGCTTCCTTTATTTCAGGCATTAATTTATGACCAATTTGTTGCGAAAGTCGTAAATCATCAGCAATGTAAATAGCTTGTAGTTTTGGAATTTCTATTTCTGATGTGATAAATGAAAAATGAACACTATCTGCATAGCTCATTTTGTTTAATGTAAGCATTGCTGAATCTGCAAGTGTTTCGCCAATATATTTTGCCTTCTCAAATTTATCACCTTCACCTTTAGTTGAATGACTACCTGTTGTACCTGCAAAAAACATGGCTAAATCAGTACCCTTAGTTTCCATAGCACGTTGAAAATATCCAGGATAAGAGCCGCTAAACTTGTCGTTCCAGGTACCTATTGAAACAGGGTGTGCAGCAAATATTCCTATAACAGCACTTTTGCCACTATCTTGTTTAAAAGAGAGTATTGTAAATTTATCATTTAAACGTCCAGCTTTTCCAATGATACGGTTGCGAACCAAATTAGGTGCATGAACATATGAAGACGCAAATTTTGCCGGCTTTATATCGGCAATGGCTTTTAAGATTACATTGGTAATGCGTTTGCTTAGCCAATTTACCACTTCTGGTTGATATTCACCTCCAAACTGTTTACCTACAAAGCCCGGAATAGAATTTCCGATGCTTGCATGTGTATGGGTAGCACCAAAGAATACCTGTTTGCGGCTTATACCTTGTTGATCTTCAAGATTTTCACCAACTCTTTCAGCTACCTCAGGTGGCATAAGTAATAAATCAGAACTAACAAGTACAGCAAGACTACCATCTACCTTAATCGCTATTGCTTTTGTAAATAAAGAGTCATGTACACCTGTTGCTATTTTGCCATCACCAAAGCCGGATAGTTTAATTGTTTTAAATTCACCTTTGTCTGGATTTTCTGTACCCTTAACAATAGTTGGTGTGATATTAACTTTTGCAAAGCCTGCTTGTAGTTTACCATTTGTCTTTTCTCTATCAGCAATTGCTTTATTTAGTCTTTCTATAGTATGAGTATAGTATTCTGATTCAAAATATGGTGTTTTATCAATCGCACTTATTGAATAGAATAATATGCCTATAATTATCACTACTATAACACCTAATGTAATCAGAAGTATTTTTAACCATTTTTTCATGTGTTTATTTTTTAATTGTTTTCATTTGCCACATGTTACCGCATGATGTAAAATAATTATTGCCTTGAATGTTTAATAATTCTTTTAATCATACTTGTTTCATGTGTTTTCTATTTATGTGTTTTTTATTTTTCTTTATCGATAATTAATTCTTGTTTCCATTTCAGAACTTGTTCATCTTTTAAAAGTTGTTCTTTCAAATTGGCATAACTAATTTGCTGAATGTCTTTTTTTTCGTTGAGAGCATGTATTGCCGCAGTAGAAGCAGATTGAGCAAGAACCATAAATACGGGCTCCATACGAATTGAACCAAAAGCAATATGCGATGAAGACAAACAGACTGGAACTAACAGGTTTGTACATTCTTCACGCTTAGGGACAATAGACTTAAATGATATTGGATATGGTGGGAAACCTCCTATTTCAACATCTCCCTCATTTCTTACTTTTCCGGATTCATCAACATAACGTTGAACGTGATGTGAGTCCATTGTATATGCCGCCAGTCCAACAGGTATGTCAGTTATGGCCTTTCCTTCACAATCATGTTGTGTCATCACATAGTCCGAGATCATTCGGCGGGCTTCCCTGATATAAAGTTGATGAGGCCAGTTTCCGTTATCGATAAATTCATCTTTAGGTAATCCCCATTTATTAACTTCATCACGAACATACTTTGGTAAACGTGGGTCGTTAGCCAAAAACCACATTAAGCCCTTTTGATAGTTTTCGTGCTCTTTAATAATTTCATTTCTTGTTTTATAATCTCCGTTAGGATATTCATAGTTCATTCCAATATTATCAGTCGCAAAAGCGCCTCTGTTATTTGTGTCAGTTTTTCCATTTGGCATCTGCTTTGAAAGATTTAAAACATCAAACACGCCTGTATTTGTGTAGCGTAGCAAAAGTTCATAACGCATCGGATTATAATTGTGAGGTTTTGGAAAAGGAAGTCTGTTTTCAGGTACATTTGTTAGGCACATTCTAAAACAATATGCCTGGATTCGATGATCTCCATCACCGTCAATACCGGGACCGCCATCATCAAGAATTCCAGGCAATAGACCACTTTCAGCTTTTCCTGGAATTATATAGGCATCAACCGGGTTTTTAAATTGATGATATATAGCATTAGCTGTTTGAATGCCATTTAAGGTTTCATTATATTGCTTATTGCTTTCACGGCCATAGGTGAAATCCACACCTGAACCTGCCATTAAGTCCCCTTCATAAGTTGCATCAATAAACATTTTACCTTTAATGGATAATCCGGATTCCATAACTATTTCGCTAATTCTTGTTCCGGTTTTTTTTACTCCATTTTTTAAATCTAATCTTTCGTTGTAAATTACTTTGATACCAGCTTCCTTTATCATATCGTTAAATATTTTCTCAGCAACATGAGGTTCAAATGTCCACATGCTTGCAGTAGAATCCGAGCCTGGATGGTAGTGCTGATTTACACGCTTGTAAAAGTCTCTGGAAAGGCCACCGATTGCTGCTTTATTACCGATGTCTGTAGCACCTAATCCACCGGAACTTAATCCGCCAAGATGATTGCCCGGTTCAATAAGTACAACATGTTTTTCTAACTTAACAGCTTGAACTGCTGCAATTACTCCGGCAGAAGTGCCACCGTATACAACCAGATCATAGATGTTGTCATGCTCATTTTTTTGTGAACATGAAGGAGAAGTTAAAACAATAATAATTATTGGAGTAATTATCTGAAATAGAATAGTTGTAATTTTTTTCATGACATTTTTTAGTTAATGTAAGTTTGTTGCAGAGCCTTTATCTAAATAGAGCCAGGTGTTTTTATGATTTTGCAGGATAGATGCAGGATACTGGTTTGTTACATTATTTTCAACTGTTTTTTGAACCGCCCATGCTTTTCTTGAATCAGGTACACTACAAATTATATTTTCAGATTTCATAATTTGCTTTATTGACATACTAATTGCTTTTTGAGGCACATCGTTAATCGTTTTGAACCAGCCTTCACTCATTTGTTGCTTTTTGCAATCTGCATCAAGCTCTACAACCAAATATGGTGCAGAAGTTTCAAAGTCTGCTGGGGGGTCATTAAAAGCTAAATGACTGTTTTCGCCAATTCCAACAAAAGCTACATCAATGGGATGTTGATTGATGACATTCGCTAAACGTTCACATTCCTGTATGGGTTCATTATCTCCATTTACATAAAAAAATTGATTGATATTAATTTTATCAACAAATCTTTCTTTAAGGTATTTCCTGAACGAAGCTAGATGTGTCATTGGTAAACCAATATATTCATCAAGATGAAATCCTGTAACTTTTGACCAATCAATATCCATTTTTATAAGTTCAGAAAGCATTTCAAACTGAGAAGCACCTGTAGCCACAATAATATTTGCTTTGCCATTCTTTTTTATAGCCTCATTAATTAATTTGGTACCATTTTCCGCAGCTTTATATCCTAATTCCTTTTTTGTTTTTGAAATTATAACATTCATGTTTTAGTTTTTAGAATTAATGAAGGATTAAATGATGTGAGCTGAACAACTTCTTCACTTGTAAGCCCAATTTCATTTTTTAAATTAAAAGCACTTGAGGGCATATCTATTGCTGAACCTGCAAAATTTGGTTTACCAGGTTCTCTGACTATTCTATCCTCCCCAACTTCTAATTCAATATTGCTAATAGTATATCGTCCTGTTTTTGCACCTGCTGCTGCCATTGCGTCTGTTGTAATGATGCAATTTTCTATTCCTGCTATTTTAATATAGTTTTTTAGAGCATAAAACGGAATATGAATACCATCAGCAATAAAACATATTTTTAGATCGTCTTTTAAAGACAATACTCTTTGGATGATGTTATCATGTCTGGGTAAGGATTGTGGACAGCCGTTTCCAAGATGAGTAAACATACTTAATCCGGCATCAATTGCCGATTTTAATTCCTCCAAATTAGGATTACAATGTCCAGCGGATATAATTATTCCACAAGAATATAAATGTCTGGTTAACAAATTGTTGGTGTCAATTTCAGGAGCTAAAGTAAAAATACGGCACAGACCATCTGCAGCATAGAGTAATTCTTTTAGCTTATCAATTTCAGGTCTTAGGATATGTGCTTTGGGATGTGCTCCTCGGTAACCATCAGCATTATTAAGAAAAGGCCCCTCAATATGAATCCCTTTAATAATTTTATGAACTAATTCGTCCTGTTTTCGTAGATCTACTATTTTTCTGATTCTCAAGATCATATCCTGAAAATCAGCGGTAATAATTGTTGCTAAAATTCCTTCTATTTCGTCATCTTTCAGTTTTGAGCAGGAAAGTCGCAAATCTTCTAAGGTCAGATCATTTTGATTGTAATCTACACCTCCGTAACCGTTGACCTGAATATCAAAATATTTATTTCCCATTCTTCCTATTACATTAAAACTGAATAACCAACCAAGCGACGAATACTAAAACTATTACAAAAATCCAGGCAAGCAAGAATCCTAGCCAATCCTCTCGATACCTGGAAGTAAAATCTTCCCATCGTTCTTTTTTAAACCAAGACATAAAATCTAATAAAAGAAGATCCTTTCCATAATCTCTTGCCAAAGGCTTCTTTCCATCAGAACCGATAACTTTAGCGTCCGATACTCTATTCATATTGTCGAAATATTTGTCAATTTTAGATTGACCCTCCGGTCTTGTGACAAGACTAACAATAAAGAAAAAGATAAATCCAACCAACATCGCCCAGCCAAAGGTTTCTGGTTCCCATTTATATACTAATTGCCAATTCCCAATATTTAAATAATTTAAATAGTAATACGCCAAAAAGGCTGTGATCACACTTGAAATAGCTCCATACCTATTCGCTCTTTTCCAAAGATTACCACCAAAGACCATTATTCCCATAAATGCTGCTATGGTTTCAATAAATAAAAACCCTTGTAGAACATTTTCGATATATAGTGCAAATAACACCCCAAGCATTGTTAAAACAACACCTGATATCCTACCCATATGAAGTAGTTGCTTATCCGATGCTTCTGTTTTTATATACTTTTTATAGAAATTTTGTGTAAAAAGAGCACCTGTATTTACCATAAAATTGGATGCTGACGACATGTTGGCCGCCAATACGGAAGCTACCATTAAACCTGTTAATCCGGGAAGAAGAAGAACACGGGTTGCATATCCAAATGCCATTTCAGGATCATCCAAATCTTGTCCGTTTTGAACTAATAATGCTGCAACGATTAAGCCTGTAAGTGCCCACCCAATAGTAACAAATCGTTTTATAAAAGAGCCATAGGTTTGACCTACACGACCCGCACGTTCTGTGTCGCCCGTGGCACACATTGAAATCATGTGAGGCTGGGCTGTTATTCCAACCACCCCATTAAGCGCTAACATTAAAATTGTAAACGCCCCAATGCCAACTTTATCACTAAACAGATTGAAAAATTCTTCAGGTAGTGAAGCACGCATACCTTCAAATCCACCAACAGCGTTAAGCCCTGTCGGAATTAACATAAAAGATAAAACAATAATCATCAGAGCCTGAATAAAATTTGCATAGGCTGATGCAACCATTCCTCCAAAAAAACTATACACCACAAAGGCAACAGTCATTGCAAGGATAACAGAATTAACAGAAATCATATTTCCAGTGGCAATAGCGATAACTTTTCCACCTCCTTTAAGCATTACTCCCTGAGCAAAAATAAAAAACAGAATGGCGAATACAGAGTAGAAAGCACCCATTTTATTACCGTATCTGTCTTCAATAATTTCACCTACAGTTGTCCTTTCGCTCCTTCTGTACCATGGGGCAATTAACCAGTAGAATGGTGTAATGATCATGTTTTTCCATTGATACCAAATAGCTGCAAACCCAAGATGAAAGCTTGCTCCCGTTTGAGCAACAAAATTCTCAGCATGTGTTCCGGTACCAAAGGCCTGACCCATCATGATCCACCAACTAAATTTTCTATCCCCCCTGAAATAACTATCACTACTCTTTATCTTTCTGGAAAGCCATAAGCCATATCCAATGATTATCACAAAATAAAGAACTATTACAAGGATGTCTAACCAATTAAAATCATTCATGCTTTTTTTTTTATTTTATTTAATCTTTCAATTAATTTTTCAGGTCAATTTGTTTGAATACCATCTGTTTGTTTTATTTTGATATAAATTCTTTCATTTTGATATTAATATAATCTTGTTCGAATGCATCTTCACTTCCCTTTGCATAGGCTACCCATATTTCTAATTCACTAGGGTTGTAAACTACATTGAGTAGGTTTCCTCCCTTATTCGCAACAAGTTTTGATAGTTCAATCATTTTTTCAGCATTGTATTTACCTGCATTATTTGTTAAATGCGAGTATGCATTTTTATTATCTATTGTGTAGTAAATTGTATTTGGCAGACATGATGGAATTAGCGTATCTGTAGGGTCGTTTTCTTTCCATGTTCTAATTTTTACTTCATCCGGTGAAGATACAAGAAATTTAGCTGCTCCAATACTTTCTTTTTTCCCATCACTTGCAAAGAGATAGTATCTTTTTATCAATTTTGCCTTTTGAATTCTATCAACCGTTTCATCAAGGTTAGTTGTTTCATATAGGAGCTCTCTGAAGAGAAGCGAAAAATGAATTCCATCATAGTTAAAAGGAGTATCCGAGTTTGGTGATTCTCCTTTCTCGCCTAATACTATTCCATTGGCATTCATACCGGAGTGCGATGCGATATAGCCTGCAAATGTTACATTTATGTGCGGAGTCCCATTGTTAGGAATATAAATTACAATTGCCGGATAATCCTGTAAATGAGCTTCTTTTATATAATCAAGATTTCTGATATGAAATAAATCACCACTTATTGTGGCATCACCCCAAACTGCTACACCGCTACATGCATAATCAGAAATTACCGGAACCATGTGTGCCCTTCTAAGAATATCTAAATCGATACCTGAACCTTCTGCGAGTCCATCCATTTCTTCAATAAATCGGATGTCGATATAAGGTAGCATTTTAGCCCATGCTTCATCAAGAAGTTCATTACTATATCGTTCGGCATCATGTTTTTGGGCAAAACTTAAAAACCCGGGTAAACATTCCTGTATATCAGATTTTAATACTGTACCTAATTGAAAACCCATTTCATAAGGTGTGCCTCTAACTGTTACAACCGGAATCCCTTCTACGTTTTCAATTGAAGCTATTTCGTTTGTTTGATTTTCTTTACATGAACCGAAAGAAACTAAAACGATAGATATTATAATAAAGTTTAAGCTTGACAAGTAGTTTTTCATTTGTTTTAATTTTTATGTTTTAACAAATTTTGTTTCTTTAAAAATTTGATTAATCTTTCAGGCTGATCTGTTTGTATTCCATCAGTTCCCCATTTTATGATCTTTTTCCATTCTTCTATATTTCCAGCCTCATCATCAGTAAAAACTTTAGAATTATTTTCATGTGCTGTTTTAACATAACTTTCGTTTAAATTACTCATATCGGTAGCTATAACAAAAGGCTGTACTTTTTTAACAAGCTTAGAAATATTATTTTCTTTTCCGGGATCGGGCATTACAATACATTTGTAACAATTCTTTTTTACCTTTTTTATTTCTTTCATGTAGAAAGCCGGGATATACCAAACAATATCCTGTTCCATCTCATAACGCTTAATAATAGGTATTAATTCATCTGCGAGATGTTCTTTCAAATCAAGATAGATTCCAATTTGCCCCTTGCATAATTGCAGTATTTCTTCAAATGTTGGAATCCTTTCATTTTCCCATTCTGGACTTATTCGTTTACCAATATTCATTTGCTTTAACTCAGTCAAAGTGAAACTGCTTACTTTTCCCTTAATACCTTCAACATAAGCATCTACTGTAGAATTATGTACACTAACAAATTTGCCATCTTTTGTTTTACGAATGTCAATCTCAACAAAATCACAGCCTAAATCAATTGCTTTTTGATAGGCAGCAAGTGTATTTTCAGGAATGTTATTATGTACACCCCGATGTGCAATAACATAAGTATTCCCATTTTTTGGTTTCGGAAAATTGTTTAAATATTCCTGAGCAATAATTTGTCCTGAAAAAATATAAGCTGTAAGAAAAATTACTAAACTGAGTTTTGTTAAATTAAGGATTGCTTTCATCCGTTTCATTTGTAGATATTTAAATTCAAATGTGTGTTCTGTATTCTATAAAATAATGAATCTTCTTATACACGAATCTCATTAAAATCCGAAATTACTTTAATAGCCAAACTTAAATCATTATTCGTATTAAACTCATGTTTAAACGCAACTGCATCGCAATTTGCTTTATTTGCTGCTGTCAAGCCTGCGTTTGAGTCTTCAAAAATTAACACTTCTGAACTGCATACGGAAAGCCGTTTTAGTGCTAATAAATATGCTTCCGGATTAGGCTTGTGCTCAATGACATCTTCTTGAGTTATTAATACATCAAAAAAATCAACTAATTTAACTTGTGTAAGCACTTGATTAACCATCCATTTAAAGGCAGAACTAACAAGTCCTACTTTTTTCCCTAATTCTCTAAGTCTCACTAATAGTTCTTTTGCATTTGAGTTTAAACTCAATTGATTACGAAGTAATTCCTGATAGATTTTTCTGAATTTTGCATTAAACTCATCTACGTTTGGTTCTATTTGGGCAGTTTTAAAAAAATAAGAGCTTACATTTGACCAACTTTCACCCATCACCACTTTATATATATCTGGATTAACTTTATTACCAAAAATGCCACAAGTTTTTGATAAAGCTTTAGCTTTTAATGGCTCAGTATCAACCAATGTTCCATCCATGTCAAAAAGATAGACCGAATAATCTTTCATATACTCTTTTTGTATTGTGAAGCAAAATTTAATAAATTATTTATTGTTTCAAAAATAGTTTATTTAGAAATGAGTTATTTCATACTTATTGATTTAAATACGTGATAATTTAACCTAAGTATAATATTGAAAAACCCAAAACCTACAAAATAGTATTTTTTGTCCAAGTGGCTGTGGCTATAATTTAGCCTGCTTAATTCATGAATTATTCAGGTTAGAATAGCATATATTATTTATATATCTTGTATTAATTAATTTACTCTTTTTGAATGTTGTTTTGTTGAAGATATCGAATTGTTTTTTAATGTTTTAATAAAGAATATACCTATACTTAAACTGATTAGACAAATTATTATCCAGTACATTAAATATTGATTCCAAGTAAAATGGAAATTTGGTTTAGGCATTTCTGTAAACAGATGAGGAGTATCTGTCAAAACATATTCCATATCCAAACACCAAAGTTGAGAAAACCTTTCAGGTGAATTAACTACGCCAGCCATTATTATAATATTATCATTATGAAGGTTAATATATTGCTCATTTGTTAAATATGCTGTTATATCCAGTACAATGCTTTCCTGAATAGCTCCTTCTCCTATATGTCTAATTAATCGGGTCATATTTATTGCCTTTTCATTGTTGTTTCTCAATAAAATCCTTTTAGGGTCTAAACCTGAAGACAATAACTGGGCAAACAATATACTGTCGTAGTTGTTGAAATAGGGATGATTGCTTGATACAGATTTTAAGTCTAAATCCAATATAAGATCACGTTCTTTCGTAAGATTAATTACTTCTTCAAGCGTGGGGATTTTTAAACCACGATATTTATTATAGTCCAAGGGATTCAATTTTCCAAAACCAAATATTTGATAAGGGTCATCATCAATAAACCATGATCCGGCATCCAGCTGTCTAATTTCAGCAAGAGTGAATGTTGAAATATCATCATTTTTACGAGTTGGAAAAATATTAGCAATATTTGTTGTGCGTATGAAATTTCCATCATGCATCAGGAATAATTTACCATCTGCACTCATTCTTATGTCAACTTCCCATCCATCCGCACCCATTTCTGAAGCAAGTTCACCTGCAGCCAAAGTATTTTCCGGAGCTAATGAAGTTAGACCTCTATGTGCTAGTATTATAGGTTTTGGAGGAATAATATCTTGTACCGTTGTTGGAACGAAGATTAGGGGCGTGAACCATGTGGCAACATACAATAGCAACATGCTTAGTGTTACTATTCTTGGTTTTTGAGAATAAGTATTTTTCCTGTAGCTTTTGAATAATTTAATGAACCGAGGGAGTAACAAACCCAAAGCAATAATAAGAAAGCTATATAAAACGGGACTATAAAAATCAATTGTAGTTATAAATAGAATTAACTCTAACTGATCTGATAAAGAAAGAATAATTAGCCAGAAACTAAAGATTGTTGTAAATAAAAGAGTAAGTATTTTATTCAGCCAAAATTGATTTCTTTTGAGGAAAAATAATCTGTAGGTTAAAATAGATGAATATACCAAAATAACCAATACAGATATAAATAGTATTCCTGCCCAGTTCCATGATAAGCCAGTTTCAACTTTGAGCATTCCATTCAAATCAGGCCAATATGACCGAATAGAAACATAAAAAAGAATGAAAACTGAGATGACAATAGAAAAGAGAATATTTATTATTCTCCAACCCAATTTATTAGGATTTGTTCCTGGATTGATTCTGTTTTTCAACATTAATTTTGTTTAGCTATGCGTATCAATAGGTTTTGTTAGCAATGCTATTATATCTAATTTCAATATCATTTAATTCCCAATTTCTTTTGAATTTGCTCCAGAGAAACACCTTTGGTTTCAGGCATAATATAAATTACCCAAAAGAGTTGAGCAACCATACACACCGCATAGAAAGCAAATGTATGTCCGCCAGATATTTCAGCAATCATTGGGAATGTCCATGATATAATTGCTGCCATAAACCAGTGGGTAAAAGTACCCAGAGCCTGACCTTTTGCACGAACTTTATTAGGAAATATTTCACTTAAGAACACCCATATTACAGCTCCCTGTCCAAAGGCATGGGATGCAACAAATATCAAGAGGCCACTTAAAACTACGGTACTACCAATATCTGTAAAATCAGTTCCATAAGTGTAAAATGCCCATGCTACGGTACTAAGACTTACTAAATATCCAACAGAACCAATAATCATTAATTTTTTACGTCCAAATTTATCAATAACGGCTAAGGCTAACATCGTAAGAACTATATTTATCCCACCCAATAAAACGGTTTGCAACATGGCGGATTCAGCTCCTGCACCTGCCATCTTAAATATATGAGGCGCATAATACCAGATTGCATTTACACCGGAAAGTTGGTTAAACATTGCTATAGCTACGGCCAATAAAATTGGCTTTAAATATTTTTTGCTGAGTAGAGTTTCACTTTCACCACCTTGTTCCGAAGCAAGAGAGGCTTTAATTTCTTCTATTTCTTTAGAAACACTACCATTATCAGTCCCAAATTTTTCTAATACAAGTTTTGCCTCATCTATTTGGTTCTTTGCAATTAACCATCGTGGACTACATGGATTTCTGAACAATAGAACGAAAAACAATAATGCCGGTATTGCTTCAACCCCAAACATCCATCGCCATTCTACATCGCCCAGATTTAATCCGGTAATAATATAATTTGAGAAAAATGCTAAAAGCATTCCCAGTACAATATTAAATTGAGTAATTGCTACAAGGCGACCACGATATTTTGCAGGGGATATTTCTGCTATATATAGCGGTGATACAACTGATGCAGCTCCAACCGCTAAACCTCCAACAAATCTGAAAAACAGAAATGAATACCAATCCCATGCAAATGCACTACCAAGTGCAGAGATTAAGTATATGACAGCTATAATAATAAGAGTGTTTCGTCTACCGTATTTATCTGCAGGTTTACTTATAGTAATAGCACCGATAATAGTTCCTATAAGAGCGCTCGCTACCGTAAAACCAAGCCAAAAGGAAGATAAGTTAAAGCTTTTTTCAAGCCATCCTGTGGTGCCTGAAATAACTGCTGTATCAAATCCAAAGAGTAATCCTCCAAGTGCTGCAACTATAGTACTAAGGATTAGATGTTTTTTATTCATCTGTTTAAGTTTAATTATTTTTTAAGAATTACCCACAAAGTTTGCAGTAATACCACTATTTTTTTCTTATTTACTATTTCTCAGCTCGTAAGGTTTATTTTCTTTGAAATCATCATACAAAGGCTGCAATAATTGAATATTATCTCCATTATTCTTTGCAAGAGTTATTGCTAATATTTTAATTTTGGAGTTGTTAGGTAAAATGATTTTATCAGCTTTTTGTTCCAGATTTATTTCATACTTAAAAATATAGGAATACTCATAAGGAACATTAGCAGAAGGATAGCCAAAATGATGATGCGATGCAAACCAGGCTATGTTATCTTGCTTTAAATACGGTGCTTTTATTTCAAGGACAGTATATTCGTCTTTGTCAAATATCCTGTCATAGTGTGAACCAATATAGCCATGCCACTTAGCAATATTTAAATTTGTAGTTTTCCCATTTACTACAAAATCTCCTTTTGTATCTTCTGTTGCAGCCGCAAGGATATAAAGCTTATTATAGTCACCTGAAGGTAAATTTAAATCTTGTCCTTTACAATTAACTGCATTGTTTGTAAAATTATCCGTACTTCCTATTTTAAATCTTATGCCGTCACTAATCAATTCCTTTGGTATCATTTCGGCAGGATAGGTTTCAACGCTCCAATGGTAAATTGGGTCAACACGTCTACTCGTAAAATCTCCATCCATACGGTAATCATCAAAACTCATAACATCTTCATCATAAGGAAGATTAACTGTCGCTTGTTTAAATTCAAGTTGTTTTTTAGATGCCAACTTTACTGCAAAACTACGAATAGTATAGTGCGATATATCAAAATTAAGGTTATTCCCGGAAATTTTTGCTGCTCCTATTTTTTGTTCCTGACCATTGATCTCATATGCATCAATAATGTTACCAGGGAATTTCATACTAACTTCGTTTATATCCTTTCCTGAAAGTTCATTTATCCTCACAATATAGTAATCACTTTTTTCTGCTTTTTTTAAAGCCATTACGCCAACTTCTGGCCTGCTAATGCTTATAAAAGAGAATTTTTTTCCTAATTTACCTGAATGCTTAGGAGATTCAAAAGCGATTAATGGTTTATTTAAAAATTCAGCTTGCCATTGTGTTTCGCTTTCTGACCAGTCACCTGAATGGCTGTATAATGCGTATTTTACATCATGGATTCCCCAGTCCTGAGTTGCCTGATAAAGCCAGCTTGGGCAGCGATCAGCTGATGGTGTATATTGTAAAGTCAAACGCAATGTGTTGTTGTCCGGTTTATCTGAACCATATCTACAATCTTCTAGTATAGAAACTCCAAATTCTCCTGATTTATCAGTAAGATCAAGCCATTTTTTAGATGGGACTTCAAATTTCTTTTCATGGTTTGTATTACGCTGAACTGTTCCAACTCCCATATTGTAAGTTGCATTATCATTTTCAGCAGTAAAAGGGAAAGATGCTTTTAAGCTTACCCCTGTTGATTGCCAATCGATTTTGTTTGCCAGTTCAAGTCTTTTACCTGCTTCTCCTACTGAAAGGCTAACAATTTGTGTTATGCTGGAGTTCTGCCCTTTACGGGAAACTTCAAAAGCAACACGAACAGAGCCGGATTCAATCATTTTAATGGAAACATCCTCGTTCATATAGGAAAATGCCGGGTTTTTTCGATCATACCAATACATATTCCAGGATGGTTCTCTTTTTGGGCTCTCTTTCAAAAACTCTAAACGAGCTGGCTTTGAAAGTATTTCACGATTCATTTTTTTATCAAGAATGCTGGAAATGTCTCCTTTATCATTAAAATATACTTTATAATACTCATTCTCCATTGCATTTCCTTCAATAGATAAAGATTTTGTTCTTAATATTGATGGAGTGGATGATTTCCGCACATCATAAACGACAACACCCATTGATGGAATTTCGGCAACAAAAATAATTTTTATTTTATGATCTTTTCTGGAAATTATTTGAGATGGGACTTCCTTTCCTTTTGTGTTATAAACTTTAATATAAGCTGGAACAGTAGTATATTCCAATTCAACAGTACAAATATCTTCCCTGAAAACTGCTACCGGGTTATAAATGGTAACTGCTCTGCCTTTTGTTTTTGTATTTAGTTGTGATGAAACATCACCAGCTGCACTTTTAAAAACGTTTGAAAATCCATTTTGTGCAATAAATTCATCATTCCAAGAGAGATTATAAGCACTTGGTATTGAAGTACCGGGCAATATATCATGCATTTGGCTTCCAAGAACCAACTCCCAGGCGTTATTTAGTTTTTCAATAGGATATCTTGCATCTGTTAAATAATTTGCCATTAATGCCATTCCCTCTGAAATTTGGGCAAGCTCTTCATTTTTGCGATTCAATCTCTTCATGAATGTTTGAGAGGTTTGTGAACCGGCACTGTGTTCAATCAAAAAAAGGTCACCTGAAAAAACGGGTAATTTTTTTTCAATTTCGGGTGTTATATCCTTAAACATTTGGTCAGAGGACGTTAATACAACCTTTAGTTTGCTATCAGGTCTATTCATACTTCCTTCAAGATTTACTAAATCCCTTTCACGAAGTCCGCCACCCATATCGCCTGCGCCATAATATCGGTATCCAAATAGAATTCCATACTTTTCTTCATCCTTAGCCAAACGATTCACCCATTTAGAATCAATATCTAAACGAGGCAAAATATCACCATCATAATCCGTTGCATCCAAAACTGAAATCAATCCTTTACCATCCGGACCATTCCAAACACCAATATTAAAAGGTAAAGGTAATGCCGCAGGGACACCACTACTTGCTGTTAATTTTTGAGTTGAAAAACCAATAAGACCTGTATGATGCAATACCGA
>Ga0164318_10003223_pt1 | contig 15399 bp, 6 predicted proteins | sample GuaBasSedimGuay9_FD_113734 | JGI IMG/M metagenome (GOLD analysis project Ga0164318, IMG submission 113734) | Subseafloor sediment microbial communities from Guaymas Basin, Gulf of California, Mexico - Guay9, Core 4571-4, 0-3 cm | ecosystem: Environmental > Aquatic > Marine > Hydrothermal vents >...
CCCCCCAAAAAACACTCCATCCTATCTATCCACATAACAATATATTATATGCCTACTCCTCCTACCCCATCCCACATAAAAAAAATTCGGTATTGTCAAAAAATCTGTGTCTGGAAATTGTTTATAATTTACAAAAGGAGAATTTTTATTTATGTAAATATATAAGATAAAAATTTTTCTTAACTAAGATAACAATGATTTCTTTTTCAATATCTGACGAATTTGCTCTGCTGTTATAATACCAATAATTTTATTATTATTATCAACTACTGGTAAAAGAGGCAATCCAGAATTTTTCATAAAAGAATATGCTGTTCGCAAATTATCATCTGGCCTCAATTTATATATGACTGGTAAAACAATATCCATCGCAATTACTAAATTAGGCGCAACATCTTCATAAAGCAATGGTTTAAGAGTAGTTAAATCAAATTGTCCTATTAATTCTTGCTTATCATTAACTACAAAATAAATATCATAGGGAGAAGTTTTTATTGTTTTAAAAATATTTTCTAAATCATAGTTATGAGGTATTACAGTGGCATTTTTTATTACCACTTGATTCACTGAAATGTGCTCTAATATTTCTTGATCTGAAATTCTCCTATTAATTTCTTTAGCTTTGGAAATCGCAAATTTAACAGAAGGTGGCCCTATAATCTGTACAATAAAAGTAGTCAAAGTGACAATATTTAAAATTGAGAGGCCAAGTTCTGGAAGTTCATTATATGAAGATATTGCGAGACCGATTGTTACCCCTGCTTGTGATAATAAACAAAAACCCAAGTATCTGGCTATTTTATCAGGAGAATGAGTAATTTTTGCTCCGATATATGAACCTAAAAATTTACCAAAAGTTCTACCGAATAGATATAATAAAGAAGCAATTATTAACCATATCGTAATATTATTAAGATGCAATCGTGCTCCTGCTAATACAAAAAATAGCAAAAATATTGGAGGATAAAATTGTTTAATCAGATCAAAAATTTTTTTTGAATAATAAGGAGCAATATTTACAAATGTAAAACCAAAAAACATTTCAGCTAATATCAAATCAGTACCAAATTTTAAAGACATTGCAATAATCAAGATATTTAACCCAAGTATGAAGCTTAAAAGTAGATCTTTATCTCTTTTATATTTTTCAGTATATTTGAGAATATATTTTAAAAACAGAGCTAAAGAAGCCCCCATCATTGCAGCAATTAATATTTCTATAGAAGGCTTGCCTATTATATTAAAAATAGATAATGATTTATGTTTTATTATAGTTTTAGCAATAGAATTGGAGAAACTATATAAAAATAAAGCAAGAGCATCATCTAAAGCCACTATTGTAAAAACCATTGTTGTAAGTTCTCCTGCTGCTTTATATTCCCATAATACATCAACAGTAGCAGCTGGTGCGGTTGCAGAAGCAAGAGAACCTAATATTATTGATAAGGCAATATTTTTTGTAAATATATAGGTCAATAAAGTCACAAAAATAAAAGCAAAAATTCCTTCAAGCAGAAGAATTACTATTATACTACGACCATATTTTCTAAAAATAGATAATTTGAGTTCACCACCGACTAAAAAACCAATAAACCCGAGAGCAACATAATTAATAGGTCGAAACTCATTAATGATATTTTGATCCAAAATATTAAGAAAAGAAGTGCCAAGAATAAGTCCAATTATAATATATCCAACTACCTGAGGAATTTTAAGATTTTTGAAAAATCTGGCACTCAATACTCCAAAGATTAATGACAGAGCGATGATAAAAAAATTTATTATAACCATATTTTTTAAATTTCTTCGAAATATTTTTTTATCATTATATCCAAAATTGTTCTATCAGTTTCTATCATTCCCTGAGTACTTAATCTCCCGACATTTTTCATGGTTTGTTCAGGAGTTTTTCCTATTATTCCATCAGTTGATTTTACATCTATCCCATGCAGTGCAAATAATGCAGAATTAACTGCAGAACCAGCAGCAGTTGATAATTTAAAAGCACAGCTTGCTTTTGCTCCATCACAAATCACACCTGCAAGATCTTCAATTAAATTTTTGATTGCATTAGCAATATGTTTTAAATTTCCACCCATTAAATAAGTAATTCCTGCGGTTGCACCTGCTCCAGCTGCAATAGAACAACCGCATACTGCTGACAATCTTCCTGTAAATGCTTTAATATATGCTGTTATTACATGGCTTAATGCTATAGACTTCAATACTGTTTTTTCAGAATTACAATTAATATAATCTTTTACAGCCCATATAGGTAAAATTGCTGTTAATCCATGATTACCACTTCCAGCAGAACTCATTGCTGGCAATTTCACTCCAGACATTCGCGCATCTGCAGCTGCTGATGTTATTATTTTCGCATGCAATACCATATCTTTTTTTAATAATCTTTCTTTTACAAGACGTTCCAATGTTGAACCAACTCCCAATCCCGGTCCATGTATTAATCCATATTCAGACAATTTTAAATTATATTCTACTCCCTCTTTTAAAAATTGATAATCTTCATCATCTAATTCATCTAATAATTTTATCAATTCTTCTAATTCTCTTTCTTTCAACCATTCCTCTAATTCTGATAATGGCGAAGAATCTTTATTGTCTGCTTTTCTTTCTGTTATTAATTCATTTTTAACTTCTTCACCATTTAATTTCATGCTAACAATATTATCATGTAATTCCTCTATAATTGCTTCGGCTATTTCATTGTTATTTGTCTCTATCCTGGTATGAATATGGATTTTCCCCACTTTATCATATAAAGAAACCGTGACTTTTTTATCATTTACAAATTTTTTTGCTATATTAAGTATATCATCATCTATAGGATTTAATACTTCCAGCTTCAAAGTAGGATCGCCGCCAAATGCACCAAGTGCAGCCGCAAGGTCCAAACCAGAATTGCCCTTTGCTCCAGGAATTGACACAGCAAGCCCATTCTTATAGATATTAGGATCTACTGTTATATCTATTTTTTCTATACTGTTTTTATCTTTTATTAAAGACGCTGCTGCTGCCGATGCTAAAGCTATTGCCGTTGGTTCAGTACAACCCAGAGCTGGCGCTACTTCTAATTTTAACAAATCTTTAATTTTATATGACATTTTTCCTCCTTTCTTATCTAATATTAATATCTTTATTTAATAAAATGCAATATTATAACAGCTAAAAATAGTTTTTAAAAAAAAATTAATAAAATTGAATTTCATCAATTAATAGCCAGACTTTTTCACCTGCATTTTTATGGTATTGTGGTAAAAAGCCTCTATTTATAGCTTTAACTATTACACTCTTATATTTAAATTTTGAATTGGTCTCAAGGGAAATAGTATATATTTGATTTTTTTTGTAAACTTCATTTTGAGGAATAGTGTATTTTAAAACTCTCTTATATCTTCTACCATCATAGGAACCATAAATTTCTATTTTTGTTGGTAAGTATATCAAATTGGTAGTATCTTGAAGAAAATTTAATTTTATAATATTGATTTTTTTTCTTTTTGTAAATTCTATTTTTACATGCAAATCTTGTTTACAAAAAGCTAACCATGCAGAATTTTTATAGTTAAATTCAGCCTTTACTCCATCAAACAAAGATAAAGGATCTGTATTAATAAAATTTGTATCAGGATTATATTTTAATATTATCTCTTTTATACCTTTAATTCTCTTATATTTAAAAACTGCAACTTCACTTATTAAATTTTGTTTGGTACAGATTGCTTTTACAGTTGCTGATTCTGTTAATCTAAGTGGGCGTTTGTATATTTTTGAACTTAAAGAGGGAACGCTGCCATCTAAAGTATAGTGTATTGTTGCTCCTTTTAGATAAGATGATATTTTAAGAGATATAGGAGTTAAATACAAACCATTTTTATGAGATATAGCTGGTTTCGGTAGATATTGCCCCTTATACTTATAATTATTTTTATTAATTTTAAAAGCCTGAAATATAGGTTTACCATATATATAATCTGGTATAGAGTAATTAAACATATATAAAACAGTTGCTGCATAATCAATAGTATTTATAGGGTTAGGCAAAATCTTATTCTGTATTATACCAGCTCCTGAAATAATAAAAATCGAATTAATATTGTAATTTATAATATTGGATAAAGTATTAATTTTTTCACCATGGGTCGAAAGTATAATAATATTTGTAGAAGGGATTAATCCTTTAATTTTTAAAAAATTATATAATTCCCCTATTTTATTATCAATAAATTCTATTTGTTTAATATATTCTTTAGACTCCCAGCCATATTTAATTCCAATTTTATTTAATGTTTTTGTATGTAGCAGGAGATAATTTATTTTTTTTGAAGAAATTAATTCTTTCAATTTATTAATAGATTCTGATAAACTATCACTGAAATATTTATATTTTATTGTCGAAGTATTAAAAAAATGTTCAAGTTCTTTTCTATCGTATATAAAAGCAGTTTCTAATCCTGGATTTTTCTGCTTTATTGAATAAAAAATAGATGGATAAAAGCCATTATCAATTGTGATTTGAGGAGGTAAATTTTGCAGTGGTCTACCTGAAATTATTCCATTTTGATTCGGATATGCTCCTGTAATAATTGACATTAAGTTTGAATAAGGATTATCTGGAATACAACCCCGGGTATTTAAAGAAATAGCACCGTTTTTAATTAATAAATCCATATTAGGTGTTTTAGCAAATTGAAACTCATCTATCGATAACCCCTCTATTATTACTGTAATAATAAGCTTACTTCTTTGGGGATATTTTTGTATATTACATGATATCATCAGAATCATTAAAAGTAATATAATATATTTTTTTATCATACTTTTACACCCCCCTTACTAAAACAAGCTAAGTTAGCAAATTTAACTTTTTAAATAACTGAATAACTTCTTTAAAATTGAAAGGTTTTTTAAGCCTTGCATTAAAACCATATTTTTTATATTCTGACATTATAGGTCCATCTGCATATCCACTCGATACAATAATTATTATATTTTTATCTATTTTTCTAAATTCTTTTATTGCATCCTGACCACCCATACCACCTGGTACCGTGAGGTCCATTATAATACATTTTATTTCCCTATCTTGTTTTAGATTTTTTTTATATACTTCTAAAGCTTGCTCTCCATCATAGGTGACTATAGTATCGAATCCCAAAAAACCTAATATTTCTTTATACATCTCGCATATAATTTCTTCATCATCCATAACTAATATGGTCCCTTCTCCAGAATTTTTATATTTCCCAATGTCAAATTCTTGTTCTTTCTCAATTTCTTCTACTTTTTTTAAAACTGGCAAATAAATAAAAAAAGTAGTTCCCTTGCCTACTTGTGATTCTACTTTAATAAAACCATTGTGCTTTTTAATAATAGAATCAACTGTTGCAAGCCCCAATCCACTTCCTCCTTTTTTTGTTGTAAAAAATGGATCAAATATATGAGAAAGAATCTCTTGAGGGATTCCTTTACCATTATCTTTAAATTCTATTTCAATTAAATCGGTTTCTTTTATAGGAATTTCACCATTATTTTTATACTTTTTAATTTTAACCTCTATTACTCCATTTTTATCAATCGCCTGTATTGCATTAACTGTTAAATTCTGAAAAACTTGAGATATCTGCCCTACATCTATATACATAAGTGGCAAATTCTCATCAGAGGAAATATTTAGTTTAATATTACTGCCACTCAGTGTAAAAATCAAAACTTCTTTAATTATTTTAGAAATATCCACAGAATCTTTTATTAAAATATCTCCCTTCGAAAATGTAAGTAGCTGATTTGTCAATAAGCTTGCCCTATTAACAACACTTTCTATATTTTCTATCTGTTTTAAAATATCAAAAGGAGGGTTTAGCAATTTAGTTTTAATTAAAGATAGATTCCCTATTATTGCTGTAAGAAAATTATTGAAGTCATGGGCTATACCACCAGCAAGAATGCCTATAGTTTCTAATTTTTGCTTTTTTATTATTTCTTCTTCATACTTTTTTTGATATGTGATATCATCAAATGCTATTACGGCACCAGTAATTTTATTTGAATCTGTGATTATAGGAGATATAGAATATACAATGTGTATATCCTTATTATCATTCCTGACAAGTATTCCTGTTCCTTTTAAAGTTGCTCTTATATTTTCTGAAAGTACTTTTTTTAAAGGATATATAAATTCATTTTCATCTCTTTTTAATTTAAATATTTCTGCCAGGTTTATTCGTTTTATATAAGAAGAATCAATACTTAATAATTTTTGAGCATTCGAATTTATAAACATAATATTACCATTTTTATTAACCGCTATCACACCATCTGCTATTGTTGTTAATGTAACCTGCAGAAGTTCCTTTTCATTTTTTATCTCATTATACGCTTTTTTGAGTTCTGTAATATCGGTTACTGCAACTATTAGACTTACTTCTTCTGCCATTTTTAATTGTTTTATTATAAGACGTAACCATTTCTTTGTACCATTTTTATCAATAGCTGGCACTTCTAAAATAGATATAGGTATTTCATTTTTTATTATTCTTTTAATTTCATTAAAAATTAATTTCCTGATAGGTTTATAGAAAAATTTTCTGAAAGTTCGCTGCAATAATTCTTCTTTTTTATATCCTGTTAATTTTTCTACAGCATCATTAACAAAAATTATTTTTTTATTTTTAAAAATAAAAGTTGCTACAGGATTTATTTGAGAAAACAATTTAAATTTTTCTTCACTCTCTTTTAATTCTTTTGTCCGTTTTTCGACCTCTTCTTCGAGAGATTTTTTATATTTTCTATCTTGGCGTCTTTTTATTGACATATAAGCAATGGAAAGAATAATTATTACTAAAATAGTAAAATAAAATTTTTCCTGCTTATAAATTTTTATGGAAACTTTAAAATTTATAGTATTATTATAATCCTTCCAATTTATATTATCTATTGTTGACTGCAAATATAATTGATAATTTCCAATTGGCAAATATGTTAAAACAAATTCTCTTTGTTTATTTAGGTATATCCAATTAGAAGTTAAATTTCCTATTTTATATCTAAATCTTACTAATTCCGGAAATTTAAAAAATATTTGATTAAACTTTATATAAATTAAATTTTTAGTATCAGTTAATATTATATTTTTTTTAAAAGGCATCAGATTATTATCTATTTTAATTTCATTAACAATGAGCTTATTTTTAAGCTCAAATTCTTTCATTATGTTTGTATTAAGCCTTACAATTCCCTCAACAGTACCAAAATATATATTATCACTATCAATTTCTACAGCACCTTCATTACATTCAGAGATATTAAATCCATTTGAATAGCAAAAATCAAATCTCTGTTCATTGAAAATATTATATGCAATTATACCTTTGTTAGTAGCTAACCATAACAATGAATCTTTAGTAAATGCTGTAAAAATGGATAACCCTTTTCCACTAATTTTATTTGATAGATCAAGAAATTTACCATGACATTTTTTAAATACTTTACCATTTACTCCTATTGCCCATAAATACCCCTGGGAATCTTTTATTATTTTTGAGATTGTATATTTATGCAAAGAAGAATCAATATTAAGTAGCTTTAATGAATCTGGAGAAAAATATTCATAAGTATATATTTTATTATTATGGTCAATTATATATATACTATCATTAATATTAGAAATTCCAGTAATTTTATTAATATTAATGTCCTTATTTATATTTTTAAATTTCTGTGTCTGTAAATCAAAAATAATTAATTCTCCAGTTGCAAATTTTATCCATAATTTGCTATCAACAACTATTGAACCCACAGCATATTTCCTATTATAGGATAAAGTAGTATTATAAAATTTATTATTTGCTTTATTATAGTATATTAGCCTGTCCGAAAAAACCATCCAGATTTTATCTTCCTGTTTATGAAAAAAAACAGCCTGATATACTTCCTTATTTAAGATTTTTGTAAAAGTATTATAACTATTGTTATTTAAATCATATTTTATTATAGAACGTTCTGTTCCTACCCAGAGAGTATTTTTATCTTTCAATATTGCCCAGATGCTATTATCTTTAGGATGCTCAAATTTATAATAAAATATATTAAACGTTCTAATTTGATATATCCCCTTAGAATCAGTTAAAATCCATACATTATTTTCATTATCTACTAATATATCAGTTATAGTTGCATATTGTAAAGGAAGCCCTTTTTGATTTATAAAATTATATATTATTCTGTAATTATTGTTTAAATCAATATATGATAGTCCTTCTTTAACATATATTACCCATATTCTCTGGTTTGTTGAATCCCAGTAGACATTATAAATATCATTAAATAATAGCCCATCTTTTTTTGTTATATGCTTTTTAGTTTTATTTTTTAAATTATATATATACAATCCACCATAATAAGTTTTTATTAATATTTGAGTTTGGTTAAGTTGTATAATATTATCTATATAAATAGATTTATTTTTTGATAAAACAATGCTATCAATAATAGCAAATTTTTCATCTTCTCTTTTTAAAATAAGAATAGATTTCTCTCCACCAGCCCAATATACAGAATCTTGTAGCAGCGAAATAGAGTATACATTTTTCTTATAGTTTTTTATATTGATTTTTTTTATAGTATCATCTTTTATATAAAAAAGTTCATAAGAATAATTTCTTAACCATATTTCCCCATTAGATAATTGAAATATTTTACCAATGTCATTACGAGATTTCTCAGAGCTTAAATATTTCTGAGATAAAGTAAAAACTTTAACTGAATTATCTTTTTTATTTAAAAAACTTATTTTGCCATTCCTATGTCCAAACCATAAATTTCCATTAAAATCTTTATAAATATAGTAGGTGGCATTCTCAGCAATTCCGTTATCTATGGTAATATCCTGAAAATTCACTCCATCAAATTTTGATACACCACCTAAAGTGGCGAAATAAATAAAACCAGAATCATCCTGAACAGCAGAATAAATCTGCATTGCTAATAAACCATCTCTTACTGTTATATGCTTTATATCAAATTGTTGAGATAACCCTATCTGGTATAAAAAAAATAATAGAAAGATTACAAATAATTTAAAAAATCTCATAAAAATATCATATATTGGAATACAAATAGCACAAAAATACAAGATTTAATAATTATAGCATAAATAGATCAGCTCTTTAATAGATGAAATTGCAAGCCCAACGGATGTATCAGCAGCGCCATAATAAATATAAACTTCGCTCTCATCTTTTGCAAAGTTATCAGAATCATATTCTTTAACTATCATTCCTGAAGGGAAAATAACATTTGGCACCTGACCAACAGTTTCATATAATTCGCGTGGTTCTAAAATATTACATTTCCCACGAGCAATTACTTTTGAAGGGTCATTAAGATCCAAAAGTATTACACCAGCCTGATAAATTGGTTGATAATGTAATGCAATACCATGATAAATATGCAACCATCCATGCCTTGTTTTAATAGGAGGAGGTCCGGAACCTATTAATTCATCCCAATAATGAAATCTTCCAGCAAAAACAGGGGCAATATAATTCCAATGTAGTAAATCATCAGATTCCGATAAAAAGACCTGAGTACCGGTTTTAGGCCCACCTTCAACCTGAAATTTATTTGGCCTTTCAAGACGCATATATTTGCCATTAATTTTTTCCGGGAAAAGAACACCATTTCTAACATCATTTTCTGAGACAATACCCATAAATTCAAACTGTTCAAAATCTTCTGTTTGCGCAAGTCCTAATTTACAACCTTCTTCCATATCCATTGCAAACATTATATAATAAAAATTATCTATTCTTGTAATCCTTGCATCATAACAATGATATATTTTTTCTTTTACCTCCTCAATACCTTTGAATTCTACAATTTTATTTTCAACAGAAAAATTTATTCCATCTTCACTATTTGCCATTACAAAAAATGTTTCTCGGGCTCTATTTTGGATTCTTAACATTAATTTGATAATATCATTATATTTTGTTGCTCCGGGATTAAATACAGAAGATGGATCTTTTATATAAGATTTTATTTCTGGAATATTTTCTCTTTTAATAATTGGATTATTTTTATATCTTTCCATATTACTCCTTTTTTTGTTTAATATTAAATAATTTTTGCCATGATGTCAAGTTAAATTGTTTTGTCAATTTTTTGTCAAATTTTTGTCAATTTATTTATCAAATTTAAATTTATTTATCAAAAGGTATATATTTTTTTATCTTATTAAAAAAATTAAAAATTTTCCAAAATTTTAACAAAAACATATTGATTTTTATTTCTGTTATATTTAATATTTACATTTAGCAAATATTAAAAAAAACAAAGTTAAAAAAAACAGGATTAAGAAAAAAACAGGGAGGCTATCAATGTACTATGAAACGTTAGCAAAAGTTATTGATGTTGATCCTGACAAATGTGTGAATTGTCATTCCTGCATAGCAGCATGTCCGGTTAAATTTTGCAATGACGGCTCAGGAGATCATGTTGAGGTTAATCAAAATTTATGTGTTGGGTGTGGTAGTTGTATTTCAGCATGTAAACATGATGCGCGATATATAATTGATGATATTGATATATTTATAAGAGATATTAAATCAGGGAAAGAAATTATTGCGATTGTAGCTCCAGCAATCGCATCAAATTTCCCTAATAACTTTCTTAAAATAAACGGATGGCTGAAACATATTGGTGTGAAGGCTATTTTTGATGTTAGCTTTGGCGCAGAATTAACTATAAAATCATATTTGGAATATATTAAGGAAAATAAGCCCCAAACAGTTATAGCTCAGCCATGCCCGGCTCTGGTTACCTATATCGAAATTTATCATCCGGAATTAATTCCTTATCTGGCACCAGCACATAGCCCAATGCTCCATACAATTAAAATGGCTAAAAGGTATTATCCACAATATAAAAATGCAAAAGTATTGGTTCTTTCACCATGCGTTGCAAAAAAACGGGAATTTGAAGAAACAAAACTTGGAGACTATAATGTTACTTTTATATCATTATATAATTACTTCAAAAAACATAACATAAATATTAACCAATATAAAGAGGTGGGGTTTGATAATCCTTATCCAGAAAGAGCTGTTTTATTCTCTTCTCCGGGTGGCTTAATGCGAACTGCTTTAAGAGAAAATGGGGATTTGCTATATAATACCAGAAAAATAGAAGGTCCGCCTCTTATATATGAATATTTATCAAAACTGCACAAAGATATAAAAAATAAAATTTCTCCTTTACTCGTTGATTGTTTGAATTGTGAAGCAGGTTGTAATGGAGGGCCCGGGACATTAAATTTTTATAATGAAAATATAACAGCTGATGAGATGGAATATTTAATAGAAAAAAGAAAAGATAAAATGATAAAATTTTATGAATCTAAGAAAACAATATTTAAATCCTATAAAAAAGTTGTTAAAGATGTAATAAATAAATATTGGGAAAAAGATTTATATAATAGAAATTATGTAAATAGATCAGCAAATAATACTATTAAAACTCCTTCTCAAAATGAATTAAATGCTATTTATAAACAAATGGGTAAGGAAAAAGAGGAAGATTTTCTTAATTGTATGTCCTGCGGATATGGGAGCTGCGAACAAATGGCTATAGCCATTTATAATGGTTTGAATAAGCCTGAAAATTGTTACCGTTATAAAGAAGTGCTTTTGGCAAATGACACAAAACTACTTGAAGAAGAACATCAAAAGCTTTTATTAGCGGAAGAAGAAAAGAAAAAAATTGAAGAAGAAGCTAAAGAAAGAATTAATTTATTACTGGGAAACGTTATTGACAAGTTAGTTAATTTGCAAAAGATATCTACAGATTTTAGAAATCAAATTGCAACTTTAGCAGAAGAAACTTCCAAGTCTTCATCTGTTGTTAATAATTTTAATTATATCATAGATTCTATTACTGATATTGCAGAGCAAACAAATCTTTTGGCATTGAATGCTTCCATAGAAGCAGCTCGTGCCGGGGACGTTGGCAAAGGCTTTGCAGTTGTTGCTGATAATGTCCGAAAATTAGCAGAAAATGTCCAGGTAGAGGTTAAGAAAATAGATCCTTACACTAAAGATGTAAAAAATGTGTTTGATAATATCATACATAAAATAGGAATGACAATAACAGAATTTAATAGTATATTTAATATTACTGAAAGCATTTTAAAAGAAGTAAAAGAAATCAAAAACGAACATAATTAGAAAGAATAAATAGAAATCATATCTATTTTATAGATTTTTATAAATAAAAATAAAATTATGGTTTCATAAATTTATATTTATAAATACAAAATAATCTTTATATAAAAAAAAATTTATTATATTTTCTTATAAAAAAATACATTTTTATAACCGCATTAAATGAAGGATTAATGCCTCCTATTTTTTTATTTGACTAATATTTTTTAATCCAGTAATATAAATATAGAAAGAAAGGTAGTAATTATTGTTAAACTCACAACAAGGAGGAAGCCATGAAACATCTTGGCAAAAATATAATTTTTCTTATAACATTTTTGTTAGCCTTAAACGAGCTAATTTATGCGCAAGCAGATTTAGCAATAACTGATGTTAATTTTAATAGTGCAAATAACAAATTCGTGACAATCAATATCAATATATTAAATGTAGGTCCAGACGATGCAAATAGTTTTTTAATTAATGCTTACTATAATGATAACTTGCTTACTTCAGAAAAAGGGAGAAAACTAAAAAAGAACAAAAATGCAAATTTCCAAATTAAATGGAATGTTTCTAATTTACAATCTGGCGAATATAATATCAAAATAGAAATAACTAACATATCCCCTGAGGATAACAATAATTCTAATAACTTCTATGAAACTTCTTATAATATTGAAAAAGGAGTACCCGATTTAACTGTATCCGAACTTACAATTAATGAACAAAATAATGATCAAGTGATGATAAATGCTGTCATTAATAATGTAGGGGATGGAGATGCTGACTCATATCAGGTTTCATTCTATTATAATAAAATAGAAGAAAATGATGATTCTTCAGAAGGCACTTTAATAACAACTTATTCGGGTAAAATGCTTAAAGCTGGGCAAGTAAAAAAAGTTGGCCCAGTAAAATGGGATTATAGTACTTTATCCAATGGAACTTATTACATTACAGCAATTATTAAGAATGTTAATCCAACAGAATCAGATTCTACTAATAATAGCACAGGAATAGAATACACTTTACCATGTGCTGATTTGTATGTGTATGATGTCGATTTTTCTCCTGGTGAAGGAATAGCTAAAATAGGACATCCAACAAATATAACTGTAAAAATTAAAAATAAAGGAAAAAGAAAAGCTAATTCATGCAAAATTGGTATTTATTACGGCCTTACTCCACAAGATACTTCCGCTAATCCAAATTTATCAGAACCAATTGGAGGTAGTTTATTATCAGTTGGGCCTATTAATCCTGATGATCATTCTATTACTCCTGTGCATGTACAATGGAATTCTGATGGATTAGAAGCCGGCGTTGTATATCCTGTTTATGTTGTTATTACAGATGCTAATCCGGAAGAATGCGATACTACTAATAACACCTATATAACTTCTTATTATTTTCAAGCTGACAATGATTCAACTGTAAAAGACTCTTCATCTGTTGATTCACTGTCTTTTTCTTTAATATCTCCTTCTATTAATGATACTATTGCAGATACAATTGCTACTTTTACATGGGAAGCCTTACCCGTTTCTGATTCTACTAACTCTTCATGCGTTAATTATACTTTATATATTGATGTTGATAGCTCTTTTTCAAATCCAGTAGTTATTGATAGTATATCAACAACTGAATATACTTATAGTGGATTAGAAAATGGTTTAACTTATTACTGGAAAGTACTTGCTACTGATTGCAATGGAAACCAAGTATGGAGCAATGAAACCGATTGGTACTTTGTAGTCAAAACTATATCCCAAGAAGGATTTTCTCTTATATCTCCTGCTAAAAAAGATACATTACTAACTTTAACTCCTACTTTTACATGGGAAGCCTATGTACCTTTTGATAGCAATAGCCAAGTATATTATACTCTTTATTATAGTAAAGATAGCGCATTCTCTGACGTCAATATAATAGATTCTATAACTCAGACATTTTATGTTTTAACTGATTCTCTTGAAGATAGTACAACATATTACTGGAAGGTAAAAGCCTATGACAATAATGGAAACGAGGTATGGAGCAGACAATTAGATTGGTATTTTTATATTCTAAATGTACCTTATGTGACTTTAGAACTTGACAATATAGACGCCTTCATAGGAGATACAGCTGTAATTCCTCTCAAATTAGATAATATTTCAAATAATAATATTGAGGTTGCCGCATTACAGTTAAAATTAAATTTTAACCCAGACATAATGTCTTTTATTGATGCTTTGCCTACAGAACGCATTTCTGATATGATAATTTCTACTTCTTCAGATTCAAATTTTATATCGTTAACTATGTTTTATACTACTTTAAAGTATATAGAGCCTGATACTGGAGCAATTGTTAACTTATTATTTGCTATGAACTCAGAGATAGATTCTTTGCCTTATTCTGCAGATTTAAAATTTGCTTCTTCATTAGTTTCGGATATTAATGGTTCAGCAGTTCATTCAGTAAATATAGATGGGAAAATTTTTATAAAGCCTTTATTATACTTCTCATTATTATCTCCAAAACCAGATAGTTTAGTTTATGCAAAAAATGTTGAATTTAAATGGGAACCATTACAGGGCAAGGAGATTATAGATTCTTCTTATATTTTCTATACTCTATATGTAGATACTGCGGAAGATTTCCAAAATCCAATAATTATCGATAGCATTTTCTCTACAAAATATATTTTAGATAGTTTAACAAATAATAAATACTTTTGGAAAGTCTCAGCTACCGATTGTAATAATAATAATGTATGGAGCTTACAACAAAATTGGTCATTTATATTTGAAAAAGATACTACTAATTACACATCAAGCTTTGCTCTTTTATCTCCTGAAAAAAATGATACAATAACTACTTTGACACCTACTTTTCAATGGGAAGAATTTTCTCCAGCTGATACAGGAGCTAATGTTGTTTATATAATTTATATTAGTGAAGATAGTTCTTTTACAGAAGGAATGATAATTGACACTACAGATTCAACAGGATATACTTCTTCTCAGATTTTATCAGATTCTAATATTTATTATTGGAAGGTAAAAGCTTGTGATAATAAGGGAAATGAAGTATGGAGTGCTCAAACAGATTGGTATTTTTACACATTATCAAAAAAAGAGGAAACGAAAATAATATTAGAATTATCAGATACAACAGCTAAACCGGGAGA
>Ga0164318_10003224_pt1 | contig 15398 bp, 15 predicted proteins | sample GuaBasSedimGuay9_FD_113734 | JGI IMG/M metagenome (GOLD analysis project Ga0164318, IMG submission 113734) | Subseafloor sediment microbial communities from Guaymas Basin, Gulf of California, Mexico - Guay9, Core 4571-4, 0-3 cm | ecosystem: Environmental > Aquatic > Marine > Hydrothermal vents...
GTAGGACTTACAGCAGATTGTACAGATTTAGAAATAGGCGATCATAAATCTTATGATGGGAAAGAATATAAAGATATTTTATATCAGATCAGGCCAGCATTTGGAGGAAATATTATTGCTACAATTGTTTCTCCAGAGCATAGGCCACAGATGGCAACAGTTCGTGAAGGTGTGATGAAGGCTTTAGAGCCTGATAAAAGAAGAAAAGGGAAGGTTATTGAAATAAAGGCTGAGATTCCAGATGAATTAATGTTGACTGAAATTATTAAAAAAGTAAAACATGAGAAGACAGTTGATTTAAAATCAGCTCAAATTATTGTATCTGGTGGAATGGGAGTTGGTTCTAAGGAAAATTTTCAATTAATATATGAGCTTGCAGAAGTATTGGGTGCGGAGGTTGGCGCATCGAGAGCAGCTGTTGATGCGGGATTTATTTCAAAAGATCATCAGGTGGGACAAACTGGAACAACAGTAAGGCCAAAATTATATATTGCTGTCGGTATTTCTGGTCAGATTCAGCATGTAGCTGGCATGAAAGAATCCAGTCGTATTATTGCGATTAATAATGATCCCGATGCTCCTATTTTTGATATTGCCCATTATGGTATTGTTGATGATTTAAATAATGCTATCCCAAAGTTTATCGAAGTATATAAATCTCTTAAAAAATAAGGAGAATACCGATGCCTAATTTTTATAAAGATAATCCAGATCTTATTTTCCATTTAAAGAATCTTGATCTGGATAAAATTATTGAATTAAAGGAAGATTATTTTAAAGATAAAGATAAATTCGATTATGCACCAGTTGATATTGAAGATGCTAAGGATTCTTATGAAAGAATATTAGAAGTGGTTGGAGATATTGCTGGAAATGTTATTGAACCGAATGCGGCATCTGTTGATGAAGAAGGTGCACAATTAATTGATGGTGAGGTTGTTTATGCCAAAGGGACACAGGAGGCGTTAAAATTAATCAAACAAGCAGAACTTACAGGGATAACAATGCCACGAAAATATGGTGGTTTGAATTGTCCATTGACAATTTATGTTATGGCAATTGAAATTGTATCAAGAGCAGACGCAGCATTTATGAATATTTTTGGTTTGCAGGATGATATTTCCCATACTATTTTAAAATTTGGTGATGAGGAAATAAAAGATAAATATTTGCCATTATTATGTAGTGGAGAGGTAACCTCTTCTATGGCTTTAACTGAGCCAGATGCCGGAAGTGATTTACAATCAGTTATGCTTAAAGCTTATCAAGATGAAAATGGTAATTGGTATTTAAAGGGAGTGAAGAGATTTATTACAAACGGTAATGGTAAAATTTCGTTAGTACTTGCTCGTTCTGAAGAAGGCACAAAAGATGCGCGTGGTTTATCTATGTTTCTTTATGAACGAGATGATAAAATGAAAATTAGAAGAATAGAGGATAAATTAGGAATACATGGTTCTCCTACATGTGAATTACAATTTAATGATGCCCCTGCAATATTAGTAGGAAAAAGAAAAATGGGGCTTATTAAATATGTAATGTCTTTAATGAATGAAGCAAGAATTGGTGTGTCTGCTCAGGCTCTTGGAATTGCAGAAGCTGCATATAGAGAAGCTCTTTTATATGCAAAGGATAGAGTCCAATTTAAAACTCCTATTATTGATTTGTTGCCTGTTTCTGAAATGCTGGCAAATATGAATATGAAAATACAAGCAGGTAGGACACTTCTTTATGAAACAACAAGAGTTGTTGATATGAAGGATGTATTAGAAGATCATATTGAAAAATATCCAGAGAAGAAGAAGGAATTGAAAGCTGAATTGAAAAAATATATTCATTATGCTGATTTATTAACTCCTATGGTTAAGGCTTATAATACAGAAATGGCAAATCAGGTAGCGTATGATTGTATTCAGGTACATGGTGGTACTGGATATATGAAAGATTTTAATGCAGAAAGATATTATAGAGATGCAAGAATTACAAGTATTTATGAGGGGACAACTCAATTGCAAGTAGTAGCAGCAATCGGTGGTGTTATGAAAGGCACAGCTGTTGAATTAATTGAAGAGTATGAGCAAAAATATGATTTATCAAAGCTTGGTTCGATTTATAATACATTAAAAGAAATGAAAGAAAAATTAGTTAACGCAGTTTCTTTTGTAAGAGAAAAAGCAGATCCTGAATATCAGCATTTACATTCACGAAGACTGGTTGAACTTACGACAAATGTTGTTATTGGTTATTTAATGGCGAAAGATGCTTTAGTAAATACTGAGAAAAAAAGTATTTTGACTTATTTTATAGAATATTCATATCCAGAGGTAAATAAGTTGCATTTTATAATAACTAATAATTTTAAGTCATTGATAGATAAAAGAGAAGAACTATTAAGGTAAATAATTTATTGATATAGTAATCCCCATAGATATTGAGATCTATGGGGATTATATATTTAATTTTCAAATTATATTATTTTTATAAAAAGGTATTGACAATATTGTAAAAAAGATTTAAATTATTCTAACTTCTCACAGGAGGAAAAAAATGGCAGAATTGAGATTAAAAATAGGCCTTGCTGATATGTTAAAAGGCGGGGTTATAATGGATGTAACTGATGCAAAACAAGCTGAAATTGCAGAAAAAGCAGGTGCTGTTGCTGTTATGGCATTGGAAAGAGTTCCAGCAGATATTAGAAAACAGGGTGGGGTCGCAAGAATGGCTTCTATAAAAAAAATTAAAGAGATTATGTCAGCAGTGGATATTCCTGTTATGGCAAAATGTAGAATAGGCCATTTTGTAGAAGCTCAAATTTTAGAAGCTTTAGGTATTGATTTTATAGATGAATCAGAAGTGTTGACACCTGCAGATGATCAATATCATGTTGATAAATTTGCTTTTAATGTTCCTTTTGTATGTGGTTGTAGAAATTTAGGTGAAGCTTTAAGGAGAATAGGTGAAGGTGCTGCATTGATCAGAACAAAAGGTGAAGCGGGAACTGGAGATATTATTCAAGCTGTAAAACATATGAGGGCAGTGCAAAGTGGTATAAAAAGATTAACTATGTTACGAGATGATGAACTTATGACTGAGGCAAAAAATCTTGGTGCTCCATATGACTTGGTTCGTTGGGTTGCAAAAGAGGGGAAATTGCCAGTACCTAATTTTGCAGCAGGTGGTGTTGCTACTCCTGCTGATGCGGCATTGATGATGCAGCTTGGTGCAGAAAGTGTATTTGTTGGCTCAGGTATTTTTAAATCAAGCGATCCTGAAAAAAGGGCAAAAGCTATTGTAATGGCTGTTAATCATTATAATGATCCTAAAGCTTTAGCTGAGATTTCTGAGGAATTAGGCGATCCAATGGAAGGCATTGATACTAGTAAATTAGATGATGAAGAAAGATTGGAAACAAGAGGTTGGTAACTTTTGATAGCTGCGGTTCTTGCTCTTCAGGGAGATTTTGATAGTCATCTAAAGGCATTAAGACGACATTTTTCTATCCGTGATATTGTATTAATAAAGAAAACAAATGATATAAAACGGATTGATAATCTTGATATTTTAGCAATTCCAGGAGGAGAATCTTCTACTTTTTCTTATCTTTTAGAGTATAATAACATGATAGATGATCTTGTAGATTTGATCAAGAATCGAACAAAAGTAGTATTGGGAACATGTGCAGGTGCTATTTTGCTTGCTAAAAATGTTGTTAATAAAGGTAGAAGCAATAATTTAGGTATAGTTGATATTACTATCCAAAGAAATGCCTATGGAAGACAGGTTGATTCTTTTATTGGAAATTTAAGGTTATCAGAATTAGCAGGCAAATATGAAATAGATATTAGTAATATAGATAGTAGTAAATTAGAAGCAGTATTTATAAGAGCTCCAAAAATTATAGATGTTGGAAGTAATGTGGAAATTTTAGGATATGTTGATAATGATCCTGTTTTTGTCAGAGAAAATAATATTATTTTAACAACATTTCATCCTGAATTATCAAACAATTCTGTGGTATATGATATTATAAGACAGATTGCATTGACTTCTACAGAGATTAATTTTACTTAATTTAACATAAAGTTTCAAAAGAGGAGGAACTCGATGAGTGACAATAAGATTCGTGTTGCAATTATTGGTGTTGGTAACTGTGCATCATCATTAGTTCAGGGAGTGCATTTTTATAAAGATGCAAAGGAAGATGATTTTGTACCAGGTCTTATGCATGTGAATTTGGGTGGATATCATATTCGTGACATCGAATTTGTAGCTGCTTTTGATATTGATAAAAATAAAGTTGGTAAAGACTTATCAGAAGCTATTTTTACTTATCCTAATAATACTTATAAGTTTTGTGATGTCCCTAATTTAGGAGTGAAGGTTGAAAGAGGAATGACTCATGATGGTTTAGGAAAATATTTGTCTCAGATTATTGAAAAGGCTCCTGGTCCTACAGCTGATATAGTGAAAATTTTAAAAGAAAGAAAAGTAGATGTTGTAATTAATTATTTGCCAGTTGGTTCTGAAGAAGCTACAAAATGGTATGTTGAACAGGTTTTAGAAGCTGGATGTGCATTTGTTAACGCTATTCCTGTATTTATTGGAAGAGAAGAATATTGGAGCAATAGATTTAAAGAAAAAGGATTGCCAGTAATAGGTGATGATATTAAATCTCAGGTAGGAGCAACCATTACTCATAGAGTTTTAACAAGATTGTTCAGAGAAAGAGGAGTAAAATTACTCAGAACTTCTCAGTTGAATGTTGGTGGAAATACTGATTTCTTGAATATGCTCGAAAGAGAAAGATTAGAATCTAAAAAGATTAGTAAGACAAATGCGGTAACTTCAATGCTTGATTATGATATTGGTAAAGATAATGTTTATATTGGACCAAGTGATTATGTAGCATGGTTAAAAGATAGAAAATGGGCTCATATTAGATTAGAGGGTGAGACCTTTGGCGGTGTTCCTTTAAATCTGGAAATGAAACTTGAAGTTTGGGATAGCCCTAATTCTGCAGGTGTCATTATTGACGCTTTAAGATGCGCAAAACTTGCTTTAGATAATGGATTATCTGGTTCAATTTTAGAACCTTCTGCATATTTTATGAAATCCCCAATGAAGCAGGTTCCCGATGATCAAGCAAGAAGAGATTTAGAAGAATTTATCGAAAAATACGGAAAGAAAAATTAATTTTAGAAAAGATTAGAAAATTGGCATAGGATAATATAACGTCCTATGCCTTTTTATTTATGGGAAGATTATTTGTTACATTTGAAGGTATAGATAGAAGTGGTAAAACTACTCAAATAAAATTATTTAATAAATATTTGAAAGATAATAATTATAATTTTTCAATTTATAGAGAGCCGGGTGGTACTTCTGTATCTGAAAAAATAAGAGATATTTTATTAGATAAGGATAACTATGTTTCTCCTTATACGGAACTACTTTTATATATTGCAAGTAGAAGACAATTATTAGATGAAAAAATTTTAACGGATTTAAATAATAAAATTGTAATATGTGATAGATATATTGATTCTACAATTGTATATCAGGGGGTATTGCGAAATATTTCAAGAGAAAGAATTTTAAAATTACATGAGTTGGTTGATATTAATTTAATGCCAGATTTGACGTTTTTACTGGATATTTCTGCTGAGGAAAGTATAAGAAGAATGAGAGATTCAGATAAGGTAGATAGAATGGAAGATATTTCTTATGAATTTATCCAGAATTTACGCAATGGTTTTTTAAAATTAGCTAATATTGAAAATAAAAGATTTTTTATTATAGATGGTACGTTATCAGTTGAGGAGATTAATAAGTTAATTATTGATAAGTTTGAACAAAAAATAAAGGAAAGGACTGACGATGAGTAGATCGAAATTTTTACTTTTTGTTTTGATTATTTTTGTAGCTTTGTTTTCGGATAATCCATATAATTCTTTTGGACAGAAAAATAAATATAAAGATGATATTGAAGCATTAAGGCTTTTCGAAACAGTATATAAACAGATTAAATTTAGGTATTATAGGGATATAGATCCTTATCATGTAATTTATACAGCTATTAATGCTATTATAAAAAATGAATTAGATCCCCATTCTTATTTTTATAAAGATAAGAAAGCCTTTTCAAATTTAAAAATTCAAACAGAGGGTGAGTATGGCGGACTTGGAATGCGCGTGTCAATGCAGGATGGATGGCTTACTGTTGTAAGTCCAATGTTTAAAAGCCCTGCTTTAAAAGCAGGAATTATGTCCGGCGATAAGATAATTAAGATTAATGGTAAAAGTACAAAAGGTTATAGTTTAGAAGAACTTGTGGAAAAATTAAGAGGAAAAGTTGGCACTAAGGTAACTATTACCATAAATAGAGACGGTGAGATTTTTGATATTACATTAGTACGTGATAAGATAATCGTTCCAAGCATTCCTTACTATGGGGTTTATAAGGGAGTTGGCTATATTCATCTTGTCGATTTTTCAAAAAAGACAGAAGGTGATCTTATAAAAGCAATAAATGATCTTAAAAAGAAAAATATCAAGGGTATAGTTTTAGATTTAAGAAATAATCCTGGTGGACTTCTTGATCAGGCCATTAAAGTTGTTGCTGCTTTTATTGGGCCGGATAAATTAGTTGTAACTACAAAATCAAGATATGAACAAAGATATAATGAATGGAAAACAAATAGTGAAAAAATTTACGATGGAAAATTGGTAGTTTTGGTAAATAGAGGAAGTGCAAGTGCTTCAGAGATTGTATCAGGTACTATTCAAGATTATGATAGAGGAGTAATTATTGGTACCAATACCTTTGGAAAAGGTTCTGTTCAAAATATTTTTCCATTAGATATGGAACAGAATAGGATTTTAAAATTGACAACATCACATTATTATATTCCAAGTGGTAGATGTATACATAAAATTACAAGTTATAAAAAGTATTATTACGATGATGATAAAAAATTAGATAAAGATTCATTAAAGGCTTTAATAAATACTGAAAATGAGAGAGTGTCGTTTATTAATTTTGAAGATTCTAATTTTATTGAAATTCTTAAAAATAAAAAATATTATACAAATCATGGAAGAGAAGTTCACGCTGGTAATGGAATTGAACCTGATATTATTGTAAAAGATGCTTTACTTTCTAATTTTTCTGCATATTTTAGAAGATATAACGCTTATTTTAAATTTGCTGTTGAATACAGAAAAAAACATCCCAATGGGAAGATTGATGATGAACATAAAGTTGTAGAAGAATTTAAAAAATTTTGCAATAAACATGATTATAAATATAAATCTCAATCTTCTAAATTAATTACTCAGTTGGAAAAGTCTTTGAAAGATGAAAAATATTCTTCAGATATGTTTGAAATGGTTAAAAATCTTGAAACAAAACTACAAAATGAAAATGATAAGTTGTTTTATACTTACAAAGATGAAATAATATTTTTGATAAAACAGCAACTGCTGATTCAAATCAAAGGAGAAGATGCTGTATATCCTTTACAATTTTCAGAAGACCCTGTACTTCAAAAAGCTGTGGAAATAATAAAAAATGATAAAGAGTATAATAAAATATTATCTGCTAATTAGTATTATCTTAATCATTGGTTGTGCAACAGTACCTCGGTATAAAACAGGTACTGTTGTTAAACCTTCACCAAAGAGATTTGTTCAGTATGGATATGCCAGTTATTATGGTAAAGCTTATCATAATAAAAGAACAGCAAGTGGTGAAATATTTGATATGAATAAATTAACAGCAGCGCATAGATCATTGCCATTTTTTACAAAAGTTAAGGTGACTAATTTAGAAAATGGGAAATCCGTTATTGTGTATATTAATGACAGAGGGCCTTTTGTTAAAAATAGGATAATAGATTTATCATACGCTGCTGCCAAAAAACTTGATATGTTAGCTGAGGGCGTTGTAAAAGTTAAAATAGAGGTGGTAAATTAAAGCAAGGAGGACGTTATTAGTACCAAGAATAATGGAAATGGTGTTTTTAAGAGTGCATTGAAAGACATTGTCCAACCTTTTATTGATTTTGCAAAAGCTCCTCGAGTATTGTGGGGAGTTAATATTTCGTATTTTTTCGAGGGGTTAGTTTATTTTGGTATTCTTACGTTGTTGGCTTTGTATAATGTCAGGTATATTGGATTGAATGACATGCAAGCTGATTGGCTGGTATCTGTTATGACAGGTGGTATTACTCTTGCTATGTTTTTTCTTGGTGGTATGGCTGATAAGCTTGGGGTCAAGAAGGCGTTGATTATTTCTTTGCTTTTTATGTTTGCTGGTAGAATAGTTTTAGCATCTGGACCTCTTATTTCTCATTCAACTGGGCCATGGTCTCTTACTTTTAATTTAACTTTGTTAGGTATCTTAGGGGTTGTCATTGGTTATGGTATGTATCAACCAGGAGCCTATGCTGCTGTTAGAAAATTTTCAGATGAAAAAACTGCTTCTATGGGATATGCAATGCTTTATGCTGTTATGAATTTAGGCGGATTTTTACCCGGTTTCATTTCTCCATTAGTAAGAAAGAATTATTATAAATTTTTACCTGAAAAATTGAGTCCTGAACAGATTAAACATTATGATATTTTAGCCGTTTTCTGGGTATATTCCGCTCTGACATTATTAGGAATAATTGTTTTTGCTATTATTGTCAATAGAAAGGCTGTTGAAAAAGCACTTGCTCAAAAAGCTAAAGCATCTTCTAAAAATCCTGAAGAAGAAAAAGAAAAACAAGAAAAGATTGAGAAAGAAAGAGAAGAGTTGAAAAAATTACCTTTTATCCAGAGGGTAAAGCATTGGTTTAAAAATCATCCATTAGCAGATGCAAAATTTGCTTATTTTATTTTTATATTAATACCAGTACAGACATTATTTGCTCATAATTGGCTGACTTTACCACAATATGTAAGTCGTGCTTATACTGGAACAGTGCAGGAATATTTTGAATTTTTTGTTAACCTCAATCCTATATTAATTTTTATTTTAGCTCCTCTTGCAGCAGCAATTACAAGAAAAGCTAATGTTTTTAAAATGATGGTTGTAGGCACTTTTATTATGGCTTTAGCTCCTTCTTTTATTGCTTTTGAAAGAAATATTTTTACATTACTTGCTTTTATTTTAGTTATGTCTATTGGTGAAGCTATATGGCAGCCGAGATTTTTACAGTATGCAGCAGAAATAGCTCCGGAAGGTAGAACTGGTGCTTATATGGGAGTTGCTCAGTTTCCATGGTTTTTAACAAAGATTTTAACAGGATTGTATGCTGGGTGGTTCTTGATGAAGTATTGTCCAGAACATATGGTTGAAAATCCTAATATTGGAAATCCAGAATTAATGTGGACAATTTATACTGCTATAGCTTTAATATCTCCATTAGGATTATTTTTGGCTAAAAAATGGATCGGAGCTTCTATTCATAAAGCAAATGAATCAAAATAAAAAGTTTTATTAAATAAAAAATTACGATAGGGCAGAGAAAATCAATATCTCTGCCCTTTTTTATTTTTTTATTGTTTTTTATAATATATTTTGTATATTGAATAAAGAGATACTTATATTTCTTTTAGAGATATGTGTATATGATAGTAATTTTAAAAGGAGATTATAATGAAGATTTTTTTTATCATTTTGTTTTCAGCTTTATTTGTTACAAATTGTAGCAAATTAAAAGATGATGATTATAATGACCCTGTAGGTGGCGAACCTTTAACTCAAATGCAAGAAGGATATGAATCCATAATTAGTTCAAATACTCCATTACATGGAGTTAAAGAGGCTTCAGCAAAGATTGTATCAGTAAAAGGAGATCTGGCAAATGTTAGTGCAAAAGCTGTTATAACGAATCCTGTTCTAAAAAGTATTGCAAGGCAGTATTCAGATTTTTGGCCTGTACAATTAGATAGAGATACTGTAAAAGTTGATTTTTCAGGGAGAGTAACTACTAAAGGTATTCAATATGAAGTTAATGGTAAAGTTTGTACCCTTGTTAGATATAAGGATGATGTTGGAACTGAATATACTTCAGAAATTGATGGAGATAAATATAAAATAGTTTATAAATCTACAACAGACGACTATCAATATACTTTTTGGATGTTGAAGATTTATAAAGTTGAACAGAAGATTAATTTAAATGGTTCACAAGTTAAAGTTTACTATTATACAAATCATAAATATGGACTTGTTGGTTTTGAAATTCATTATGAAGATGGTACTGTTGATTCTGCCATTATATTGTAGTATATGCTATTAAATTATAAATGTAAATTTTTAGGTATTTTTTTAGTTGTTAGCGGAATTATTTTACATATATTTATTACTTTTTTTGATTTTAGATTAGAATTTTTGACAGTGAAGGTACTTGCAGTATTTTCATGGTTTACAAAACCAGTATTTTTTAAAATCATTAATAATAATATTACAAATGAAATTGCAATTTTGTCTTTTTTGATAGGTTTTATAATTATAATTTTTTCTAAAGAAAAGAAAGAGACAAAGTACATAAAAATAATACGATATAAAGCTATTTTTCATGCTTTTATTTTTCAATTGTGTGTATATATTTTTGCAACTTTGTTTGTATATGGAATAGCTTATATTGCTATTATAAGTATGATTATGCCTATAATATTTATTGTTTATTTGGGTTCTTTTTATATTCAGAAACATAGGAAAAAGAATTAGTTTTTTTATTAAAAATTTAAGAGAACTATAATTGTAAACAATATCAGGGGATATTTTTCGTTATATCCAATGAGAGAAGATATATAGCAATTTTTTATATTTAAATATATCCAATTTTATTTTTGGAGAATTTAGTCTATAAATAAATTAGATAGATGAGCTGAGGATAAAATAAATTATAGTTTTACAAGTAGATTCATACCTATAAACGAGCTTTGATTTTAAGAGATTACATAATTTAAAATATATTTTGCATACTATATTTTATTTTCATATGCTAAAGTCTCTGTATTATGCCTAAAAAGAGAAGTATTTTCGTGAGTATATAGGATTTTCATTAGTATATTATACTTTTTGTTCTTTTTTAGTTTTTTCAAGGCATGCGATATTTTAATATTATTTTAACCCCATTCTATTAATAATTTGCCGCATTATTATATTGAACAAATTTTTATAATCTATTCTAATTGAACTTTATTTTTAAAGATTGGTTATTTAAAAAAGAAGGCAGGAAGCAATTGTTTTCCTGCCTTGAGTTTATTATGTTATGATTTTGTACAGATTTGTCTTAATGCAGATTCTGCAGCTGATACTATTGGATACATAGTTGGAGCAGCTGTTAATAAAGGATGAGTACCAAATTGTAAAGTTGCAAGTTCAGTTGCTGTCATTGTTTTTTGAATTGCAAGACCTAAAATATTGATCATTTCACCAACAGATTTGCCACCAATAATCTGCGCGCCTAAAAGCACACCACTATATTTAGCAAAAATTAATTTAACAACTGTCTTTGTTTTATCAGGTAAAGTGCCTGGATGTCTATCGATTGTAGAAAATTTACCAATTACAATTTCAAAACCTTCCTTTATTGCTGTATGTTCAGTAACACCTGCAGCACCCATTGCAAGGCCTTCAATTGCAGATGAAAAAATGGAAATATTCCCTTTACTTTCTCTTACTACCTTTAATGTAAATAAATTTTCACCTGCAACTCTTGCATCAAAAGTAGCAGTTGATGCAAGCATTAATTTTGTTGAACGTCTTGTAAAAAAATCTTTATGTTCGGCACAATCACCAGCAGCATATACATCTTTTTCAGATGTTCTTAAATACTCATCAACCCAGATAGCACCATTTTTACCAATCAACAAACCAGCATCTGCCGCTAATTTTGTATTGGGTTTATACCCAATAGATAAAATAACAGCATCAGCTTTAATCACTTCTCCATCTTCAAATTCAACAGCAGAAACTTTACCATTTTCACCAACAATTCTTTTTACTCTTTTACTAATCATTATATTAAGTCCATTTTCTCTTAATTTTGCTGCAATTTCTTCTGCAATATCCCTATCAAACGCCAGAGGTAATACACAATCCAGAGCTTCTACTAAGGTTACATTATCTACTTCTTTTCTCAATTCATCACTTACTTCTATTCCTATAAAACCAGCACCAATAACAACTATATCTTTAGCTTTTTTTATTTTATCAATTGCATCTTTCAAATAATAATAATCTTTTGGAATTGTATATACACCATCTAAATCTTTTCCTTCAATAGGTGGTATAAAAGGTGTAGAACCTGTTGCAAAAATTAATTTATCATATTCTACTTCATTGTTAGATGTAAATACTTTTTTTGATTTAATATCAACTTTAGTAACTTCTTCTATTAGAAAATCCACACCTAATTTTTTAATAGGATCAATTCCCATAATGTCATCATCAATAGATTTTAAAGTAGAAAATCCATAAGGAATCCCGCATGGCACTAAAGATATCTCTTCTTTTCGAATCACCAAAACAGATTTTTCTGGATAAGATAATTTTGCAGTTTTTGCACTAATTAAACCAGCTGCTGAGCCCCCGATTACTACTACATCGTACTTCATAATTTACTCCTTTTTTTGAGGTTATTTTGTCCCCCTCATATTTGGTACTTCTCATATTTAGAAAAATTATTTAACATATAAAATTTCCTTATCAATTCCTTCTTCTTTTTTTAATTCATTAATTATAAAATTAATATCAATTTTTGATAAAGCCTCTTCTATGTTGTCAATTCTGCTTATTACTATTGCGAATTTTTGTCTCATTCTTACTATATTAGGGCCCAATGCCTTATTCATTAAAATATTTATCCCCTTAGGTTTCAATATATTAGAAATAAAATTTGCTTTTTTAGGATCTCCGTCATGTTTTTCTTTAAAAGGTTTATTTTCAACTTCTTCTTGAAAAATAAATTTTTTAGAATTATCATCATAAACAAAAATTAAATATTTTTTTGCATCTCCAAAATGCCTGCTAATAAAATTAATACCATCATCAGTAGCGCATGCAATTTTTAGTACCATCTTTATCCTTTCTTTAAACACTTTTTAAATATTCATTAGCTTGATCTGCCATAATAAAATCAGTAACAGTCATATCTATATCTTTTAAATCTTCGATTTCTCGTAAAGCCTTTTTAATTGCAAAGGCTAATTGAAACCCTATTGGACATTGAGGTACAGTTGGACGAAATTTAAAAGAAACACTTTGTTTTTCTTCATCAACTTCAAGATCATAAACTAATTTTAAATCCCATACATTTTGCATAACTTCAGGATCTACAACAGTTTTCAATTTTTCAATAATTTTATCTCTTAAGCTCATGACAAATCCTCCAGGATTTTAACAATATTCAAATAAATTTGGAAAAACTCTTTTTTTATTTCTTGACTGCAATATTCGTATTCATAAGGAGTCTTTAAATTAATTTGTGCTTCTACTATACTTTTATCAAAAGGAATTTTACCAATAATTGTTATATTATTATCTTTAGCAAATTCTTCAATTTCCTTTGAATGATCAATATTTAAATCATATTTATTAATAACAATGGTTGCTGGTACTTTAAAATGTTTTGATATTTCATAAACTCTTTTTAAATCATGAATTCCTGAATATGTTGGCTCTGTTACTAAAATAGACAAAGTTGCTCCGGACAATGAAGATGTAACAGGGCAACCAATACCTGGAGGCCCGTCAACAACGAGATATTTTACATTATTATCTTGTGCCACTAATTGAGCTTGATGTTTTACCATTGTAACAAGATTCCCAGAATTTTCTGCTCCTGGATATAATGTTGAATGTACCATGTTGCCATATTCAGTATCAGAAATATACCATTGACCTACCACCTGCTGTTCCATATAAATGGCATCAACAGGACACGCAATTTCACATAAAGTGCATCCGTCACAAAGATAGGGATTTATTTTATATTGATTGTCATCAAACGAAATCGCATCAAATCTGCATAATTTTTTACAAATACCACATTTAGTACACTTTTCCTGTCTAATTATTGCAATAGATTTACCTTTAAAATCTTCAATTCTTTTCTTCTCTGGTTTTAATAATATAAACATATCAGCAGCATCAACATCAGCATCAACTATTACTTTATTATTAAATAATTTGGACAATGTAGCAGCTAAAGTTGTCTTTCCAGTACCACCTTTTCCTGATAATATTACAATTTCCTTTGCTCTTTTCATGATTCTTTCCCTTGAACTAATTTTTTATTTAAAACTTTTTCTATTTTACCAATTATATTTAAAAAACTTTCTTTAATAACCGGAGAAAAATCAATAATTGCTATTCCTTTAGAATAATTTTCTGCAATCTTTCTATCAAAAGGAATTGTCCCTATTATCTCAATATCATTTTCTCTGACAAATTCATTAACCAGAGTATTGTTTTCTTCATATTTATTAATAACAATTCCATGTGGTTTGTCAAGTTCTTTTACAATAGACAAAGCAAGTTTTAGGTCATTTAACCCAAAAGGCGTGGGTTCTGTAACCATAACTACATAATCGCTTTCTTCTAAAGTTGCAACAACAGGACAACTTGTACCTGGGGGGGCATCAAGAATATATAATTTGTCATCATTAATCATTTTATTTATACCAGAAATCAAAGGGACAGCAGATGGTTCACCAATATCTAAAATTCCCTCAATAAAATTTATATTACTGGATTTCCCAAAAATGCCTTTATTTATAATTCCTTTCCTTTTATCGACTTCTTTTATAGCACCTTCTACAGGGCAAACATAAGCACAAGCACCACAGCTATGGCATAATTCTTCAAAGAACATTGCCTTTTTTATCGGTTTTATTATAGAAATAGCATTATAAACACATGCATCTGCACATTTGCCGCAAAAAGTGCATATATCTTCATTAATTTTGGGAATTAATTCATTATAAACTATACTATCCTTAATTTCTGGCTTTAAAAAAATTTTCCCATTGGGTTCTTCAACATCCATATCAACATAAATACTATTATCAATAAGAAGGCTCAATGCTACAGCAACTGTTGTCTTACCTGTGCCTCCTTTTCCTGATGCAACAGCAATCTTCATCAATTAAAACCTCCTCTACCTTTTCCTCTTCCTCTTCCTATACCTCGGCCTTGGCCCATTCCCATGCCTCGACCTTGGCCCATTCCCATGCCTCGACCTTGGCCCATTCCCATACCTCGACCTTGACCCATTCCCATGCCTCGACCTTGACCTATGCCTTGGCCTCTACCACGTAAAGAAGGATTCTCAGAATTAGGTCTGATAGCACCTGTAGGGCATTCTTCAATGCATATTCCGCATCTTGTACAAATATCA
>Ga0164318_10003225_pt1 | contig 15397 bp, 1 predicted proteins | sample GuaBasSedimGuay9_FD_113734 | JGI IMG/M metagenome (GOLD analysis project Ga0164318, IMG submission 113734) | Subseafloor sediment microbial communities from Guaymas Basin, Gulf of California, Mexico - Guay9, Core 4571-4, 0-3 cm | ecosystem: Environmental > Aquatic > Marine > Hydrothermal vents >...
AATCGTACATGATTATCTTAACCAATACGGTGGAGCGGAGAGGTGCCTTGAAGTATTCCATGAACTCTTTCCGCGTGCGCCGGTTTTTACTCTTGTTTACAATAAGGATAAACTTCCCCAGTACAGAGGGTGGGATATACGCCCTTCAATGCTTCAGAATTTTCCCTTTATCCAACGTCACTATAAATATTATTTCCCCTGGTTTCCGTGGGTAGTGAAAACATTTCCATTAAAGAAATTTGATCTGGTTATCTCAGTCTCTCATGCGTGGGTTAAAGGCATAAGCACTGCACATGTGCCGCATGTGGCATTCTGTCTTACACCTGTGAGGTATGCGTGGGACTTGTATGAAGAATATATGTCATACGAATATATTCCTCCTCTGGGTAAAAAGGTTCTTCCGTTTCTTGCCTGGATGTTACGCCGATGGGACAGGCGTCATGCGCGGCGCATAAATCATTTCATTGCTATTTCAAAGACTGTTCAGGATAGGATTAAAAACTACTATGACTGCCCGTCAACTGTAATCTATCCGCCGGTTAATACATCCTTTTATAATCTTGACCCTTTAGTAAAACGTGAAGATTTTTACATGACAGTCTCACGCCTTAAAGCTTACAAACGTATTGATTTGATTGTTGAGGCTTTCAATCAACTGGGATTTCCGTTAAAAGTAGTGGGCAGCGGCACTGAACTCGGAAGTTTAATGAAACGTGCCCGTGATAACGTGAGCTTCTACACAGATTTATCAGATGATGAGGTGCGTTCCTTTTATCAGCGTGCAAAAGGTTTTGTGTTTGCAGGCAGGGAAGATTTTGGAATTGTGAATGCCGAGGCAAACTCATGCGGACTGCCTGTAATTGCATACGGCCAAGGAGGGGCAGGGGAAGTAGTAAAGGACGGAGTTAACGGGGTTATTTTTGAAGAACAAAAAGAAGAGAGCCTTATAGAAGCAATAAGGCGTTTTGAAGGTATGACCTTCGATGCCGAGAAGGTGCGTAACTCTTCCCTGAGGTTTGACAGGAATGCTTTTAAACGCCGTTTTATTAATTACATAAATGAAGCACTCCATAAAGAGGAACTATGATTAAAGTACTAAAACGCGGTTCGGTAATATTCCGTGAATGGAAGATTATCAAAAATTTAACAATCCGCAATATTAAAATCAAGTATAAAGGAACCTGGCTGGGATTTTTTTGGGTTATTCTTCAGCCCCTCTGTACCATACTCATCCTCTATTTCGTATTTTCTCACGTCATGCGCATGGACATAGAAAAGTTTCCTTTGTTTCTGTGCGCGGGGGTCTTGCCATGGACGTTTTTTGCAAGTTCTTTGGTTGAAGCTACGGGTTCAGTGATTACTAACAGTAATCTTGTGCTCAAGGTGAATTTCCCTCTTGAGATATTGCCACTTTCATATTGCCTGAGTAATTTATTTGATTTTATTTTTTCACTCGTTATATTGATGCCCATACTTTATTTTTTCGGCATACATATACCGGTTTATTATCTTGTCTTTCTTATTCCTATAATAATATTTCATCTTTTTTTTGTTGCGGGATTATCTTTTTTATTTAGTGTGGCTCATGTTTTTTATAAAGATGTGGGGCATTTATTATCGGTCGTGCTTATGTTCTGGTTTTATTTAACCCCGATTTTTTATTCTATAGATCATCTCTCGGATAAGATTAAATTATTTTATTCGTTTAATCCTATGATGCATTTTATAAATGCTTATCGAGAAATACTGTTTTCCGTTTCATTGCCTGGCGTGATGTTATACGCCAAAATAATGGCAATAGGAGTTTTCTTTTTATTCCTAGGATGGATAGTCTTTATGGCAAAAGAGAAGAGTATGGTTAAGGAGCTTTGATATATAGCTCATGGCTCATAGTAAAAAAATAATTGTTGCGGGTTTTGGGTTACGAGTCACGGGTTTTAAAAAAACACGCGACACGTAACTCGTAACTCGTAACTTGTATTGAGTGAATCTATGAGCCATGAGCAATGAGCAATAAACAAAATCATATAATATAAAATTATTGAAATATGAATAAGATAATATTAAACAATACTAAACAAACAAATTCTGCTGTTACGTTAAGAGGAGTGGGTGAGAAGTATAATATTTACAGCTATAAGCTCGACAGTATAAAAGAAAAACTCCTCAAAGGAATGTCTCTGGGCAGGGGAATCAGAAAACAGTTGTGGGCACTGGATGATATCAGCCTGGATATAAAAAAGGGGGAGGTCATAGGGGTTATCGGTGAGAACGGCTCTGGAAAAACCACGCTCTTAAAACTTATCGCAGGTATATTAAAGCCTGATAAAGGCAGTGTACATATCAACGGCTCTGTTGCCGCTATCTTACAGTTGGGTGTAGGATTCCAGCGTGACCTTACGGGGCGTGAAAACATATATCTTAACAGTGCCATGCTGGGCATTGATACCAGTGTGATAGATAAGCGCCTTAATGACATTATTTCATTTGCCGAGCTTGAGGATTTCATTGATATGCCTCTTAAGAGTTATTCAAGCGGCATGGAAATGCGTTTGGGTTTCAGTATAGCAGTAAATGTGGACCCTGATATTTTACTTATCGATGAAGTATTAATCATCGGCGATGAAGCATTCCAGCGAAAATGTATTCAGCAGATAGAAGAATTTAAAGCAAGAGGCAAAACAATAATAATAGTCTCCCACAGTATGGGGCTGATAAAGCAGATGTGCGACCGCACCTTTCTCTTGCGCAGGGGAAAAATTATTTCCCACGGCAACACGCGTGACGTTATCAATTATTATTATCAATGTTCGGGGAGAAGGGAAGGCATAACTTTACTTTCTGATAATGATGTTGAAATTATTTTTAATAACGGCCGCCAGTTTGTTTTCTGGAAAAAACAGTCCATCACTCCTGATCCCGGTATGTATTTATCAATAACCGAAGGTGAGAATGAATATTTTTCTTTCCAGGCCAAATGGAAAGTAAAAAAGAGCTCACCCACTTTGTTCGAGGCTGAAGGATTGCTGCCTTCAACTTCTTCCTCCATTTTGTGGAAAACATATTTTGGAAGCGGGGGCAAGATTTCATTTGAAATAAACGTTCAGTCTTTGGGCAAAAAGAGTAATTGTAAACTTATAACTATGCTCGAAGGTGAATATAAGTCCTGGTTCTCCAATACAAAGCAGGGATTTTTTACAGAGCCTCATCTTGGCAATGAGAAGCGCATATATTCCTCTCCTCACAGGGAAGATGATTTTCTGGGTGTCGATGTTATAGAAAGTGATCAAGGCATTATTCCGGGAATGAGTTTTGAACTTACGGGAGAAGAAAGTGTTGCCTCGTTTTACCGCCATAGTGTAAGTGAAGCAGCTCATTCCATAGAATTCAATATGGAGCAGGATGAGTATGAGGATTTAGTTATTAAAGGCGGTGTTTCGTTATTTACCGATACGGAAAAAGTCGCTCGAACAATAGAAGATATTCGGGATAAGGCAACAATTGAGAATGATTTTCTCAAAGTCTTTTTTGATGATTATGAAAATTCTATCAGTGTATCTTATAAGGATAAAAAAATATCAATAGGCGAAGGCCTTTACGGTTCGGTGTTTTTTGATAATGTCTGGCATAACCTTTCCACCTTTAAGTGGATGATGGAGAAAGTTTCCTCAGGCCGCATGAAGCTTTCTGTAACAAAACACGGTATTCCTATTAGGCAGGAATGGACTTTTGAAATAAATGAAACTAATTTAGATGTTTCAGTCGAGGCAAGGGGAGCTCATGATACAGATTTATTCCAGCAGCAGTTAGTCTTTTTTGTTAATGAATCATACAAAGAATGGCTTTGTGATGTAGACGGGGGGGAGTGTCCGGATTCTTTTAACCTTTCATCATGGGGGGAAATTCCTCTGCCTCCTGATAAAGCACCTGAGTTTTTTGCCCTTGTGCCGGCCGATAAGCATATGCCGGCTGTTATTTCCACTTCGTTAGATATGGAAGGTTCTTTAGAAGCTCAGCTTTATCTTTATAATGTAATGCAGCCTGAACGCGGCCGAGCAATAAGTTATTTATCAAGCGGTTTATCATCCCATTCTGCATTTCACATACAGTTTGATTTCATTTCCTCTGATGCAATAGATGAGATAGTGGGCGGGATTTTTGCCTTACATGTGCTTGAACTTTTAGTCAAACTCAAAAACCATTCTGTTAGTTCCGGTGCGCTGATTATTCTCTTCTGGGATAAATCAGTGCGTATTTTTTACCATGGGGAGGAGATTACATCCGGAGCCGGACTTTACAGTTCATTGCGGCATAAACACCTCTGGTATGATTCAACAACCTGTGAATGGCAGTATGAGAAGACATCACACGAGAAAATGAAATTAATCGGAACTGTTAAGGATACGGGTATCAGGCAGGAATGGTTTCTTGATGTTAAGGAGGATGCGTTTAGTATTAATCTTAAAATAGATGCTCCTAAGGCGCAAAAATTTTCCCAGCCTCAAATTGTATTATTGATGAATAAAGAATACAACGAGTGGTTTTATAATGAAGAGGCCGGCCTTTGCGGTGATTTCAGCCACAAAGCACCGTGGGAGGAAATACCTATTCCCAATGAAAAGGCCATTGATTTTTTCTCACTCACCTCTCATGATGAATCTATACCGTCAGTTTTGTTGACTGAGAAGGGCTCCTCGGAGGGTAAAAAACTTTTTCTTTATAATACAGTCGAGTCTCTTGCTGCGCGTGCACTAAATTATATTTCCAATAAATCTACCTCATCTGAAACATTTCATCTAAATTTTGATTTTGTAAATAAAAAATTTATGCAGGACTTTGTCCATGCAATTATGGGGTTGCGCATAATCGAGCTAATGCGCCTCATAGAGTCTCACAGTATAACTCAAGGGCCCTTAAGGGTTCTTTTCCTGAATCAATGTTTAAGGATTTTTTATGAGGCAGAAGAGATAACCGGAGGCGACGGTTTGTATGGTTCGTTGAGGTGCAATAAATTTTTATACAATTCACAGACTCTCACTTGGGAGTATGAGAAGATATCACAGGATAAGATGAAGATAAGCAGTACTATTAATGATGTAGGCGTGAAGCAGGAGTGGCTGCTTGCTATAAAGAAGGGCGCGTTGGAGTTAAACGCACGAATTGATGCTCAGGGGGAGGTTACATTTTCTCAGCCTCAGTTTGTGTGTTCAATAAATAAAGAATATGAAAGATGGTTTTTAAATTCTGATGAGGGAATATGTCCTGATTTTAATTATAAAACTCCGTGGGAGGAAGTACCTCTGCCTTCCGGTAATGCGTTTGAATTTTTTGCCGTCTCTTACAGGGGTGAAAATAAGCCGGCACTCATTTTAATTGACAGCAATAAAAATCCCCAGGCCAAACTTACTCTTTCTAATACTATTTATCCCGAGGAAGCACGAACTATTAATTATACGGCCGATACATATTCATCTCATGAGGAATTCAGGCTTAGGTTTGAATTTATTAAACAAGAATCCCTGCAGGAAATAGTTCACTCGAAGGTGAAAAAGAGCTTAGATGAGCGCAGTATAGCAGCTGGTCCCATTAAGGTGCTTTGTGAAGGAGGTAATATAAAAATTATTTACTCAGGTGAGGAACTGAGCGGCGGCGTGGGTTTGTACAGCTCACTCCAATATAATAATGTATGGTATAACTCGAATGCTGTTATATGGCAGCAGGAGAAAGTATCTGAAGGTAGTATAAAATTACGGGGAAATATAAAAAACACCTCCATACACCAGGAGTGGCTCATTGAGGTAGGGAATGACGCTCTTGATGTTCACGTTGCAATTAATGCTCCCGAGGATGTTTTCTTTTCTAAGCCACAGCTCGTTTTCTTGGCCAATAAGAATTATGATGAGTGGCTGTATAATACAGAAAGAGGAGTCTGCCCTAAGTTCAGCCGGAATATGAAATGGGAAGAGATTCCTTTGCCCAATGATAGAGATTTAGATTTTTTCACACTCAATGCAAGCACCAAGCCGTATCCTGCAATCGTGTTTACCCCTCTGGATGAGCCAGGCCCTGAGGCTCAAACTAAGAGCCTCGAAGGGGCAGAAAAATCTCTTGATGAGGATGCCTCTTTGAGCGATTTTAATGAACGGATGAAAAAACTCTCACTGCACAATACAGCCGAGCACGGAAGGGTGAGGGCCATAAGTTATATTTCGGATACAAGTCTGGCAAAAGAGAGCTTCCACGTAAGGTTTAATTTTATTCCTAAAGAGACAATGAATGATATAGTGCGTGCCATAAGCGCTCTTCAGGTGATAAAGATTCTTGCCTTTATCCGCTCATCACGTATTTCATCGGGGCCTTTACAGGTGTTTTTTGACGGAAAGAGAATCAAGATTTTTTATAAAGAGCGAGAGGTTACGGGTGATAAAGGGCTCTTTAGTTCATTAAGGCATAAAAATATTTTATACAATTCATCAGCCGGTGAGTTAAAGAGTGAGAAGATCTCACCTACCAAGATGAAACTTTTTAATACGTTCGGCACTACATCGATAAAACAGGAATGGATCTTAGAAATAAGTGATGATTCCCTAGACGTTAAAGTAGAGATTGATGCTCAGCGGGACTGCACTTTTTCGCAGCCCCAGCTTGTTTTGCTCGTGAGTGAGGATTACAGCGAATGGTTTTATAATACGGAGCGCGGTATTTGTTCCCGCTTTTCACCAAAAATGAAATGGGAGGAAAATCCTCTGCCCAATGAAGGGGCTTGTGATTTTTTTGCGCTTTCCTCAGGCCGCAAAAACATTCCGGCCATTATTTTTACTGACTGCAATAAAAACGTTAACGCAAAACTGTCACTTTATAATTCCGTAGAAAATGGAAAGACGCGCGCCATAAGTTATGTTTCCACTCTCGAGACATCACATGAGTCTTTTCATGTGGAGTTTATTTTTACTGCACAGGATTTGCTCGAGGAGAGAGTACGCTCAACGGTCAAATCAGCAATTGAGTCCTGTACAATTTCATCCGGGCCTCTCGAGGTTATTTTTGAAGAGCGCAGAGTTAGGATTTTGTATGAAGATAAAGAAATTACACAGGGGTCAGGTTTTTATAGCTCATTGCGTTGTAATAACTTTTTATATAACTCATCATCTGGTGAATGGGTTCGTGAAAAATTATCCCCGAAAAAGATGAAACTCAGGAACTCAATTAAGAATACAGGCATAAATCAGGAATGGATTTTTGAATTGTCTGAGTTCGGATTGGAAGTGAGTGTCCAGATCAGTTCAGAGGATAATACAACTTTTTCACAGCCCCAGCTGGTTTTATTGGCAAACGGCGAATACGGGGAGTGGGTTTACAATACAAACAGCGGCAAGTGCACAGATTTTGACAGGAGAAAGCCCTGGGATGAAATTCCTATTTCAAATAATGCAGAACTTAAATTTTTTGCTCTTAAGAATCAGGCGAAAGCAATGCCGGCACTTGTTTTTACTGACCCTTCAAAGACAAGGGATGCCCTTTTGTCTCTTTATAATACTGTACAGCAGGGCAACGCACGTGCCTTGAGCTATACAAAAAATGTATTTTCATCCCGTGAAGTGTTTAAGTTGCGTTTCGATTTTATCACTGATGAGACCTTGGGCGAGTTGGAGGATACTTTATTTATCTTAGAAACGTTAGAGGTCTTGACTGAGCTTTACTCGAGGACCATTACATCAGGCCGCCTTCAGGTATTTTTCGAAGAAAGAGCTATTAAAATTTTTCATAACGGGCGTGAGATAACAGGGAGTTCCGGACTCTACAGTTCTCTTCAGTACAACGGCATATGGCACAACTCATCAACCGTTACCTGGAGAAAAGAGAAGCTCTCAGCCAGGAAAATGAAGCTGAGGAGTAAAATGATAAATGATGAGCTGGAAGAGGAATGGTTGCTTGAGGTTAAAGACTCGTCCATTGATGTTTTCCTCACCATGCAAGCTTCTGGCAATATGAGTTTTTCACAGCCTCAGCTTGTTCTTTTGGTAGGCAAAGATTACACGAAGTGGTTTTATAATGTTGATGAAGGCACGTGCGGTGATTTTGACCCGAAAACTCTATGGGATGAAATTCCCCTGCCGTCTCATGTGGCATTGGATTTCTTTGCTGTCTCATCCGATGAGAGGAATGTACCTGCTTTGGTTTTTAATGATTGTGAGAATATCCCCTCAACAAAACTTACCTTTCATAATTCTCTTCAGCACGGCAAGGTGCGTGCGATAAGTTATATAGTGAATACCTATACATCATCTCAGAAGTTTCATGTTCGTTTTGATTTGGCTAACAAGAGTGAATTGTCCAGGAGGGTTGAGTCCATAACTAAAAATCGTCTCTCATCCAGTGTTATATCATCAGGTCCTCTTGAGGTATTATTCGAAGAACGAGGGGTGAAAATAATATACGAATCAAAAGAGGTTACAAGTGGCGCGGGTTTTTATAATTCTTTTCTTTATAATAATATCTGGTATAACTCGTCAACTTATAAGTGGCAGCATGAGAAAATATCCCAGAACAAGATGAAATTATCCGCCATTTTAAAGAATGTAGATATCAGGCAGGAATGGGTTTTTGAGATAAAAGACCGTACTCTCCTGATTCGTGGTGACATACAATCTGCCGGAGAGCTTCAGTTTTCACGGCCTCAGATTGTTTTTCTAATAGATAAAAAATACATAAATTGGTTTTATAATACTTCATCCGGAACATGCCCTGCGTTCAATCAAAAAGAGCCTTGGGAGGAGATTGAGCTGCCAAAGAGAGAGGCCCTTGACTTTTTTGCTCTGGGGGTGAAGAAAAAAGACTCACCCGTTTTGCTTTTTACTGATAAAACTAAAAACGTAAATTCAGTGACCTCTTTTTATAATACAACACAGGAGGGCAATGCCAGGGCCATTAGTTATGCTAAGAGCACATCATCGTCTCATGAGTCGTTCGAGTTATGTTTTGATTTTACTGAGATGGAAGTAATAGATGAGCTCAGAGAGACATTATTTCTGATACAGGCAGCAGAATTTCTAGCCGAATTTTATTTGAAAATTATTTCACGCGGCAGTTTAAAAGTCCTGTTTGATGAGGGCTCAATCAGGGTATTCTATGACGGAAAAATGCTTACGCGCGGAGCGGGGATTTATAGTTTACTGCAGAGTGAAAATGTCTGGCATAATTCATCTACAGTTCCTTGGCAGTGTGAGAAAATATCCCAGGATAAAATGAAATTAACCATTGCCACAGCCCGCTCAGCCGTTATGCAAGAGTGGATTATTGAAGCCCAGGATAATGCTTTGTGCGTTAATGTCAGAATCAATGCACGGGGAGGGGCGAGTTTTTCTCAATGCCAGATTGTTTTATCGGCTGATAAAAATTACAGCGAGTGGTTTTATAATATTGAACGCGGAAGGTGTGGAGATTTTCATAAAGAAATATCCTGGGAGGAGATTCCACTGCCCGGCGTAGGGGGTAGGGGCGATTTTTTTGCGGTTGCTTCAGAAGAGAAAAATATGCCGGCTTTAGTTTTTACTTCATTTGATGAAAATAATAATTCCGATAAAAGGATAGCGCTTTACAATTCAATACAGAAAGAAAAGACGCGCGCGATAAGTTATATGTCGGATATAAGTTCTTCGGATGTTTCCTTCTCTATAAAATATGATTTTATTGAGCGAAAGGCGGCCGAAGATATTGTGCGTTTCATTAAGGCCTTAAGTATTATTGAGGCCATAAGGACTCTAGAGTCACACAGTATAATTTCGGGCCCTCTTCATGTTGTTTTCGAGGAGCGGAGCTTAAGGGTGATTTATAAGAATGAGGAGATAACGAGTGGCGTGGGCTTATACAGCTCCTTTAGCCATAACAATTTTATTTATAATACTTCCGCTTATACATGGAAGCATGAGAAGCTCTCAGCCACCAAGATGAAGTTAGTACATGCAATAGAAAGTATTGGAATCATGCAGGAATGGATTTTTGAAGCAAGAGACGATTCCCTCGATATTACCGCTAACATAGATTCACCCCGTGAGGTTCTTTTCTCACAGCCTCAGATGGTTTTGTTAGTCAAGGACTCATATAACAGGTGGATTTATAATATTGAAGAAGGCTCATGCCCTGATCTTAATTATGCGCTTCCTTGGGAAGAAGTGCCCATTCCTAATGATGAGCCCATGGCCTTTTTTGCTATGAGAGCAGTTGATGGAAATAAACCCGTTATGCTTTTTACCCCTCTTGAGAAAACCTCCGGCCCTGATTTAGCGTCTGATAATGTCACGGTGTCTTTTTATAATACTGTTCAGCAGGATAAGGCGCGTGCCCTAAGCTATACGGCTAATACATATTCCTCGCATGAGGCTTTTCATGTGCGTTTAAGCTTTATATCCTCGGACGTTCTGGATAAGATTAAGAGTGAATTTTTTACCCTCAAGATGCTGTCGGTTTTATCAGAACTTTATTCACGAACCATAACATCAGATGAGCTGCAGGTGTTTTTTGATGAGGGGCAGATTAGAATATTCTCAGGAAGCAATGAAGTCACAGCAAGCGAGGGGGTGTACTTGTCTTTACAATATAACAATAGATGGTATAACTCATCAGTGGTAGTGCTGGATCGCGAGAAAAGATCACCTCGGCAGATGAAACTCAAAGGCAAATTAAAAAATACTGAGATCAGCCTGGAGTTGGAATTTTCCTTAAAAAAGTCCAAGCTCGATCTTAAGGCGAGTCTTGAGGCTCCCCAAACCAAGACTTTTTCACAGTCTCAACTCGTTTTCCTTCTAAATAGTGAATATAATGAGTGGTTTTATGATGTTGATAGGGGAGAATGTTTTGATTTTCATGATAATTCTATGTGGGAAGAGATTCCTCTGCCAAGTGAGGGGGAAGGTAAATTTTTTGCCCTTGCTCCCTCAAGCCGAAACCGCCCGGCTGTTGTTTTTAAAGATTGCAGTGATAATAATCAAGTGAAATTATCGCTTCATAATACGACACAGCATGGAGCATCACGCGCAGTAAGTTATCAAATCGAGTCCTCATCTTCAAAGGCATTTTTTAATGTAGAGTTTGATTTATGCTCAAGAGGGGAACTGGATAGCCTGCTTAAGTCTTTGGTTGCGTCTGATGATGAGTCGCGCAGTATTTCATCCGGTCCACTCAAAGTTTTTTGTGAGGAAAGGAGAATACGGGTATTTTATGAAGACCAGGAGATAACAGACAGCGTAGGCTTTTATAGTTCACTGCAGTGTAATAATATCTGGTATAACTCATCCACCGGAAGATGGAGGTGGGAGAAACTCTCGCCTAAGCGGATGAGGTTGACTAATTCCGCACATGCTGCTGATATAGACCAGGAATGGATCCTTGAGGCGCATGATAATTCCCTTGAGGTTTTAGTTACTATAGATGCCCGTGGAGAGGCTACCTTTTTTGAGCCTCAGCTGGTTTTGCTTGCAAATAATAAATACAACCAGTGGTTTTTAAATACTGAGCATGGAGAGTGTTTTGATTTTAAACCTAATGTTTCATCTGAGGAAATACCTATGCCGAATGACGCACCGGTTGATTTTTTTGCGGTTACTGACGGGAGAGGAAAGGCTCCGTCCCTTCTTTTTACCGATTGTAAAAATAATCCGTCTGCCAAGATTTCTCTTCATAACGTTACTCAACAGGGGAAGGTGCGTGCGGTTAATTATGTGCTGGATACTTATTCCTCTCATGAGGTTTTTCATGTGCGTTTTGATTTTCTTAAACAGGACATCATATATGATATCTCCAATACGTTATTTACCCTTCAGGCAATAGACCTGATGGAGAAGCTTTTTTCATATAACATATCATCCGGTGCGCTCCAGGTTTTATTCGAGGAGCAGCGCGTGAGGATTTTTTATGAATCAGAAGAGATAACAAGCGGCATAGGCCTTTACAGTTCGCTTTATTGTGATGAGGTTTGGTATAACTCAAGCGGATTGAGGTGGAAGCGTGAGAAGATATCTTCAAATAAGATGAAAATATATGCTTCCCTAAGGAATGAGACTATTCTGCAGGAATGGATTTTCGAGATAAATGATAATGTATTGGAAATAAACGGGAATGTTGATGCTAAGGAAGAGGCTCTTAGTTTTTCACAGCCCCAGTTTGTTTTGATGGCAAATAAAGATTACAGCGATTGGCTTTATAATACTGAGAGGGGAACATGTGCGGAGTTCAGTCATAATGTAGGGCTTGAGGAGATTGCCCTGCCTAATAACAAACGGTTGGACTTTTTTGCTTTGACATCAAAGGATAAGGATATACCGGCTTTAGTTTTTACAGATTGTGAGAGGAACACCCAGGCAAAACTCTCGCTTTATAATAACCTGCATCAGGGACGCGGTCGTGCAATAAATTATTTAATAAATACCTTTACCTCTCATGAGGAATTCAAACTGAGATTTAGTTTTGTCAGAAAACCTCAATTGAATGCTACTGTTAAGTCTATGATACAGTCAAACCTTGCCTCCCGTTCTATAGCATCAGGCGATCTTCAGATATTTTTTGAAGAAGACAGGATAAAGGTTCTTTATAAGAAGAAAGAGGTTACCGAAGGAGCAGGTTTTTATACCTCGTTTCAGTGTAATAATATCTGGTATAACTCTTTGACCGCCAAATGGGAGATGGAAAAGTTATCCCGGCAAAGAATGCAGTTGACGAGCAGAATGCGTGATACAGCTATAAATCAAAAGGTGATTTTCCAGGTGAGTGATAAAGGATTGGACGTTTCGATATTAATAACTGCCCCTCCTCATGCGGGGGTACGTTTTTTTCAGCCGCAGTTTGTTCTATTGATAAAAGAGTATTATAAAAACTGGTATTTTAACCGTGAACACGGAACTTGCTCTGATTTTGACCAGACTGTTCCATGGGAGGAAATTCCTCTGCCCGGTGACGTGAACATTGATTTTTTTGCTATTTCCCCTCAAAGCTCGAATGTGCCGGCTATTCTTTTCACGCCAGAGGAGAAAACGTCTAGTGAGGATGAGGCCGAACTAAAGAGCGGAGTTCGAGTGAAAGAGGGAGGCAAAGTTTCACGGGCAAAATTATCTCTCAGTAATACTATTCAGCAGGGTATGTCCCGTGCTGTGAGTTATATGATAAATACTTTTTCTTCCCAGGAGAGTTTCCTTGCGCATTTTGATTTTGTGGAGACAAAAGAGTTGCCTTCTCTCCTTCAGTCTAAGATTGCAGCATCGCGCGAGGTAAGGACGATTGCCTCCGGCCCATGCAGTGTATTTTTTGAAGATGAAAGCATAAGGATATTTTATAACGGCCAGGAAATGAGTTCGGGTGTAGGTTTGTACAGTCTCTTACGCAGTAATAACCTTTGGCATAACTCATCAACGATTGAGTGGGCCAGGGAGAAGATATCGTCTGATAAAATGAAGATCACCGGGAGTTTTAAAAATACTTCCATAAAACAGGAATGGATTCTTCAAGTTTCAGATTCTGCCCTGGAAGTGAAGGTTTCAATAGATGCCCCTGATACAGCCGGCTTTTCACAGCCCCAGATTGTTTTACTCACTCAGGCAAATTATAACGAATGGTTTTATAATCTTACCTCAGGCGTGTGTTCTGATTTTAATCAGAGTATTCCCTGGGAAGAGATACAGCTTCCGCAGGATGAGGAAAATACATTCTTTGCCCTCGCTGCTGGGGAAGAAAACCTTTGCCCGTTTGTATTCTTAAATTATAAGGTTAATACTTACGGTAAACTTTCGCTCCATAATACCATTCAAGAGAAAAGCGCCCGAGCCATAACCTATATATCAAACCGAACAGCGTCTCATGAAGTATTCCATGTACGTTTTCAGTTTGTTGATAGACAGATGATACAAGATGTAATCCGCACCTTATATGCAATTCGTATTATTGAGATAATCAAGTGTGCAGAAGCACACAGCATATCTTCCGGTCCTCTCAGAATACTGTTTGATGAGAAAATAATACGGGCGTTTTACAATGGAGAGGAAATAACGGATGAGATGGGTTTATCAAGTTCGGTGCTGAGTAATACTATTTGGTACGATGCTTTATCATTTGTATGGGAATGGGAGAGAGTGTCTTCTGGCGCTATGAAAGTTCAGGCGCATTCGAAGAATGAAGCTATCCGGCAGACCTGGATGCTTGAGCTAAAGGATGATACATTAAATATGAAACTCGATATTTCTAACATTTTTCCCATATCCAGGGCCCAGATGTTTTTTTCACTTCGTGAGGATTATAAAAAGTGGTTCTATAATGAAGCGGAGGGAGAATACGGAGATCTTAAGGAGAGCTCTTTGTGGGAGAAGGTATTTGTGCCCAATGAGAGTCAATCTCAATTTTTTGGCCTCGTGAATGTGAAAGCTAATGAGCCAAATCTTTTCCTCACTAATACATCTCCTGCTCCGGGAGGAATTCATTTTCGAAAAGATGCTTCTGTACGTCATGCCTTAGAGCTTATATGGGAACCGGGCGCGGTCAAATCAGGAGAAGTTTATAATTTTACCGCCTCTTTTTCGGTTGCCTTTTTTAACCGCAGTGTTCTTCAAGAGGCTATTTTAAAGAGAAGAGAGGAACTTAAAAAGGAGCTTGAGACAGAGCTGGCCTCAAGAACGCTGGAAAATGATTATACAAAAATTGAATTTAACAAAGGTGAATTTGCTCTTTATTCACAAAATAAAATGTTAACAGCCTCACACGGGCTTCATACCAGTTTTTCCATAGATGACGGCTCAAATACTATTATAACTTTCAATTGGGCGGTGGGAAAAATAAAAGATAATATTCTTGAATGTACAGGAACCTCGCAAAAATATAATATGACGCAAAAGTGGCAGTTGCATCTTAATGAAGATAAGATTGATGTTTCTTTCTCTCTTTCTTCAAAAGAAAGTGCGGTTGAGATAAAGGATTTTGAGCTGGGGTGCATTTTTAGGGATTTTTATTCGAAATGGCTGATTGATATTGTGCAGGATGCCTTTACTAAAGTCCGCGAGGGATATTCGTGGGAGGATGTTCCCCTTCAGCTGATTGATTACCCTCAATTGATAGGCTTGCGCAAGGGAGATAATTGTCCGGATGTTCTTATTAGGGATTTTCCAAATGACTTGTTGATACCAATAGTAAGAAATTCCAATGATATACTCAAGTGGCGCTCTCTTAATCTATGTAAAGAATCTTTAACCATAACTCCTAAGAAAGATTTTGCGTTTTCTTTTTCTATCAGTTTATTTAATCCTAAGAAAGCAGACGATGTTATAGAATCCGAGATAAATAAACGTACGATAGAGAAGGGCAAAATGAAACTTTTCTTTTATGATAAACATATTCAGATTTCAGTGAACGGCCGCGTTCT
>Ga0164318_10003226_pt1 | contig 15397 bp, 15 predicted proteins | sample GuaBasSedimGuay9_FD_113734 | JGI IMG/M metagenome (GOLD analysis project Ga0164318, IMG submission 113734) | Subseafloor sediment microbial communities from Guaymas Basin, Gulf of California, Mexico - Guay9, Core 4571-4, 0-3 cm | ecosystem: Environmental > Aquatic > Marine > Hydrothermal vents...
CAGATTCTACTCCTAAGCTAAGGGCTTTATTTAAACAAACATTTGTATTAGAAAGCATGACATTAAATGCAGTCCAATCTAAATTATTAATGGGAAGGCTTGCACACCAGCCAAGAATTAAGGATGGCTTCCACGCTAATGTTCGAATGAAGTCGCTTGCAAACAAGAATGGATATGATATATAAAGGACATCTGGTTTAAAATATTCTATTTGTTTTTTGGTAACTTCAAAAATCCACTTACGATTATTATAAATATCTCCATTAAAATCTATATCATGTTCAATTGCCCATTGTTTTTGAGCTGAAAAACAATTTGCAATAACTAATTGTGTGTCATACCCTAAGTCAGTAAGATGAGGAGCAAGCATATGGATGCTCGCAAAACCATCATTAATTAAGGCACCGACATGTTCATTAAATCCAGCATGTGTAAGATGTCGATTTTTTTGGTAGAATTGTCGCAAATATTGTTCATAGAATATATGAATCTGTTGTAGTTTAATCATTATTAGGAAATTCCTTACTCTTTAGATATTACTGCATATATTTCAGAACATAAATCGGGGAGATCTTCTCCCAACTTAAAAAAAGCATCTATTAATTCATCAGACCATTCTGCCTCAATTTGGCGATTTGAAACCGGCTTAATCATAATTCCGCCATATTTGATAATATGATAACCAGCGCTGGCGATATGACTTTTCAACAATTGAGGTGTATAAACTCTTTTATGTCCCAAAAGAAGGTCTTGTTCGTTCAGGGAATCTTTTTCAGTAAGCATACCCATCTTCACTCCTATTAATCTATGCAATGAATCCGCATTAGGTACAGAAATAAAACATCTTCCTTCTGATGCCAGCCATTTTTTTATCCTTTTTAAAAGTAAAACCGGTTCATCTACATGTTCCAAGATATGACTTACTAGAATAGAATCATATTTTTCAGTAGGCGAATATTCTTCAAAGAGAGAACAAATAAATGTCACATATGGCGAGTTAATTTTTTCTCTAATTTCCTTAATAAAAACCTCAGACCCATCTACAACAGTTACAGATTCAAAATCATGTATTAACCACTGTGTCATAGCACCATCAGCACAACCTAATTCTAATACTTTTTTACCTTGGAAATATTTTTTAAATGCCTGATATAAAAAATATCGCTTTTTGATATATAACTTCTCCCACCCTTTTACAATCTCAGTATGATATTGTTGAGCAGAATTCTCCAAAATAAATTTATCTTGCTTCATTTATGTAATCTTTCAAGATACTCGGATAGTTCGGACTGTTTTTGAAACAACAAATCAGGTTTTGTCCTCAATAGAAGTTTTTTCGTACGAATACCGAATGATACAGCTATAGTTTTCATACCTAAATTTTTACCCGCCAGAACATCTGTCTCAGTGTCACCAATAAATATACAGTCACGTGCGTCAATATCCTTAAATAGGTCTGCTTTTTTTATAAGGTTTGCTTTAATTATCCACCGATCTTTTACAATCCCCCTTCCAGGATGAGAAAGAATATGACCAAACCATGAATAAATACCTAAGGTCTTCAGTTGCCAGCAAGTTCTCTCGGCATACGTACGCAGTGTTACAATAACAGTTGGTATCTGACTACATAATCTATGGTATGTCTCGTATAATTCATGCCAAACAAAATCGAGCTTCAATCGTTCTTCCTCTTCAATCAAACAATCTCTTTTCGCTTTAAAATCATTTGCAATATATTCTGAAGAGGTCCGGCATAAAATATCATAATCAGAAACCTTTATTCGTTTTAACTCCCAATATTCATCTTTCCTTAACGTCCGACAGCCAAATTCTTTAAGAATATCAGCATATGTTCTATAGAACCTATCAGAAACGTCTAAGATTGGACCATCAAGGTCAAAAAAAAGCATCATCTTTTAAACTTTAAACGTATGAATAATAAACCTTTTTCCAACGATGTAGATTTTCTTTTGCCCAAAGCATTTCTTTTTCTATTCCTTCTCGTAATTTCACTATGGGCTTCCATTTAAAATCATCATAAGCTTTTTTAATATCTAATAGCATCATTTTAAGTTCAGCTATATTACGTTTTTTATCCGGAACTAACTTCGAAAATGCACCTTCATTTATTTCTTCATAAACTATCTCAGCTCTTTTACCTAAAACGTCATTAGCCACCTCTTGAACCAAATGGGCTAAATCAACAATACTAGTTGGTATGCCGGTGGCAACGTTATATGATCCACCAGTAATCGAATCATACTTAATACACAGGTTATGTAATAAAACAGCGTCTTTAACATAAATAAAATCCCGTATTTGCTGGCCATTGCCAAATATAACAATAGGTTTATCAATAAGAACTTGCTTAATAAAAATTGTCAATACACGCCTAAACCATTCACGCTCTCCATATGTTATGCCGTAACGAAGATTAATGACTGGGAGTTTATACTCGAGGGTATAAATTGTTCCGTATCTTTCAGCAGCAAGCTTACTCACTCCGTATGCCCAATTTGGCACAGGGAGATAATCTTCAGAGGTAGATTTTTCAGTTTGACCATAAATACATGCTGATGAGGCATTAACCACTTTAGCTATTTGATTTTGATGTGCAGCCTTAAAAACATTTAATGTACCGATGGTGTTTATTTCCAAATCTCTATGCGGATCTTCAACGCCTAAAAATATCTCTAATTGAGCAGCATGATGAGATACAATATCATGGCCTTTCATTTCTCTCTGAAGATGTTCATAATCAAGAATATCCCCTTTAATGACTTTAATATCTTTCCATATATGAGACAAATTATCCTCTGTTCCAAAAGAAAAATTATCATAAACAGTAATAGATGCGCCCTGCTTAAGTAACTCTTCGGCAATATGTGAACCAATAAATCCAGCTCCGCCAGTAATAAAAATTTTCGCACCTTCTATTTGCAAGGCATCTCCTCCCTAATAATCTCCTCCCAATATCGTGTCATTGATACATTAGGTGTGTGTTCAAGTTCCTTATCATGAATAGACATTTCAAGCATTAATTTTAATGCAAGCAAAGGAAGATTCGCTCCTGCTTTTACGGTAAGCATCAACCCGCCTGCAGCAAACCGTGGATTAATCTCGATAAAATAATATTTCCCCTTACTCTTAATAAATTGAATATTACATGCGCCGACCATTTCAACTAAGGAACAAATTTTCTTTACATATTCCTGCAACAAATCATCATGTACGGTAACTCCTTTTACCGATTGTCCTGCCTTTGTCTCTATTCTCTTGCGCGGCCCGGAAAATATAACATTTGAGGATCTATCACATAAAATGTCAACTGTATATTCTTCTCCTTGTATATATTCCTGAAAAAATCTGTCGTTACCTAAAGACAGCGCATGAGAAAGAGCATGTTTATCTTTAATATAAAACGACTCTTTACTCCCACTTCCATTTAATAATTTCGAAAAAAGAGGAACATCAGCATTTATGGGATCATTCACTATTTTTGGGGTAGGTATGCCTAACTTTTCCATATGAGATATAATGCGAGGTTTATCATTACACAAATCAATAACAAAAGAGGTTGGCAATAAGGTCTTAACACCTAATTTGTTAAAAGTCTTCTGCATACTTGCAATATATGATATCTCACGTGAATAAGACGGGAACAGAGCTTTAATGTTATGTTTTTTACATATGTCAAATAAAAATTGAAGATAGGTATCTTTTTCTTCAATCAAAGGACTTATATAGTAATGATCAGCAAGATACAGCCCAGCTGCCAATCTATCACAATCAACTGCAATAATTGAGATATTTAATTCTTCTTGTAAGCGCAGTGCCTTAATAATATTAACTGCCGAAGCCACCCCTGCACTTGTTACTAAAACTGAAATCATATCTTTCATGTTGGTCTGCCAATGTTAAAACTTGTAAGACTGCTTTCGCATGTTCTGGACCAGTTAAACAAGATTCTCCATTTTGTATACAGTTAATAAAATGTGCAATTTCAACTTTCATAGGTTCTTCATAATGTATTTTTGGAAGTATAACATCTCCACTTCTATGGTTAAATTTCATGAATTGCAGTGTATCAAAATCCATGTTTTCTCCCAGAGTTGCTATTTTATCTATACCCTTATCGTAAATGGCAATTTTATTCTCGGCAATATCATCATAAACAGCCATTTTATTAGAACCAACAACAGTCATGCGACGCACCTTATGAGGGTCAAGCCAACTTACATGAACATGTGCCATAATTTTATTCGGATATATAATATTCATAAAAACAACATCTTCTACTCTCTCCTGAACATAATCCATACCATACCTTACTACAGAAGAAGGGACTGGATCATTAAGTATATATTGAATGATGCTTATATCATGGGGAGCAAAATTCCATAAAGCATCAACATCGGAACGAATGCGTCCTAAGTTTAACCGCTGGCTATAAATATAACGAATCCCCCCCAGTTCTCCTGCATTAATTATTCTTTTTAAATAACGAACAGCAGAATTATAAAGAAATGTATGTCCCACCATGGCAACTAAATTCTTTCTTTGGGCAATTAATCCTATTTCATCCACTTCTTCAACTGTTTTTGCCATAGGTTTTTCAACTAAAACATGTTTACCCGCCTGTAATGCTCTCATAGCAAGCTCGTAATGAGTACTCACCGGCGTTGCAATTATGACAGCATCAATCGAATCATCATTAAAAATTTCATCGGAATTTTCACCGACGTAAATATGTGGATAATGTTTTTTTACAAACTCACATCGCTGTTTGCTTATATCAATAACCTTTTTCACATTACACGATTCATGCAAAACTAAATTGCGCAACAGATTAGGGCCCCAATATCCTATACCGATTTGAGCTACTGATATCATAACTTACACTTCTCTCCTATCATGGACGACTTTGGATTATATAAATCAATATGAAATCTTATTTTAAGAGGTGCTCTAAAGCTCGTTCTGCTTTTCCTTTATCAATTTCAATATATGGAGAAAGTCGTTGGTCTGTCTTTTTATTACTACAAATAATATCAAGAATCTCCTCAGATGTATCTGCAAAGAAAAAATAACCTTTCGTTATGTCATCAGAAAAATTTTCCTGTCCCAATTTACCAATAATAATTGTTGGCACATCAAAAAGTTCAGCTTCATATGCAACAGTTGAACTTTGTGTTATATGATAATCTATTTGTTTTAAAAGATAAAATAATGGAATTTTTGATGAATTCTCAATTTCAACTTTATTAAAATCCCATTTATTGTGAGAAATAATTTCATATAACTTTTCCCGATTAGGCTTTTGTTTTTGTGAATACATAAATGTAGGGTGCATTCTAATTAACCATTTTGTTTTATTAGAAGAGCGGTTTATTGCATCAACCAAGATTTCAGGAAACAATTCAGTTGGCGGAGATGATTGTAATGTAATTAAAATCTTCTTTCCCTTTAATTTTTGCAAATATGATCCATCAGTATCACATGTTTTGAGAGATAATAAATTAGAGTCTAAATATTTTAATAACCATACGTTACTGCCAACAATAGGTTTATGGTTTTCTTTTACATTAGTTGACCATTTTGTAAAACGCTCAGCTGATTTTTCACCCCAACACCAGAAAAAATTTGGCAAAGTATCATAACCTTCAAGAGGTAGTTTAGTCCAATTGGTATAAAATAAATGGTAATCATTCTGGGCACCATGTTGAACATCTACAGATTTAATACTTAACTTATTGCATGCACGTATAAAGGCCATTATATATTCCGTATAATAACAAACAAAAAAACAAATCTTAGGCTCAATAATTTTTAAAATCTCTCCAAACAATTTTTCAGTTTCAAAAAATATTTCAAATTCTTCAATTAATTTTTCATCAGATGGTAAACAATCTAAAATTTTTATTTCATGTAAATAGTTCTTAAAATTTAAATATTCACTTGAAAAACAATCCATCTTTCTTACTTTTTCTTCTTTGTGCTTTATTTTGTTTCGTAAATAACCAAGATTTTTTGCTGTTATCAACAACTTACTAATTTTATTCGTTTCAAAATATTTCGGCTCTTTTATCTCATCAAATGTTTCCAAAGTCATAAAAGATTGTTTTTGTAGAGTTAACAATTCCTTTATAGGGTCAAGAAACTTATTATAATATTTACCTTCAAATAATAGATATCTATTCGGAAAATATGAAAGGAATAAAACCTCTTTAGGTAAAACCGGATTTAATTTCTGATATAATCTATCAAGTAGCTTATGGTAGGATTCTGAAATTTTTCTATATTGATTCATAATCAAAATACGATCATCTTCCAAATTTTCATTATGTTTATTCTTTTTAATTGATACCTGATTGTTATGCCCTAAGTTTTTGTTTAACTTTAATCTAAGTAATGGCCAGATATTCAGCCCTTTATAGCAAAGTCTATCGACCTGAACGTTCTTTTCAATATCAAGGATGATAGTAATTTTATCTTTAAGCGTCATCATAGTTACCTGAGAGTCGTTTTTAAAAGCCACCTCTGAAATATTATCACCAGCAAGTGTATAATCTCGTTCTTTATATTCCATATGACGACTCTTCATTTTTTCCATAGTATTTTTGTAAAATATTTAATCTAGGAAAAGCTATAAATTTTAATACATATTTATAAAATTCATTATTAATATCACAAGCAATCTTGAAACTGTCCTTACATTACAAATTTACTACTTAGTTAAATAACCAAATTTATTTGGCAACTTCCCCAAACGTTTATGAATATATCTTCTTTCCTCATTGGTAAGATTTTTAAACCCATGGCCTATTCGACTATTTGAAATCGATTGAAATTGTTCTCCAGAACTGCTATTCCCTGACGATGGTCTTCCACATAAGGTAACAGTTAATAATGTATTATGATAGGGAACCTCTGCCCACTCAGTTAATACACCCAGCGTTTCCTCCACATTAGTCACAAGATCTTCATATCTAATAACTTTATAATAATCTCCATATTCGTTTCTATGTTGATCCGCAATTTCAAATGATGGAGCAATGTATCTTTCAATATATTTCTTTAATAAATAAGTAAAATCCAGCTCAGGATTCAACTTTAATTCATTTGTCCTATATGCATAATAATTATCAAATGGGTCTCTAAGCATATGTATAAACCTTGCATGCAAAAAGTCTTTTCTTATCTTTTCAATTTCAAACATATGTACTGGAGTCTTATCGACAAATCCGACTAGCTCTGATACTAATTGACCTAAAGACTGACGATATGCTTCTAATAATACTTTATAAAACCGCAAACGTGTATGTTTACTAAAATCATATGAATACAATATAGTTCGAAATAAATCAAAATTTACTGCGCTAAAGTCTCGCTGCTTTTCTATAATATGTTCTGTATACCTACCATAAGCCATCCAAGAAAACTTAGATTCCTTTATCCAATATTCCAAAAATTTTTTATGTCCTTTATAATTTTTTGAAGCAATAGGATCAAAATCGTTTTGATAATAACAAGATTCAACTGGAAACACCACTAAGTTAGGGTGACCATCAAATAATCCCTGTAACAAAGTAGTTCCTGATTCGCCCGAGCCAATTATAAATATTGCTTTATTAAAATATTTTGCGTCGTACTCAATTTCTACTGAATTTAAGGGCATTCAATTTTTAGTTTTATTATAGCTTTACGATTATTTATTAATGTAGATTTCTAAATCTACGGTTTATATAAAAAAACTCTATATATTAATTTTTTATTAGTACTAATTAAATAGAGGCACATATTATTTTTAAAATATGATAAAAAAAGTCGTTTAATATCAGCGGCTTTAGAAAAGTAATTTTTTAGATCCACTATAAATAGCAACTCTCCATACTGATTATACTTATAGATACTTTGTCCTTGTGAGATATAAAATATTAAAGAAGTTGGATCAATTTCAAATCCTATAAATCGGTTCCCTCGAATAAAATTCTCTTTAAATAATATTTGTTTTAAGTGTTCTCCATTAAGATTTAATATGTACAAAATATGGTCGTTTCCATCATAAACGTACACTTTTTCATCAATAACCTTTAGGCCCCGTACATAAATATTATCAATTTCTACAAGTTTTTCTAAAAAACCATTTTTATATTTCCAAATACATCCTAAATCAGAGATATAAAGATTTCCCGAAGAATCTTCCGTAATATACTGAGGTTTTTGTATCTCTTCACTAACCGAAATATTACATAATTCTGACTTCTTAGGGATATAACACAAAAGGGCCTTCTTTCTAGGATCACAAATGTAGATCTTATCATGCAACTCATTAATTCCTACGGGTGAAGCATTGAGTTCCAAACTATATTTATACTTAAAATTTTGGTCAAAAGAATGAATCTTTCTCCCAATCATATCTGAGACCCAATATCCTTGCAAACTATGTGCTATGTTCACACATGAAAATACATTTTCATTAAAAATATCTATTGGTTCAATTTGAAAAAAATAATCTCTTTTGAGTGTTTTAATTTTACTGACAAGTTCTTCTTTCATATTAAATCCTTATAATTAATGGTTTCATATTTCTTAATATTTCGTGATACTTTTTTCCCTAATATATTAGTAAATTCTATCGGAGAAATTCCTTCGGTTGACAGAGTTCGTAAAAACTGAACTTTATCACGAGTTATCTCCATACCCTCCGGAAGAGAACATGCTGCTACAATTGATTTCTTTTGAAACTTTCTATAACGAAAATCGTTTTCTTTTAATGGTTGACTTTTTGAAGGCCCCAAAGCATATGAGGCATCACGAATAGTTTTAACAAAAGATTTGAATTCATTTGGATCAAGAGCACTTTGATAATCAGTACCCTTTTTACTACGATCAAGTGTTATATGTTTCTCAATAATAACAGCCCCCATACCAAGTGCAACAAGATCGATAACCCTGGACAGAGGACTACTTCCCTCAGTATGATCCGCATATCCAACAAGACAATTAAAGCGCTCCTGTAAAATTTTGATTCCTCTGATATGTGCACTATCAATAGGAGTAGGAAAATTTTGTATACCATGCATAAGTATGACCTTTCTACCTCCTCTGTTTTGAATATAATTCAATGCTTCTTTGACTTCCTCTATCGTCGAGGCACCCGTACCTAATGTTATAGGCAAATCTGAACGAGCAGCTTCCTCAAGCATCTCGGGATTAGAAAGATCTGCCGAACTAATTTTTATCCCATCGATACAAAATTTTAATGCAAGCTTCATACTGACAATATCATATGCAAAAGCAAAAACTGCCATTTCATGTTTATCTTTTGCATATACAAAGAGTTTTCCCCAATCATCTGGAGAAAATTCAAGGTGTTTAAGAAGTTCATAAAGATGATGGTGTGGCGCGACTTGATGAGTCAACGAAAACGGTTGCAGTTGTATTGCATCAACTCCCGCCTCTGCTGCTAAATCAATCAATTCTTTGGCTTTATTAAAATCACCATCATGGGCACAGGCCATTTCAGCAATTATATAAGGAGGCTCATCGATGCCAATAAATTTGTTACGTATTTGTATTCTTGTTTGAAACAAATTCGTTTCCTCTTTTCAACCAATTACATTTAATAAGAACTTCACGTAATTTTTCTCGTTCTATTTCGTTAATACGATTAAATGGAAGCCTTTCAAATGGAGGCATTATATTTAATAAGTATAATGTTTCTTTCAATGCTCGATGCCATCCCAAACTAACAGCAAAATCAAAATATGGATCTTCATATTTTTCTGCTATATTTTCAGCTCTAGTTACATTATCACTAATAACTGCATTATAAAATTTTATAGCCAACTCTGGTTTAAAAGAACCAATACCAACAAGATATGATCGTGCTCCTAAAGTATAATCATGAAGAAATCGCCTCATTGCTCCACCAGCTCCAATTATAGGAAGTGTGTTATGAAATTTATTTAATATTTCTTCAAAAATTTTTCTATTACCACTCTCTTCTTTTATACCAATTATATTTTTTTGCTCGATGAGTCTATAAATAACATCTGTTTTTATATACTTTAATGAAGTCACACCTCCAAAACCATCCCGCATAGGTAATGCATGAATCATAATACCAATATCTACACTTTGGGTAATATCATAAAAAAACTGGACAACATGTTCATCACCGTACCAACGCTCAGGATAAAGTATTAATATTGCATCTGCTCCGATTGATACTGCATGCTGAGCAAACTGAATATTTTCCCTTGTTGAACCACGTGTCGGACCAGGACCAGCGACAATAGATATAGCACGTCCACGAATAGCTTCTACCACAACCTCATTAACCTGTTTAATCTCATCGCTTGTTAGCAAATTAAAACGACTCGTTCCAACCGTAAGTAAAATTACGGGAGCTTTATTGGATACTAAAAAGTCTATATACGAATATAGAGAACTTAAATCAACATCTTGATCTTCAGTAAAAGGAATAACAACAGGGAATTCCGGCCCCCTAATTCTTTCTCGCAAACTTTTAAAATCTACACTTTGTTTCATAGCTAGATTCATCCTGTAACCATCTCATATAACTATCTGCAATCTTTAATTGGTATGTATAATCAATATCAAAAGATCGTTCTTCGGGCATACAATACCCAAAAAGTGGTTCTGTAAAAAACGTTTTTTCTTTTAAAAATTTAATAATACTCGTAATATAAAGTGCACCATTGGGATGATAAGTTTTACTAATGTCTTGACTGCGTGTTGTTTTTAGGTATTGAGCAGGTTCTCTCATTGCTAACTTACAAGAAGATTTATTTAAAAAAGTTAAAGCTAATTGCGGAGGAAAATCATAAGATGTAACCGTAATTAAAGAGCCGCTACTATCGCCCTGTTTTTCAAATAGCTTAACTGCATTTTTTATATCATCAACGGTTTTAAAAGGACAAGTTGGCAACATAAGTGCAACATATTTAAATTCCCTTTCCGCCTTTGTCCGAATAAGATACTCCATAACTACATCAACAGCTTTTATTGTATCATCTGATAGATTTTCAGGCCTTTGATCTATTCCGGCCATTAATTCTCGAGAAAGTTTTAGAATCCTTTCATCATCTGAAGAAACAATAATTCTGTCGAATACATGAGATTGCATAGCCGATTTAATTGTGTAAGAAATTAACGGCTTACCGTTTAATAGCTGTAAGTTTTTTTCAGGAATTCTTTTTGATCCACCACGTGCAGGAATAAAACAAAGTATTAGATTATCTGTTATCATTTTCTTATTATATTAATTGCAATCTTTTTTGATTAATAATAGACTTTAAAGCACTACATACCCGATTAATATCATCATGAGAGATATCATTGCTTGTTGGTAAACTCAGTCCTCTTGCTGAGAGTTTTTCAGATATTGGATAATAGCCATTTTCTTCAATATACGGTGGTTGTTTATGCAAAGGGTAAAATAATGGACGAGACTCAATCCCATATTTTTCCAACTCAGCTGCACATTCATCTCTATTTATCCCGGTTATTGCTTCATCTATTAATATGGTATAAAGCCAAAATATATTGGTTGCCCATATTGCTTCAGGAGGAAGAGATATTCCATCAATTTTTTTAAGATATTCATTATAAAGATGTACTATATTTCTTCGATGTTTCAAAATAGCTCCAATACGTTCCAATTGTGCTAACCCAATAGCAGCTTGTAAATTAGTCATTCGATAATTAAATCCGGCCACAAGATGCCAATATCGCTTATCGCTTGACATCCCATGATCACGAAGCAAACACATTTTGTTATATATTTCTTTATCCTTTGTAATAACCATACCGCCTTCACCAGTAGTGATAATTTTATTTGCAAAGAAACTAAAACATCCAACATCACCGAATGTCCCAACAAGTTTATTTCTATACTGTGCTCCAAGAGCTTCTGCACAATCTTCTATTACATATAAATTATAGCGTGAGGCTATGTCCATAATTGGATTTATATCACATGGATGTCCATATAAATGAACAGGCATTATAGCACGAGTCCTTTCTGAAATCTTTTCTTCAATCTGAGATGGAGAAATTGTCCATGTCTCCTCTAGAACATCCACAAAAACGGGCTTTGCACCAGTATGAATTACTGCATTTGCTGAAGCACCAAAAGTAAGATTTGGTACAATAACTTCATCTCCTGGGCCAATTCCAAGCGCAGTCATCGCTAAATGTAAAGCCGTTGTACCACTTGAAGTTGATAAAGCATATTTAGCTGAGAAAAAATTACAAAAGTCCTTTTCAAATCGTTTAACATATTCTCCTTGTGATGAAATCCAATTTGACTTAATACAATCAAGCACATATCTCATTTCATTTCCATAAAGGGAAGGCTTCATAATAGGCAACCAATATAGATCAATCCACGAGATAAAATCTTGAGGTCTTCCTTTTTCGTCAAGTATTGGAAGATGCCTTATCTTCTCGGATAAAAGTTTTAAATTTTCTTCATAACTTTCTGTTGTACTTCCGTATATAAAATTTCTATTTATGTATTTTTCAACACAATCCGAAAATGTCGCACCATTCAACAATGCCCTTCGTGCATCACCATCAGTAAATAAACCTTTCATTACTCCTTCACTATCAACAACAAATACAACACCTTGTACTCCTTTATTAAGGGTATTTAAAACATCTTTTATCGTAGCAGTTATAGGCAATAAATTCCTTTTAATATCTTTCATGACGTAAATATAGGCTCAATAATTTGAATCAATTCCTGTATTTTTAATGCTTCCATTTTATATGCCTCTATAATCATTGTTGCAAAAGAAAGATCTTTCAAAATAGGCATAAACCAAGCTGAATTATCAAATTGAAGATTTTGATCCTCTTCACCATTATTATCACTGATATGGAAAGCAACAATATAGTCTTTAACACGATCAATGAACTTAAATTTATCAAAGCTTAAAGTATTTGATGAAACATTCAAATGTCCTAAATCTATTAAGAAACCTAAGTTATCTTTTGAAACATCTTTATGAAGACGAATTAAATCATCAGCAGTTACCATAAGAAGTAATACGTTTCTATCGTTAACAAGATTTAAACGAGTTATCACATTATTCTCAACAACAAGCTTTTTATTTTTAGAACTACTATAATCAGCAAGAATTCTTACGCTTTCCACAAATGTTTCATAAGCTTTCTCGTATGAAGTTCTGTTAACATTTTTAAAATTATTTCCAAGATGTTGTAGCTCCGCTTTAAAGGCAAATCCAGAATGAATACTATAAAATTCACTTCCTAATTCAAAGGATAAGTCAATTGCTTTAAGACAATGGTTCCTACTTTTTTGTAAAATATCCTGTTCTTCGGCTGCTAAATTAAGAACAAAAGGTTGTGTGGGTGGAGGAAAATAATTATGTATTAAATAACGCATTGAATTATTTCTATGTTGTTTGATCGATTCTAATGTGTCCGATATATAATCTAACCCAGAGCTTAATTCCAAATTATAAAAGCCATTATCAAGACACGATTTGATAATTTCATTTAAATTTTTTGTTTTAAATGCACCTGTTGAAACAAATACATTATTATTCATATATCAGGTCTTGATCTCTGCCGGAGTGCCATATGCAACAACTTCGTCGGGTATATCTTTAACAACAACTGATCCGGCACCAACTACTGTTTTTTGGCCTATTGTTATTTTCTCTTTTATGACTGATCCTATACCAATAAAAGCCTTTGACTTAATTGAAACGCGTCCGGCAATAGAACATCCGGGAGCTATATGTACATGCTCTCCGATAATACATTCGTGGTCAATAATTGAACCAGTATTGATAATAGAATTAGGACCTATATTTACTTGAGTCCCAATGATAGCTCCTGCACAAACTATTACACCTTCACTAATATTTAAACCTTTCTCAATAACAGCTGTAGGATGAATCCCTCCTAAAATATTAAAACCTCTTTCCTTAAAGCGGTAAAATAATTGTGCCCTTTCTTCATTATCACCTACTGCAAGTGATACCTGGTTGATTCCTTTATAAAAAAACTCCGTGACTTGATCCCAGGTAGTAATAATTTTATACCCTAAAATCGATTTACCTATAAATGCTTTATCCCTATCTGCTAAACCTATAATTTCAACATTATTTATATAAGAAAGAATAGACAAAACCACACGTGCATGTCCACCCGTTCCTATTACAATAACCCTATTTTTTTGCTTCTTATTTACCATTTAATGTCTTTTAACGTAATTTTGCTATCTTTCGAAATATCTTTAAGACAGGTTTTGCCAATTATTTTTGAATACATACTAGGGGACAATCCTTCGTTTGGCCTTTTAAAGCCAATCATTTTACTCTCTATTTTTGATCCTTTTTTTATATTAGAAACTGCAGTAATCGATCGGCGCATAATTCGGGAATTTTTTACTTCGATTTTGGAAGGTTCTTTTATTGAGCTTCCCAATGAAGCTTCTGCTGCTCTAATATTTTTTACAAGTGTATAAAATTCCTTTGGGGCAGCTGAAGCAGCATGATCAGGTCCTGGCAAGTTTTTATCCAAAGTAAAATGCTTTTCTATTACTTTAGCTCCCAATGCAATAGCAACAACAGCAGGAATAATTCCATTAGTGTGGTCAGAATAGCCGACTAACGTATTAAATACAGCAGACATTGCTTGCATAGATTTTAAATTACAATCCTCAATACGTGAAGGGTAATCCGTTGTACATTGAAGAAGAACTATTTGTTCATTGCCTGCATCACGAATTATTCTAACTGCTTCATCAACTTCACCAAAAGAAGCCATTCCAGTTGATAAAATTATTGGTTTTTTCTTCTCAGCAATATATCTGAGAAAATAAGGTTCGACTATCTGGCATGATGCTATTTTGAATGCACAAATTTTAAGCCTATCCAAAAAATCTACATCTGCAATACTATAAGGGGTTGATAAAAATAATATGTTCTTCTTTTTACAATAATAAATAATTTCTTTGTAATCTTCCTTAGACAATTCCAATTGTTTTAACATTTCAAATTGGGATTCATTCCTTTTAGTAGTCTTTTTTTGATAGTCAGCTTTTGGCGAATCTTTCGTAACTATATTCTCTGCATGAAATGTCTGAAATTTTACACAATTAGCTCCACACTTTTTTGCCTCACTAATAAGTTTTTTAGCAAAATCAACGTTGCCATTATGGTTAACTCCTATCTCAGCAATAATAAAAGCCGGATTTTGTTTATTAATTTCATATCTGTCGATTCTTATAGATTTACTCATAGATTGTGTTTTCATTGTCCTTTATAATTCAACTTGTTTATTGAATTAATAAAGATGCATATTAAATTTTATATATTATTTTTTACTGATA
>Ga0164318_10003228_pt1 | contig 15395 bp, 10 predicted proteins | sample GuaBasSedimGuay9_FD_113734 | JGI IMG/M metagenome (GOLD analysis project Ga0164318, IMG submission 113734) | Subseafloor sediment microbial communities from Guaymas Basin, Gulf of California, Mexico - Guay9, Core 4571-4, 0-3 cm | ecosystem: Environmental > Aquatic > Marine > Hydrothermal vents...
TCACGAACTATCGCAAAATTTTTAAACCGACTTTTAAACCAGCAACTTTTCGACAAGGTGATGTTAATGACAAAGTTGTATTGGGTAATATCATGTCCAAAGTGTGGACACTATACATACACACGTTTTGGCACTGATAGAAAAAAATGCCCTTACTGTAATACAAATTATAAAATCGATAAACATATAACAGTAGATTCTCGGGCCAAAGCACTTGAAATCATCAGAGAAAAAAATAAGGTCTTTTTGAAAGCATTTAAGGAGGAGAGAGGATAATGGATGTTTGCCTTTCGAGAGAGTTCGTTGTTAACCTCATCACACATCCTGGAAAAATTACGATAATATACGGAATTCCTGGCTCTGGAAAAACCTATTTAGCACACGTAATAGCATCAGCACTTCTAGAGAAATCAGAAAAAGTGGCATTTATAGACTCAGAAAGAACAATATCTATTTCTAGAATAAGAAATATGGCAAATTTGCCTTCAACATCTAATGAAAGTAATGGAAATATCATAATATTCCAACCAGAATTTCTTGATCAAGAGCGAACTATAATTGACAATATGCTTGAAAAGGTGATTTCTGAGAGAAAGATATCCACATTAATATGGGATAGTATTGCAACAAATTTAAGAGGAGAAGACTTTCTAGAGAGTGGTGGATATCTAATAATGTCCCAAAAGATTCTACCAAAGCTACTAAAGATAACCGTGAAGTACAATATCAGGACAATACTTACAAATCAAGTGACCTTCGATTTCAAAAATAAAGGAATAAGACTTTTGGGAGGGCGGCATTTTGAAAAATACGCACATACGCTTGTACGTCTAGACCGCGTAAAAGGAAACACTAGAGTAATGCATGTTTTACAAAAGCCGGATATAGAGTTTAGTATTAAGTTCATAATAACTGATTATGGAATACAAGTCACAAAAATGAGGGGTGTGAATGCCAAGATTTAAGATAATAGGTTACATCTTTGTAGGTATTTTGTTAATAGCATTTGGTTTTTTAATGCTTAATATCTTAGTAAGATTTCTTAAGTACTCAATAGAAGGCCGGTTTTATCCCTCATTTATTTTGCTTTTTGTAACACTTATTTTTTCTGGTATCACACGCCATTTTAATACATATTCAAAAAATAGAAAACTAAAGGTTACAAAATTAACGTTGTGGGGCATAACAATTTCTTTTTTCTTAATAACACTTACAATTAATTTTGGTATATACACCATGATAGGATTTGTTTTGGTCTCTTTAACAATAGTAGCTCTTAGAAAAAAGATTATACACAAGGCAATTCCTGATAAGTTTAGCATCACTAGAATATTACCGAGTTTACCTGCTTTTGGAAAAATAAATATAAAAATAACTAGAGATGGTGAAGTTCACATTAAACATGGATTTAAGAACTTTAGATTAGTATATATTGGAATAGACAGCCTTAACGAGTTTTACATGAACTTTGAAGATATCCTAAATTCCTTATACAAATCGGGAGTAGAGTTCAATCTTGAAATTTCACAAATTAATGGTAGTATATACACGTATATTTCATTAGATATGGAAAAGGCAACAGAAGACTCATCTTTAGGCATGGTTTCACAAACCTTAAAGAAAAACAATATTTCAATAAAGAATGTACAAAACGAATTAGATCTACTCTTTGCAACATATACACCAATTGTTGGGAATTATATACTAGAAAATGCTGTTGATAAACTACCCACTCATATTCCTAATACAAAATTAGTCATTGGTGAACGAAATATTTTCTCTATTTTTGAGGAACTTGATTCATTACCTGCAAACTTCCATTTGATAATAAAGTTTATCCCAACAGGCCAAGAAGAACTACTAAAAAAGCGTCAAGAGCTCATTTCAAAAACTAAAGAACTCTTTAAACAGCAAGACATTAATGATGAACTTTCACTCCTAGCTCTAATTGACCGAGAAACACTAGCTGAATTAATTAACATAAATGACTTAAAAGCAGAACTTGAAAATATTCTAAAGTCAGAAAAGGAAGGTAGGTGGAAAACCCACTGGTTGTTAATTTATGATTTATCAAACAATGACAGTGAAGATGCGATAATTGATCATAACGCACTATTGGATAAAGACCTATCACTAATTATTACGCGTGCATTTCATGATAAGAACAGCATTAAATACACTACACAAAAAGTTAAAGAAAAAGTAATGAAATTCATTTCATATTATGCGATGACTATTTCAAAAGATTAGCAAGGGAGATCTGAATCTGTTCTCCTATTTCTTTTACATTAAGTAATCCAAGAAGACCTGCAAATGTGGTAACAGCATTAACTGCCCACTTAACCACATTTAGATAATTTTCCAAATCACCAGGTGCAATATCAAACCGATCAATAACTTGCTGAAAACTATCGCCTCTAATTAGTGAAAATATTGCGGACGAATAATTCTGATTCGTCTGAGTGTGAGATTCCAATGCCACTACACGATTTATTAGCAGTAAGAAGTCGATTATTGAGGATACTTTGTGCAGTGAATATTTCAAATAAAGTGCTGTTTGCGGATGAAAATAGAGCTTCACTGTATGCATTCCGAGATCCGTACAATAATACATACCATCTGCCTCATAAACAAATTGTTGTAACATTAATTGTTGTAATGGAGATTTGTAGTGCATAATTTTAGGCAGTTTCAAATAAGCGATTTCTGGATATTTTTTTGCTAAATATAGAGATAGCCCAGCAAGATGCCTACAAAGTTTTCCTTCAATCGATAATTTTTGATAAATCTTGCAGTTGCAGTAGGGTTTGCTTGAGAACCCACAAGGAATATTCTTAACCAACGCTTCAATTAATGTTTTTGATATCCTAATTATTGAAATGTCCTTATCAGAATATTGTCTTGCTACTATAAACTCATTAGGCTCAGTATTGAGTTTAATTAGTCCTGGGACATTTAATGTTGTTAATTCGAGTAGTGAGTTAATTTCATCTTGCTGAAATTTATTTTGTTTAAAGTATAATGTATGGCGTAAATATTCTAGAAGTTTATTGACATCCGCACCACCAACGGTACAGATCAGAGCTAAAATAGCCTCCATTAGACTGTCGGCGTCCATTTGACTATTAATTGAATCATACTTAGGTTTCTTTGTCCTTGGGTCAAAATATCTGTGTAGTAGTGCAACACCCTCGGCTTCTGTAGATACTAAAATTATTCCCAAACCTTTTTCTTCATAGCCAGGTCTTCCAGCTCTCCCCAACATTTGATGAATATTATTTGCGCTTAGTGGAGTCATAATGACATGTTCTTGAACCATTGCTCCATTAAGTGATACAATGTAATTTGGTACAGAGGGATCGCGAACTACTACAATAGCAGCAGGGACATTAATACCAGCACCTAATGTTGTTGTACCAACCAATATCTTTATTTTTCTTTCTAAAAAAAGAGATTCAACAAGTGCTCTTTGTGGATAGTCAAGTCCAGCATGATGAAATGCAACGCCCTTTCTGATTACTGATAATAGTTTTCTAGCCAATCTTGTTTGGTACTCATCGCGATTATAGAGTTCATCCACAAAGGCCGCCAAATGTGATTTTATATCTGAAGATTCTTTTACTTCAGCAATTCTTGCTAGCTTTAGTGCAAGTGATTCTGCGTCTTTTCTCCGTGCAGTGAAAATTATCAGTGATTTGTCATCAGTTATGGCTTTTTCAGCAAGTTCTATCAGATACGCATTTTTATTACCAATATTAATTATTTTATATTCAAGGGGTACAGGTCGCTTAGAATTGATTATTAATTCAGCATTTAACCAATTCGCCAGAGTGTCTGGATTTGCAATCGTAGCACTTAAGCCAATTATTTTAATTTCTGGATAGAGAAATAACAAACGTGCTATCCAACTCTCCAGTCGTGGTCCACGTTTTTGTTCACCAACATTATGTATTTCATCGACCACTACATATTCAATCGCTTTAACTTTTTCTGGGTCTAAATGGCGTAACACAGAGTCGAAACGCTCGTACGTACAAATTAGAATATCAATATCGTCAAAGTCAGCTAACTCAAAACTGAAATCTCCTGTTGAGATACCTATCTTTAGCCCCAAAGGTGCATATAACTTTTTAAAACGTTCATATTTTTCATTACAAATCGCTCTATAAGGCGACGTATAAATACCCTTTTTCCCATTTAATGCAGAATTTACTAATGCAATCTCACCTACAAGCGTCTTTCCACTACCGCTTGGACTCGCAACTAATACATTTTTGTTTTCCGTTAATATTGCATGTAAGCTGAGATATTGGAATCCCCTAAGACCATGTATCCCGTTCTTTTTTAAAACGTCAATTATTCGCTGCGAGACATCTAGCAATCTAAGACTTTCTATTTGAGGCATATTTTCAACGCAAAGTAAAATTTAGTTTAAAAAGATTACGCACATATAAGCCATCTATCACATGATATCGACTATCATCAAATCTTCTTCTCTTATTAAAGAAGAATAATAAAATTGCAAAATATCAAACTCAAAAAAATTTAAGCGCCTTTTAATCGTTTTACAACTGAATAAAACAAGATTAGGCATAATGAGAGTTATGTTATATAACTTATAAGATTAATAATGGACCTATAGTTTAAGTAAGTCTACATGTAGAAGTTAGAAAACGCAACTTTTTTAAATCAACTTTGATTTTTCGATTGTTCCGATGTGTATGATGATTAGAACTAAACAATGCGTCCATAGAAAAAGAAATCACTTGTTGAAGTATATGTTTATTACATTACTAATATTATTCCTAATTATCAATATAAATCAATATGCCACTACTAAGTCTTATGAAAATGAAATTCATTACTGGGAAAAACATACTAGTAAAATTAGTGAGAAAACAATAATGTATACAAACTCCAATAATGCAATATATATTGATAACTTTTCTACCGAAAAGAAACTTATCCTTGATAGCATAAGTGTTCCTGACAAATACAAAATGCTAATTACACTATACGAAGTTGTGGCTGCTGGAAGTCGTTATCCTTCAGAAATAGGCAATAATTTTACTGTAAATCTTATAAAATCGACTTTAGGGAGGATAGGGCTAGATTATATAGTGCTAAAGGGGAGATATGAGTTTAATGGGAAAAATTATACAATAGAGAATATTGTATTGCCATTTATAGCTGCAAAAAACACCAACAAAACCACTTTAATAATGGTCCATATTGATTCGTATAGTATAAATTTTGCAGGCCATCTTGATCCAGATGATGCTCCAGGTGCCGACGATGATGCTACAGGTATTATCGCTTTGCTTTTTGGCTTGGCAAATGTTGAATTAAAGGTTCCAGAAAAAAACGTTGTGATAGCTTTTGTCAACGGAGAGATTCCGAATAATTACGGATCTAAGAGAATTTTTGATTGGCTTAGAAATGAGATGAATCTAACCATAACGAGTGTTTTTTACTTTGACCGTATAGGGAATAAGGATTCTCAGCTTGCAGTATTTTCTAATAACAGAACACTAACAGATTTCGTTACAAGATTAGCGTGGTACTTGACTATACCAATAGAATCGTTTTCTAGGCTCAGATCTGAAGGATTTTTCAATGAGGAGCTGTTTTTTGACGACTTAGGGATAGATGTAGCAGTTATATCTGAAAGCAACTATGCTAATGCGCATATATATACCGAAGACGACAAAGTGGAAGATATAAGCATAGAGAAAGTAGTAAATGCAACATTACTTTTTGAATCAATTTTTGCCAGTAGCATGTACAATTTAAAGGCAAATAATAGCATCTCAGAAATTTGGGTAGAACAACTAAGAAAATTGCCAAATGTAACGATTGCTGATTATTCTGAGATTAGCAGTTACCACATTAATGAAAATACTGTGGCAATTATTGGTGTTAATCTTAATTACGAAAGCATCACTGAGCAGATTACTCAGCTTAGATGTACTAGAATTATACTATTTGGTAATAGTCTTTTCTATCTTTCAAATGAATTAAACTTATCCTCGAAGGTCTTTGAGAATGTTTCAATATTGCCATCTGATGTAGAGTTATACTATCATCCAATAATAAAAAATGTTAATTTCCCGATCAACATTTCACAAGGATTTTTCATAAATGCTCAAGATGGATTATCACTTGCAGAGGCAGATGGATACAGTGGATTATGGCTTTCTAGAATAAATGAAAAAATGATTTTATACATGGCTTCTAAAAAACCCTTTGCAGAAGTAAACAAAATCATCCAAAATTTTATGAACTTAAAATCTTCAGATGTTTCAGCATATCTTAGTAATGAAACAAAAGAATATTTTATAGGAGACTATGTAGCCATTGAAATTTATTTTAAGGATATACTTAGCTGGAAAGATGTAAATGTAAATACGTCAGTTTCAGTAGTCTCTCCAGACAATAAGATTGTTCTAGAAAGAAATTTTGAACATAGAATTAAAGCAGATTTGAATTTTACAGCAACTCAAATTGGTATTTACGATGTTATAGTTAATATTACATCAAACAACTTTGTTGATATATTCCATATCAATATAAGGCCAGTAATAAAAGAGTTTAGTACGAATTACAGTAGCGAGATATATCAAGGCGATATCGTTAATATTTCGATCTCATTTAAATTCCTAAAGAATGATAGTGCACTTGCAAAAATAATCTTCGATAATCGTAATACATCCATCGCAATAAATAATACAATAGAAATAAAGCCAGGATATAATAGCATAAATGTAAGCTTTTCAGATACTTGGCTATCTGGAACTAATATTATTCGTCTTAATATTACCATTAATAATGTTACAGTATTTACTAACATATTTTCAATACCTATAAAGCCGCTAGTCAACTACAAAATTAAGAAGTACGCCACAATTGCTGAGCAACAAGAAGAGTTTGAAATATTGCTTAGCTTGAAGGCTAATGTACAAAGGAACATTACTGTAATTATCAAAACAGAAAAACCATTTACATGTGATACACAAAATGTGACTATTACATATGGATCGTGGGTTGATGTAAAATTAAAAGTAAAATACGAAACGATAGTTCCATATGACTTTGGGATACGTGCATTAAAGATACTTATAGTTTATAAAGGACACATAATAGCCTTAAAGGTAGTTCATATAGATATTAAACCATCTCTTTTAAGCTTGATAGCGGGTTTTGTAGTACCACTTTCTACACTCACAATTGCTTCAGCAACAATACTAAAAAGGAGAAAAGCAAACTCTTCAAAATCCACTTTTGACATAGAAATATCACGATATCTTCAATTTACAGACTCGATTACTATAAGCCAGAAGCATGAGAAATCAGTTGAAAAGCTCCTTGTAGCATTAGGTTTTTCGGAAGAAAAGGGATTATTCTTTGATACATTTTCCAAAAGAGATGCGTTAGTAATAAAGATGAGACAAGAGGGTAGTCTGAAGCTTTCATTCTTTTCATATAATCCATTAGTACCATTTAGACTTTGTGAACAAGTAAGGTTATGGCTTTCAAAGAAATCTTAGGTTGTTCGATAACATTGAATGGAAATATTTAAAAAAGAACTTTTAAAGGCTCATTCTTTTGATTAAAATGACTGAACGGACTGATTCAACACAAGATAGTCATAGTAGCACTGCCAACAAGACAATCACTATAAAAAGACGAAAAAGTCTTTCAGGAAAAACGAGTTTAGAGCTGTTATTACTCATACTAGCATTTTGTGTATATGGATACTATACGGATTGGACATTTGCATTGCCAATAACTATCGGTATACTAAGTTCTGCAATAGCAGTGATAGTAATAACTAGTATATTACTGTTGTTAAAAACATTGAGTTTTATAATTACACCCTCATCAGAGAATAACCAAATAAAGATAAATCGAAAGACAATCTACTACTTCAATGGACCAGAAGTTGTTGCCGTAGCAGCGTTTAAACTTGAATCTGTTCCTCTTAGAATTAGAGGAAAGATAAATTATCTTCTACGAAGTGCATACATAGAGAAAATCCCCTTGTTCTACTTTTACCATCATGAACCTGTCTCCAGCCTTAAGGCAACTTTACTGAGAATCATAGAAGGAAAACAATTCAAAGAGCAGAAACATAAAATCAAAGAGGAAGAAATAATCTCTAACGATGGCATCTGGAAGGGTGCATTGATAATAGGAACACAAGTTAGAAGTTATTTATTACCGGGATGGCAGAAAAAGCTTGAAGAAAAAATAGAGAAAAATATGAATTTGATATCAGCAAGTTTTGTTTCTGCATTTCCACATACGAAAATTAAGAGGCTCAGTGGTACAGAGTTGGAGAAAATACTACGTATTCCTTTCAATAACTCTACTTCTTTTTATATGTTAGGTAATGAAGTTGCTTATTTTATGAATATACCCCCTATGATAGAGAAGATTATAAAACCCGTATATCCTGCCGAATTCATCTCACCATTAACAATAGAATCTGATATAATTATAGGTCATTCTATAGAACCAGAAGGAATGATTGATAATGAAAAACAGATACCAGTAGGGTTTACTATCGATCAATTGCGAAAAGAAAATCTCTTAGTAGTTGGAGAAGATTATGAGGAACGAAAAAACACAAATTTACGATTAATATATGAAGCTGTTAAAAATGGCTTAAAATATGTGATTCTTACAACTTCGAAAGATTATCGATGCTTACCAATGCTTTTAGGCGAAGATAAAGTAAAAATTTTGAGACTGGGAAAAGATTTTTCGATAGATGTAATGTCTCAAGGAGCTATATCTACCGATGAATATAATAGTTTACTTATTTTAGCATTTTACTTAGGAGGTTTGATTGAGAAAATAAACTCAACGGCCGTCACACTTCTATTACAAAGAGTTTATGAAGATCCCGCCCAGAGGGGGCTACAGCCACTAATAGAACAAGCAAACAATCTACTAGAAAGTGAGCTTTCAAGAAGCGATAAAATAACAATTGAAAATATTCGGAATACAATTGCAGCAATAATGAAAGATGATACATACAGCGCTCTTTCAATAGATAGTACAGACTTAGCAATGTTGATTCAGAATACAAATGTTATTGTAATAGAATACAACTTTAAAGTTCATCTAAATGCCATTTTGCAAGCATTTCTTGTTCTAAAAATTCTTACATGTGGTTATAAAGGACATATAGTAATTCATCTGCCATACGCTCAAGACATTTTATATGATAGAGCAAAAGAAAAACAGGGACTTGATTTGTTTATGAGGCTCCTAAAGAGGAAGAGAATAACACTTCATGCATCCACCAACAAACCAGCATCATTAGACAGGAGTATATTGCAATACTTTAGTTGTATAGTAGTCCATAAAATTAGAAAAGAAGAGGATTTGCAAGTAGTAGCAGACATTTTGAAACTGGAAGAAAATGCTGAAGGTTACTATAGCCAAGCAAGACATAAATTGGCACAAAAATCATTCTTAGTTTGGTTAGGGCCAGGCGAATTTTTAATGTATAGACCTGATATATCAAGTGCAATTCCTGGTGTTAGAGCAGACATTAAATATACTTTAGACATAATCTCAGATGAATATCTTGATATAACAAGTCGAAGTGTGGAACTTGAAATCTCAAAAGGAACAATTTTAGAAACCGAGTTTGGAAGTGATGCAAAAGATGCTGCTAAAATTTTAACTTGGTTAACAACTTCTGACTTAACGTTTCCAGCACTAATGACAATTATCGATGATATAAGTCCACAACGAGTTAAGCTTTTGCTCAAAAGGTTAACACAAGCATCACTTGTTATACCCAATGCAATAAAGGTTAGTAAAGGAACCCAGGTTCTATATAAAATAACACAAAAAGGAAATATTGCATTAAATCAATATTTAGAAAATAAAAATAGTCATAAAGATAAAGCAAAAATAAAATTCCCGTAGGTGGGTAAACAAGTCAACGAATAAAATTCCCGTTAGTCGGGAAAAAATTGTGATTACAATGAACTTATGGTTCAAATTACTAAAGATACAGTACAAATTGTTAATATATCTCGCAAAACTTTTAGGAAATTATTCATACAAAATTCCATTTAAAAAGTTGCATATAGTTAGAAATGCATATCGAGTAACTAGAGGTAATGAAGAGTTCTACATGAAATATCTAATTCCAATGATATTATCATACGATAGAATAGACACCATGTTATATGATTGGACCACACTCGAAGAAATTGCAAAAACGATGAACCTGCCAGATAAGCTCTTGCCACATTTAAGGTATTTATTGAGAAGTGGTGTTGTTTCAGGAGTTTTAGAGTACAAAAATGGAAAGTACAAGATAAGAAAAGGCGTCTCAGTTGAAATAACAGACTATATTAATTTCTATGCAGAACAAATTAAAGTTCATGGACATGCTATGGCAACTGTATTTTCAAGACTGAAGTTAATTGAGTCAGTGATAGCTGCACCAAAACAAAGTGTATCTTTCTTTGATGTTGAATTCAGCAAGCCAATTTATGCTATAATGAGAGACTTTGCATTGATGAATTTGAATTTTGCATCGAGAAGATTTGAAAAAGTCATTGATATTGGCCCAGGAGCTGGGCACAGTATATTATTTATAGATAAGTGGTTAAATCCGAAAGAGGTTTACGCTATTGATAATAATGAACAAGTTTTAAAGTTAGCTAAGCAAAAGCTGCTTCACTTTAATAAAATAAACATTGACAAGGTTAAATTTATCAAACAAGATATTACGAGTACTCAACTCTCGAATGAAATACCAAGAAACTGCGATCTTGCGTTTCTTTCGTATACCTTGCGATACATACCCCATGAGATGCATCCAATAGCCCTAAAAAACATAGGCAATTTATTACGAAAAGGTGGTTTAGCTGTAATAGTTGATACAATTATACTAAATGAGAATGTCACTGTGCCGCTTCATGTTGATTTATCAAAAATACCCCCATATACAAATCCCCCAGTCTACTCATATCTTAAACCATATTTAAAAGAAGCAGGATTTAATGACACTATACTTTTGTTACAAGGTCGTGTAAAGGGCATCTATAGGCTATTATTAGCTATGAAATAGAAAGTAAAGCAAAAAGTGTCGCCCATAATGCCTTTTCTGACGTGTTTTTTAAGTTAAAGATGAATTTTGATTGATGCCTACTATCATGGAATACTAATTTCTTCGCCTTTAACAAGAACTTTATTTCAAATGAATCATTCTTTAGGCTATTTTTATCTAAATCAACAAGGAATTCTTGATGAAACAACTTGAATGTTTTTGCAGCATTAATTGCAAGAAGTGTGATGAGATTTTCTACTATTATTTCTGCATCATTCAAGTCGCACAACTCCTTTATTGATTAGTTGCTCTAATTCGTAGAAAAATTCTTGTGCATTAACTCTAGATAGCGAAGATATGGACCAAATATCTGGAAGATTCAACGTATGAAGAGCGAGGATTCTTAAGATTGCTTGTGGATAATACGAATCTTTAATGAGATCAAAAATTAACTCTTTTGTAATCGGTTTTGTGAACTTAAGATATTGATAAGAATATGGGTTAATCATAGATAACTGCAGCTTCAAAATTTCAAGTAGAGATTCCTTAGTAGGATTTTCAGCACGTAATATCCCTATCAAAAGCAATTTTTCAAACTGAGTCAGGTTTACTTTTAACTTTGGAAAAGCAAAACTAAATCCAAATTTTGATGAGTGAAGTTGTAATAATTCTGATTGTATTAGAAGTCTATTTACATAATTTGTTATATATTCTTCTACAACTTGCTCATTATCAATATGCAATATATCAGATAGAATTGGAGGGAGCTGAATACTTGATGATAATGTTTTTTTATAAACATCAACCGCAACAAAGAATTCTCTTTCTTGAATCTCGAGGTAGGGTGTATCCCTCTGAGTTGTAGCTATAAAATCCAGTTGTAATGCTGGAAGCTTTTTTATATTTTTTAATACGTACAAATGAGAATGTGCTATTGATTTACTTTTTGCGGTATATCTATGAAAAATTTTTCGATGTTTAACAACAAATGCTAATGTATCCAATATAAGATCTGTATATTTTTGAGGGCATTTAAACACGATGGGAAATCCCATAAGCACATAAGTTAATGTTCTTGATATAATATCAACATTTAGTAACTCTGTAAGACCCATAAAATTTGGTTTTAAATGTAACTTTTGCTCCATTTCAAATTGACTTGCTAATTCGGAAACACTTCCAAAATTTTGTTTGAGGATTCTTAGAAGATTATCATTATATTCTTGGGAGTAGATATAAATGCCTAGAAGTAAGTATTCTTTATGTGTTGAGAATTGATCAACAATGGAGAAAAACCATGATCTAAATTCATCTTTTGGTACAGATTTATAATTAGAAAGTACATAATTGTTTATTATTTCAATCTCTGATAAAAGAGATGTAAAAAAGCTTTTTCCATATAGACTTGCCTCTTCGTAATCAAAAATACCTTCAATCCGCAAAACTTTATTTACTATAGAACTCGCATAAGGTAAAATAAATGCAATTTTCTGTGATTGCCGCAAAAACTTATTTTTCTCTAAATCATAAACAAAGGCAGAATTAAGCTCGTTCAGCGACGTAAACTCGGGAACAGTCGCAACCCATCCACGAGTACTCTTTGGTAAGTTTATTAAATTTGGAATGAAAATGATGACACGTTTTCCAGGTTCTTTTGTCTCTGCAGAGATTATTGTATCTACGTCATTTGGATCTGCCGATGGAAGGGTTATAAAAAGTCTATGCGGGCATGCAAGCTGTATCAGAGTATGTATCGTACTTGCATCTAACTCTCCTACAAAGATTAAAGGTAGCCGTAGCATAATCACGGCTACAATTCTCGACAGATTATTAGTTCCACCAAATATATTTTTTAACTCATTGAACATGTGATTTCTCACTTATTAATTAATCACAACAATCTATGAACAAATGTTATTAAGTTTAACTCAAAAGTATTATTTAACATGAAGATATATAAAGTAACTACAAAAAGCTTAAAAACAAACTTTAAACTTTTTTAAAGATTGGTGATTCAATGGCTGAAGGAAGGACTTTATCAACTACACAAGTAAAGCAAATTAAAGAAATACTAAAGGAGCTAGAGCATCAGCCTGGTGTGAAAAGAATAATTACTGTTGACGAAACTGGGCTACCTATAGTGTCATTAGGGATCCCAGAAGAAAACGAATTAGCCATAAGTAACACAATAATGGGCACATTCATAGAAGCCGAGAAGCTGATGCAAGAACTTGGTATTTTCCCGGTTGATGGCGTTGTTATAGAGACACAGAACTTCACAGGGTATATAATATCCACAAAAGAAGGAAAAGCATTTTTGTGTCTCATATGTGATAAAGATGTTAATCTTAGTGTTATTAGAGTGCTTGCAAGAAAAAGTATTAATAAAATCTATGAGGCATTAAGACTAACTGCAGACCGTGCAGAATTGTTTTTTGACTCCACAGAGAAGCTTATTTGGCTTACTGATGAGGAACGAAAAAAGTGGCGTGAAATTGCAGGACAAGTTAGTATTATTCTTTCAAAAAAGAAGAAGGAAGAAAAACCATGAAACAGACTTTAGTAACAACAATACTACTTTCGGGGCCACCTTTTGTTGGAAAAACGACAATTTTGCAAAGATTTTATGAAATGCTACAAAATAGTCAATTCTTGGAAGATCGTGAACTCATTTTTGGTCGTACTCGCTTCGTTGATAGACTTTTTGTAGGGCCTATAAGAATAGATGAGAATAGAGAGCTTTATCACAGATTTTTTGCTTATGGCGGACAAGATTGGCTTTCTACAAATAGACGTATAGTATTATCAAAAATAAAGCCTGATTTTCTAATTTTTGTTGCCAACAGTCAAGACGTGAACGCTGCTGGTGATGAACGCCTTAGTTATAAAATGAATCAGTTTTATTGGGACGAGATGCAAGTTATTGAAAATATTAGTGAAAGACTACCCAAAATCTTTAAGGCTGTTGTCATTAACAAAATGGATCTCCCAGGAGTCGTATCGTATCAAAGGATTTTAAGCCAATTGAAAATTTCACCTTCAATCGTAGTGGATCTTGATGGCACTATAGAATTTCCAAAATCTATGGCAGGAGAAAAATTTACTTTGGAAAATGAAAAAATACTCGAACTTATCCTTTCGACATCAAAAGCAGCGATATTTAAAACAATAGCTATAAATGGTGTAAATGTTGATAATTTGCTTGGATTTGTACTTACGCTACTTGGTTTTTTAGTTCAAATAAAAGAGTCTCTTGAGGTATAATATACACATAGTTTTCAAATTTTTTACTTGTTTGCCGCAAAAAAACGAAAGTTTTTTAAATGAACTTTTAAACCTGCAGTTGGGGTGAGGAGATATGTATGCTTGGAGCAAAGATTGTAACAAAAACAATAAAGGCTGTGAGTATATCTAAATTTGAAAAAATGCTTGAATTTGCAGAGGAAACACAGATACAGACACTACGTAGAATAATCTCATACAACAAAAACACTCTTTTTGGGAAAGCACATAATTTTGGAGAAATTCATACTATTAGAGATTTTCAACATAATGTGCCTATTTACAACTACTATAAGCTGAGGCCATATATTCGCCAAATACTTTCAGGAAAAACAAATGTACTTTTCAGCGATAGGCAAATGTGGTGGGTGAAAAGTAGCGGTACAACTGGAGATCCAAAGCTTTATCCTATCTCAGAAAGTAGAATTACGGGCGATCAAAAGATCGGAACACGAATGGTTTTGAGTTATTTGCTCTGGGACAAAGAAAATATAAAGATTCTCAAGGGTAAAATGCTGAGTTTTACTGCAGCAGCCATAATGGAGTATATCAATAATATTCCTGTTGGATACATAAGCGGTGTGATGGCGGCTACACAAAGTAGATTAATAAAGCATTTAATGGCAATACCGCAATATGTAATTAACATAACAGACCCCTCAAAAAAATACTATGAAACATTAGTTCATGCATTAAAAAACAATATAACCTTAATTTCTGGTGCATCATCGTTTATAGTAAAAGCATTAAAATTTCTCTTCGATCCTGAAATGATGTCTAAGGTTTTAGATGATCCAAGAGTAAAAGTATCTCAAAAAGCAAATATTAGCATTTTATATTCTAATGCTAAAAATTATAAAGTCAAAGATATCTGGAACAATCTCAGACTCATTGCATGGAGTGCAGTTGATATAAAACCGTACAAAAAGTGGTTTAATCAATATGTAGGGGATGTGGACTTTTTTGAATTCTACACAGGTAGTGAAGGAATGTATGCGTTTCAATTATACGAGAATGAAAATCTCGTGTTAAA
>Ga0164318_10003229_pt1 | contig 15394 bp, 15 predicted proteins | sample GuaBasSedimGuay9_FD_113734 | JGI IMG/M metagenome (GOLD analysis project Ga0164318, IMG submission 113734) | Subseafloor sediment microbial communities from Guaymas Basin, Gulf of California, Mexico - Guay9, Core 4571-4, 0-3 cm | ecosystem: Environmental > Aquatic > Marine > Hydrothermal vents...
AGCCAAGTCGTTATAACAAGCAGTGTCAGGGCCGCAACCAGCTGGTTGGACGCCCCAAAAGTAGGCCATATGAGCCGCCATCTTCCACCCCATGCGAGTAACCCCGCCAGAATCACGACTATTGAAGTGGAGAGCCACCGTTTACGTATTCCAGTTAGTTCCTCAAAAACATAACGGGATATTCTGGTAGCTGTGTCTAATGTGGTAAGAATGAATGCATTGAGGATTACTATTGCTGTTACTGCCCCAAATTTACCAAGAATAGGACGGGTTATATTGCCGAACCCTTTACTAAATGCAACTATTGGCCCTCCTTTCATAAGAAGAGCTTTAAAAGAGCCGTAGTTGTTTAATCCCGCACTTACGCACAAGAGTGCAAGCACAGCAAGAATTCCTTCAAAAATCATTGCCCCATACCCTATTCTTTTTGCATAAACTTGATTAGGAAGCTGTTTCGAAGTTGTACCGGAAGCTATAAGAGAATGAAACCCCGAGACCGCCCCGCAGGCAACGGTAACAAAAAGGAGCGGCCATAGAGGCATATCGGCTGAGCTGATTATGAAAAAAGGGGTATGGATATCAGGATGAGACAATAATAATCCAGCATACCCCATACCTATGCCAAAAAAAAGCAAATAGGCACTTAAGTAGTCACGAGGCTGAAGGAGAATGTTAACAGGCATAATAGAGGCAAAAAAAGCGTAAATTAACAGGATAATTATCCATTTGCTTAATAAATTGCTGCCTAAGTCAATGGGAAAGAAATTGCCGCTAATGATTAGGCCCAAAAGCAATATAAGGCCTAAGACAGTAACTGTAAATTGATTGCTCCTGAGGCGGTAAAGAAGAAAACCCGCGAGCATAGCCACAGGTATAAGCCCCAGCGATGGTAAAACTACCCGCGAGTCGGCAACAAATGTCTTAGCGCATAAATACGTGAACACCGCGACTACAAGAATGAGAGCCAAAAAAACAAAGAGAGAGAAAACTATTTTTGCCCTGTAGGATATGGTATTTCTTGCTATATCGGCTATAGAACTGCCATTACTCTTCACCGATATTATAAGGCTTGAGAAATCGTGAAGCCCTCCTATAAATACACTTCCCAGTACAATCCATATGACAGATGGACCCCACCCCCAAATGCTTACCGCTATGACAGGACCTACTATAGGTGCCGCTCCGGCTATGCTCGAAAAATGGTGGCCAAAAAGGATTAACCAGTTTCTCGCCGGAACAAAGTCAACTCCGTCGTATTTTGCGACGGCAGGAGTTTTGGCCTCTCTGTCAATTTCGAAAGTCCTCTCTATATACTTTGCATAGATAAATATCCCAAAAGAAAAAAACAACCCAGCGATAACAATAACAAAAATAGAACTCAATTATCCCTCTTTATTTATGTTCTTTGAATAGCATACAATAGAATTAAGATGCGAGGCATTTAACCTATATTCAGAAAATATTTTATTAATTCCGGTCCCTTATCAAAGTAAAGATTACTGTTTTGTGCTTCTGTCTCTGAATAAGAGGAAAACGATCCTTTTTCTATGCCCTTGCCATATATTAAGAAGGGCACGGGTTCATTAGTATGAGTCCTTATTGAGATTGGAGTAGGATGGTCGGGAGTTATTAGAATACGAAAATCTTTGCCTTCCATTTGTTCCACTACAGGTTTTATTATCATTTTGTCTATTCTTTCCAGACACGTTATTTTCATCCGCAGGTCCTGATTATGCCCTGCTTCATCTGTAGCTTCAATATGAATAAATACAAAGTCTGCCTTTTTAAGCGCATCTAAAGCTGCCTGCGCTTTACCAGAATAATTAGTGTCGTAATAACCGGTAGCGCCTTCGACTTCAATTACACGCATGCCTGTTATTTTCCCTATACCTTTTATTAAATCCACAGCGGATATCACCACTCCTTTAATGCCAAACTTGTCCTTAAAGCTTTCCATCTGGGGCTTTCTGCCCGCCCCCCAAAGCCAAATCATATTGGCGGGGTTTTCTTTTAAATCTATACGGACTTTATTTATCTCATGGTTTTGAAGAATATCCTTTGATTTATCCATCAATTCCACAACCTTATTGCTGTTTTTCCCGCGCGGGAAGAATAACTTTATGGTTTTGCCCATAATATCATGCGGAGCGAAATAGGTTAATTTTTCTAAACCCAGCTCAGCACCGTTTTTGTACACCATGATATGCCTGTAACTTTTGCCGGGATAGAACTTTATATCGGATGTGCCAAGTTTTTTATTTAAAAAACTTATAAGAATATCCGCCTCTTTATTTGTTATATGCCCCGCACTGTAATCAAAGAGTATATCTTCAGTCTGAGTTATAAAATTACAACGAAAAGCGAGGTCTTTATCGCCAAGTTGTATGCCAAGATTGGCTGCTTCCAAAGGCCCCCGCCCTGTATAGTACTTATCCGGTTCATATCCCAAGAGAGATAAGTTAGCTACGTCGCTTGAAGGAGTGAATCCGGCGGGAACAGTTCTTACTCTCCCCAGTACTCCATTTTGCGCCAAAGAATTAGTAAAAGAAATATTAGCAACCTCAAGGGGGGTTTTACCGCCGAGAGATTCAATAGGATGATCGCTTGCGCCATCAGGAACAACGATAATGTATTTCATTGTTTAATCTGCGGTTTTTATGATAAATCTAACAAGAGAACTTATCGGTAAAGCGTATCTATTCAGTGCTTTTCTCCTGTGTATTCTGGGCAATATCTTTTTCAACAGACACTTTTCCTAAGTCAATATTCTTCACAACTTTATTTGATAACTTTACTTTATTATCCAAGTCTTCAATCTTAGACATTATTCGCTCAGAAATTGCCTGCCATTTAGCGAGTTCGTCATTCATGGTGTTTATGCGCGAAGTAAGTTCTCTCTCTGTTATCTTGCCATTATTGACGGCTAATTTAAGGCTTTTGAAGTCATTGGTTACGTCTTTTATGCGCTGGTCCATTCCTCTCAGAGAATCCTTTAAAGAATTTGTTTCTTTAACAATGTTATATTGTTTTGCTTTTAAATTATTAAATGATACATTTTGGTTTTCTATTGCGAGCCACCCCATAGAGAGAGCAAATCCTACTACGATAAACATCAGAACAATAAGTAAAATACTTACATTTTCCTTTTTCATACCTCACCTCCTTTGATTAATATTTTACATCTATTTTGTATCTATTCAAGAAAAATATAGCTGCTGCTCAGACAGTAGAAGGGAAATTTTGCAGAATTTGCCAGATGGCTTATAAAAGAAGGGTGGAAGAAAAAAGAAGGATAGCTCAACTAAACAGATATGATTTTTGCCGCCAGGAAGAAAGATGGTTTTAGATATCTATCTTTCAAAGCGGATAGCCCCTCACCCTTGCGGGCACAGGCACCCTTGCGGGCACAGGCAAAGACATAAAGTCACCAGGTCACAAAGTCACCGGGTCACCCGTTGTATACACAGATTAGCACAGATATAAAAGTCACAAAGTCACAAGGACACAAGATCACAAAGTCATACTCTGACGGGCACAAGCACCCTTGCGGGCACAGGCGGGCAAATAATGCTGACCGCATTATTTGAGTTAATAAACGGAACAACATAAAACGCGCCCTTTATAGGAAAAAATAGAAAAGCATGTCCACCCGGCAGGTGGATGAAAGATTCATCTTATGTTAAATATTGAGACCTGACCCCGATATTCCTACTGCCCGGATTGCAAAGCTTTATTAATCGTATTTATAAACTCATCTTTCTTTTTGTTAATGATATCCTGAGTGGTCTTGCCTGCATTGGCTCCGGAGTTTAATGTCTTATTAACCTCTTCGGCGGCCTTATTTAACGCATTAGCCGCTTTTTTCTTTATAGACCCCAAATCAATATTAGCGAGACTGCCAATAGTAGTGTTTGTAAGCGCTTTGGCAATGACTACTTTTGATAATTCATAAGGGTTCGTTATGTTTTCGTAGCGCTCATCAATATTTATATTGAACTCCTTTGTTTCAAGCCCGCCTTGAGAATAATCCTTAAATATAACTTTTCCTACTTTTAGCCGGAGAATGTCAATTTTAAACTCAGGAGCATCTTTGTTCCTTTCTTTGGTGACGGGCTTGGTTTTTCCCTCAGCTTCGGCAGCCTTTAAAGCACTGAGATTTAGCTCACCCTTTTTGTTTTTTACAACAACAAGCTTTTGCAGATTAAGCCTGATTTCTTTAAAATACACCTTTTTTCTAAGAAACGCTCCCAAATCGTAATCAACATAGATTTCAGGAATATTCACCATAAGCCTGTCGGCAAAGCCGGGCGGATTATACAGCTTCAACCCCTCTATCCCGATTATACTTTTAAATATTCCTATATTGATACTTTTTACGGTTAAATCCAACCCTGTCATAGCCTTAACCCCTGCTGATACAGTATTCTTAGCGATTATATTCCTGGCGGAGATAAGAATAACTAATGGAAGCAATATAATTACTAAGATTATAATAACTGTGCGTTTCATGCTATCACCTCGCTTTTTACCTGTTTAAAAACAAAAAGCAGCCATTCCGCACCTGCTTCTAAAATTAATATATAACTCCGATATTTCCATATATAAAAAGCGGCTAATATTATACCTTTCCATTCCTACCGGCCATAACCATTCATTCTGCGGCTTCTATTCTCCGCCCTGCGCCCGGCGCTTTCCTGTTTTCTGAGTTCAATATATTTCTTCATCTGCTCTTCCGTAAGTATTTTAGAATATTTCTCATCATGCTCTTTCTGAAGAGCAAACAGCTCTTTTCTGATAGACCGTATGCCCGCCATTCCCTGGCCGCGGTATTTATCGATAATTTCCTGCCTCTTTTGTCTATCCCTTTTTATAATGGGGACAATGGCATTTACCTGCTCCTGCGTAAGGTTAAGTTTCGCCTGTAACTCTTCAATGCTCATACGGCCTTTCGCGGCAGCTCCGGCGGCAAAAGATAAACAAACGGCAGCCGTTCCTAATCCTAAAATAAACCTCTGGTATAATTTCATAACAGCCTCCTCTTTTTTAGAGCCAACAGCCGGCCCATGTTATATATCCAGTAATTGTTTATTGTATAAGCTTAGCGGTAAATAGACAAGTATAATTTATCTGCCTACAAACTTAACAAAGACACTTATATTTTTGTATTTGTTTACTCCAAGATATATGATATTATAAGCCAATGTTTAACAAATTAAAAGCTGAGTTAGATGCGGAACTTAAGAAACTCATCAGCCACATAGACAAAAAATACGGCTTAAAGAGTTCCTCTGGCCCTCTCTATAAATCCCTGAAGGATTTCATTCTGCGCGGCGGAAAAAGACTGCGCCCTATACTTTTTATGACAGCTTTCAGGGGATTTTCACGTAAAAACCCAAAGAACCTCTTCCGGTGTGCCCTGGCAACAGAGCTGCTGCATGATTTTCTGCTTATCCACGACGATATAATCGATAAATCGGCGTTAAGGCGCGGCAAACCTTCAATGCACTATATGCTTAAAAAGTATATCCCCAGGAATAAAAACCTGCGTTTTGGCGGCGAAGACCTGGCGATAGTAGCGGCAGATATAATATTCTCAATAGCTGTGGAATCATTTCTTTCTGTAGAAGAAAACTCTTTACGCAAGGAAAAAGCCCTGCTTAAGTTTATAGAATCGGCGTCTTACACCGGATGCGGAGAATTTATTGAAATAATGTATACAGGGTCTTCTCTGGAAAAAATCAGAAAAGACACAATTTACAAAATATATGATTACAAGACCGCCTATTATACTTTTGCCGCGCCGCTGGCGGCAGGAGCAATTCTTGCCGGGGCTCAGGATGAAGAAGTGGAAAAACTATCACGGTACGGAATATACTTAGGAAGGGCGTTTCAGATAAAAGACGACATACTGGGAATATTCGCAGATGATAAGAAAACCGGAAAGCCCGGGATATCCGATATACAGGAAGCAAAGAAAACACTGCTTATATGGCGGGCCTATAAAAACTCGCCGCCTAAGGATAAGTTACAGATAAAACGCGTCCTGAACAAGAAAAACGCGGGCAAAAAAGACCTTATTGCAATGCGCAGAATCATAAAACAAAGCGGGAGTTTGAAATATGCTAAGAAAGAAACAAAACGGTTCTTTAGGAAATCTATTGAAACAATAAAAACATCAAGAATGAAAAGGATATACAAAGAAGAATTGATAAAATACTCTTCGAATATAATAAATATTTGACGTTCCTCTTACCGTAGAATCAAGGCTGAACTGTAAAAAAATATTCTTATGGGCACAAGAAGAATAAAAATCAACCTGGCAAAACACGCGGGATTCTGTTTCGGAGTTAAAAGGGCGATAAAGATTGCTCAAGAAGTAGCAAAATCCAGATACAAAATTGAAATGCTCCATGAGATTGTCCACAACGAGAAAGTAGTAAAAGACATTGAGGAATTAGGATTAAAAAAAGTAAAGCGGCTAAGAAAAGGGAAGAATAAAGCCCTTCTTATTCAGGCCCACGGCATGCCCAGGAATATCATAAAGAAAGCAAAAGACTCGGATTATAAGATAATAGACGCAACCTGCCCCATGGTATATGAAATACATAAAACCGCGATATCAATGGAAAAAGAAGGACGGAAAATTATAATAATCGGCGATAAAAATCATATTGAAGTTAAAGGAATCGCCGGCAACATAAAATCCAGGCCTTTGATTGTAGAGAGCGGCAAAGACATACCGCTTAATAAAATAAAAAAGATACAAAAAGGAGCTGTGGTTGTCCAGTCAACGCAGAACGTTCAGAAGGTAGAAAATATAATTAAGGTATTAAAAAAGAATATCAGGGACCTAAAGGTTTTCAATACGATTTGCGCTATCACAAGAAAAAAGCAGAGGGAAATACAAACCATGCCCCTTGACAACGATATTATGATAATAGTAGGTTCTAAGAAAAGTGCTAATACAAAGAGGCTCTATGAAATATCAAGGTCTCTTAATAAGCGGACCTACTGGGTAGAGTCGCCAAAGGACTTGAAGAAAGAATGGCTTAAGGAAGCTTCAAATATAGGAGTAACTTCAGGAGCATCCACGCCGGATTATCTTACCCAGAATGTAATTGGCCGCATAAAAGAACTCACAAATTAATCATAAAGATCCCGCAGGATATTAAGAAGAGATGGGTTTGGCTGCTTCTATACTTTGTATGCGCCATTTTGATGCTACATACCTTAAATGAAATATAAATTTATATTCGTCCGGCGTATCAGAGAATTTCAAAGCGCTTTTGGCGCGCGCCTGAATTACAGCTATTGCTTTGTTCCCATAAATATTGATGTTCTTTATCTGGTAACCGACAATATTGCCAAACCATATCATTTTGGCTGTCGTACTTTCATAAGCCGTCTGTTCCGCGAATAATCTAAGATATCTATTGGCGGCATCCAGCTCTTCTTTGCTCAAACTGGAAGTATCGCCGTTCTCTATTATCTTGCTCTTTTTCTTATCGTTAAGTATGCTGAAAAACACAGCGGAATATTTAACATAATCATCGATTAGAGAGGAAATTTCTTTTTTGCTGCTTTTTATATTATTACATCCCGACAGGGTTAAACTTACTATGCCAGCAGCAAGAACTAAATATAATCTTAATAATTTCATTATTACCCGCTCCTTAATTAAACAGAACATTCCGGAACAAACCCGTGTCTTACAAAGGCTGATAAGTACAACATCATTATACCAGAATAACGCGGTTTGAGAAGAAAGTAAAATACAGTATTATCAAAAATTGAGCTGTTTTGGCAGCATTTTTGTTGTTGATAATTTAATATTTAATACTACAATAGAATATGCATAGAAAGGATAATCAATGAACAAAGACCAGGTTTTTAAGAAAAAAGAGGATTTGATTCCTGACTTTAACTTTAAAAAGGAAGTCGCTGAGGTTTTTGATGATATGCTCAACCGCTCTGTGCCCTTCTACCAGGAAACCCAGAGAATGATAGGAGAAATAACCGCTGACTTTGCCGTAGAAGAAACTAATATTTATGATTTGGGGTGCTCAACCGGAACAACATTTATAGCCCTTGATAAACTCGTTCCTGATAATATTAATTTTATCGGCATTGATTATTCCCGGGATATGCTTGATAAAGCGCAGGATAAGATGAAAAAGCACAATATTTCAAAGAAATACAAATTCATATGTATGGACCTAAATACCGAGCTGCCCATAGCTAACGCTTCTGTTGTTATTATGAACTTAACGCTTCAGTTCATACGGCCCCTGTGGCGAAAACGAGTAGTCGAGAGTATCGCCCGCGGCATGAACGAAAGAGGGTGCCTAATATTAATAGAGAAAGTATTGAGTATTGATTCAACTCTTAATAGGATGTTTATTAAATACTATTACAATTTCAAAAGGCGCCAGGGGTACGATGAGATGGAAATTGCCCAGAAAAGAGAAGCTTTGGAAAACGTCTTAATCCCTTACCGCCCTGAGGAAAACCGAACCCTCCTGCTTGAAAGCGGCTTCAAAGAATGCGACACTTTCTTTAAATGGTATAACTTCTGCGGGATGCTGGCGATAAAATAACTTATTGTAAATGTGGCAAAAACTCCTGATAAAAAGCGGAAATTTCTTTTTTAAACTGCGCAACGCGCTTTTTCCGTTATTTATTGTGTCTTTGCTTTTATTTACAAAACCGGGACTATTCTTAGAGAACGAAACTGCGGATAAATTAGCCGTAGGGGCCGGTTTTATAACCGCTCTTTTGGGAGTGGTATTTCGCTGTATTGTAATAGGATTTGCTTATATTAAAAGAGGCGGCAGAGACGGAAAAGTTTACGCCGAGAATTTAGTGACTAAAGGCTTTTACAACCATGTGCGCAATCCAATGTATATAGGAAACTTTTTAATTCTTACAGGGCTTGGTATAATTTACGGCTCTATCTATGTTTACATTGCAGTAATCCCGTTGTTCGCCTTTATTTATCTTTCCATCGTAATCACGGAAGAAAATTATTTAAGAGGGCATTTTGGCAAAGAATACGAAGAGTACTGCAAAAGAGTACCGCGTTTTATGCCTAACTTATCAGGGCTCAAAGAATCCCTAAAAGAATTCCATTACGACTGGCGCAAGGCGATAAGAAAAGATTACGGAACATTTTTCGGGACAATCGTAGGCTGTTACGCCATACTGCTGATAAAAAAACGCCTTCTTTACGGATTCCCGCGTAATATCAATGATATTACCGGCCCTCTCATTGTATTCTTACTGCTGGCGGCCGGATATATCCTTCTGCGGTTCTTAAAGAAAAGCGGCAAACTAAAACAATCCGCCGGTTAATAATAACGTTTTACACGAAAATAGTACGGTCTGGAGCAAATTTATCTTCTCTTTCTTTCTTTGGCCCGTTCCACAATCGGCTTACGCGTAGTCTTTTGTTTCTTGAAGGCGTGAAGTATAATCTCTGCCTCGGCGAAAGGCACGGTAATAAAAGAGAATTTATCAAAAATACGCACATCGCGTATTTTCCACGAATCAACCTGCGCAATTTCTCTTATCATATTCACAAGTTTACGAGGGTCCATATTGTCAGCTCTGCCTCTTGCAACGAACAGACGGACAGTCCCCTTCATATCAACCGATACATCTTTAATCTTACTGTAGTTGCGCACACTTAGCTCATCACCGAATGAATATTTGATAAAGGCCGCAAGAGCCTTATCGGGTTCATTTTCCGCCAGTATTTCCTGGGCAAAATCAAGATACTGACTGTCCAGTGAAGACTGAATAATACCGGCAAGCTCATTCTTAATACGTGTTTTCTTTGCTCTTATGACATCTTCTATCGCCGGTATTTTCTCTCTGCGTATATCGGTTTTGGCAACCCGTTTAATAATAAGAAGTTTGCGGTATTCGTCAGGAGTAACGAAAGTAATCGCCGTTCCCTCTTTTCCCGCGCGGCCGGTCCTTCCTATACGGTGCACATATCTCTCCGGGTCCTGAGGCAAAGAATAATTTATAACATGGGTTAGGTTATAAATATCAATGCCGCGCGCGGCGACATCAGTAGCCACAAGAATGTTAATACGCTTTTGTTTAAACCTATTTAAGATACGCTCACGCTGAGCCTGAGAAATATCTCCATGAAGTCCGTCAGCATCATAACCGCGGTCAAGGAGTTTCTTAGAAACCGTATCAACATCAACCTTTGTACGGCAGAAAACCAATCCGTAGAAGCCATTCTCGCTGTCTATAATACGGCACAAAGCCTCGATTTTATCTGAATAGTTAACTTCAAAATAAATCTGGTCGGTTAAGCTGACCGTGGGCTGTTCTTTCTGTATCTGAATGAGTTTATATTGACACATATACTTTTTTACAAGACGCAGGATACTTCCCGGCATAGTAGCGGAGAAAAGAAGCATGCGCTTGGTCTTATTGGTATAAGACAGTATATCTTCAACATCGTCAATAAAGCCCATATTCAGCATCTCATCAGCCTCATCCAATATCATATAGGAAATGCCCGATACCTTAAGGCTTCCTCTCTGAAGATGGTCTTTAATCCTGCCGGGAGTCCCCACTACAATATCCACTCCCCTGCGCAAACGGCGAAGCTGCTGATCCATAGATTGGCCGCCGTAAATAGCAACAATATCAAGGCGTTTTTTGCCTTTTAAAGAATTAATTTCTTCCGCTACCTGTATTGCCAGTTCTCTTGTAGGAGTAAGAATCAAAGCCTGAACGTTTTTAGCTTTATCATTGAGCTTCTCAATTAAAGGAAGCCCAAAAGCCGCAGTCTTACCCGTACCTGTCTGTGCCTGGCCGATAACATCGGTATCGCCGGCTAAAAGTAAAGGAATAACCTTCTCCTGTATTTGCGTGGGTTCTTCAAATCCCTTGCGCCGCAGGGCTGCCAGGGCATTTTCTGATAATCCTAATGCTTTAAATTTATGCAACATTTTATCCTCCTGAAAAATTAAATCCTGTAACCGGAAAAATGCTTTACCCTATACCCTAACGGGCACAAGCACCCTAACGGGCACAAGCACCCAAATAATGCTAATTGCATTATTTGGGTAATCACAAATCTTTGATACCTAAAACAAAAAACCGCAAAGCCCCGTAATCCCGAAACTTTGCGCCTCAAGATATCCTTATTGCAAGCAATCATTAGTTTACTCTATAATATCATTTTGTCAACATAATTAAAGAAACTTTCATATTTTGTGCAACTTTTCAGGCTAACCGATTTATAAGTAAACCCCGTTAGAGAACTTTGTTCTTTAACGGTCCGCGGCGTCGGTGGCTTTCTCTAACGGGTAAAGCTTTTTAGAGAGCAGGCTTGATTCAGACACTTTGCTCTTAAAACCTCTGCCTTTAGCTTTAGAGGCTTATCCATGCTTAGATCTTTTATCGTTTTGAAATACCTGCCGTTGCTTTTGAATCTTTGCTTTAGGCCGCACCCGGGGCAAATGCACTTTTTTGGTTCACGCTTAAATTCAACTAATTTTAGCTTCATTATAGCCTCCTTTTACAGAGGCTGTTTTATATTTTCAAAGAGCTTTCTTTATAAATATTATTCGCACATAATTCGGGGAAGTACTTAAAAATATGCCGGCCAAAAAAATATTTAGCTCGGCTCTCAATCTGTCATAATCCATTGTCAATTATAGAGTTTTTACGGTTAGCCTTCTACTATCTGAACCACAGTAGCTGCTGAAGCAGCATAATCCAGTTTTATTACATCTTTTTATTGAGTAAATTATCTATAAAATGGTCAATTCTTTTATCCTGAGGGAATATCTCCTTCATATTTAGATAATTGTTTAATGCCATTTGTTTTTTGCCAAGAAGTTTATAGCATATACTTATCCATATATGAGCCTGCCAGTGTTTCTTGTCTACTTTGATTGTTGTCTTAAACCATGAAAGTGCCTTTATGTAATCTTTATAATCTTGAGCATAAATACACCCTATATAATAATAACTCCGGGGGTCACCGGGATTTATTCTCATATATTTTAGATAGACATCAATCGCTTTATTGTAATCGCCAATATTTTCGTATGCGCTGGCTAACAGCAGGTTAGGACGCGCTAGCCGTGGTGACAAAATAAGAGTTTTTTTCAAATACCGTATGGATTGCTTATACATTCCCGCGTTATAAAACAGTGTGGCACGGTTGTAAACCTGCCACGCGATTAACGGCCTTAGAGCGGCCATTATTATAAATCCCAAGGCAAGAAAAAGTAATTTTACGCGTATATCAACATTAGTATGTTCTTGATTGGTGTGTTTTTGGTGTGTGTTCTTTGTATTCATCTTAAATTATGCCAGCCACAAAAGGTATACGCCGAAACATATCAATATTGCTGCCGCCGCAGATTCAATATAACCCTCAATTTTATGAATATTTTTTGTGCTGAACTTAAGAAAATTTGACGACATCCCGATGAGAAGTATAGGAGTGCTTTGTCCCAGAGCGTAGATAAAGAAAATGATAATACCGAATAAAAACTTTCCTTGAGAAAAAGTAGCTATAGCAAGCATAAAAAGAACAGGCCCGCAGCAGGGGCACACAGGTGCTTCCATAAAAGCAAAAGTTATACCGAAAAATACCGCTCCCCAGAAACCTAAATTATACTTCTTTTTTTGGCTGCCGGAAAGACAACTGCATGATTTTGGCCTCCAATAGGGAATAAATCCTAAAAGATACAGGCCAAACAAAAGAAGAGTAATTCCTCCTATATAATAAAAGCCTGCGCTTACAAGAGGGAATTTATTGATTGTCCGTGATGATAACCCCATAATGATTCCCAGGGCAGTGTAGCTGAATACCAGTCCCGAGATAAATCCCAAGAGTATCTTTATGCTGGTTTTCTTCGATTCTGAGAGCCCGCCCATAAATCCTAAAACTATGGGTATTCTTACTAAGGTGCATGATGAGAAACTTAGAGTAAAAGCACCCATAAATACGCAGATAAACGTCAGGATTGTTGTGTGCTGTAGGTAATAAAAAATATATTTTGATATGTTCATATAGAATTGTTTAATATATTCTAATTGCCGCGGATATCGCTGTCAATTCCTAAAAGTATTGAACTATGTATTTTTCATTAGAATATTATCAGAAAAATGGTATTATTATTTTATGATTGCCGAAGGCGACCTTATACTCTTATACAGGGATTCAAGAAGAAATTATCTTATTCAGGTAGCAAAAGAAGATAAGTTTCATACCGACAGAGGCTATATAAATACCAGAGATATTGTTGGCAAAGAATTTGGCTCGCTTCTACGCACCAACCTGGGCGATGTGTTTTATATATTAAAACCTACACTATATGAACTTATGATGAAGGTCAACCGCAATACTCAGATAATATACCCTAAGGACCTTGGTATAATACTTACGAAAGCAACGGTTTATCCCGGGGCAAAAGTTATAGAAGTTGGCATGGGGAGCGGCGCGTTCACTTCCGCGATGGCATATTTTATAAGACCAGACGGAAAAATATACAGTTATGAAAGAAGGGCTGATCTATTTAATAATGCTCTAAAGAATATAAGAAAGAATGGATTAGAACGATATGTTGAAGCCAGACAAAAAGAGATAACTGATTCATTTGAAGAAACAGATGTTGATTTTATAATGGTTGATATCGGAAGCCCCTGGGTTCTTGTCGATGCCGCGTACAAAGCTTTAAAGCCGGGCCACAGAATGGCCTCAATATGCCCCACATTTGAACAATTAACTCAAACTGTATTTACCCTCGAGGAGAAAGGCTTCACAAATATAGAAACACTGGAAGTTTTGGTAAGAAGAATTCTTGTAAGGCCTAACAAGACAAGGCCTGAACAGCAAATACCTTCTCATACCGGATTTTTAGTGTTTGCCTCTAAAATAACGAAAGATTAGTTGCGGGGTTATACCTATGGGCAAATAATGCTAACCGCATTATTCGGGTTAATGTAACTATTTAGATTGCCTAGGTATTATGGACATTTCGCACACTCAACAGCATTTTCCCGGTTAACCCTATAGGATTATAACGAAGCGGGGACCTGCTCGCGAACAACCCAATTTCTAAGCCAAATGTCCATGGCGGATGAACCCTTAGAGAAACTCTGCGCTCTAAACAGCCGATATGATATATCGCATAGATATAGCGAAATCTTCTAAGCTTATTAAGTCCTTTTGTATATATTGAATTAATAATTATGCGAAAATTTCCTCTATCCCTATCAGCCGGCTGATAAAAGGTGCTATCAGTATAAGGAGTTTTATCACTCCTGTTTGTTTAAACACAATGAGCTTCAACTATAAACATCCTATTTTATCGGCATAATACCTACAGCGGCCATCCAAAAAATAACCCCTCTTAAAACGAAAAATATGCAACGTACCTTTTCCTCCACGGATAATATCCGGCATGGATTCAACACAATCCGCTGAAGCTGAAATATACGATGAATATCAAGAAATTATATGGAATCTACCTCTGCGTATTTTGCAAGTATATCCCCTGCGGGAATAAGGAGATACTCCTCGCCTTCAAAGGTAATTTGTGTACCTGAAAAATCCTTATAAATCACTTTATCACCGACAGCAATTTCGTCAGTCGCTCCCGCGGCTAACCCTGCCACTTCTCCTTCCTTTGGTTTTTCTCTGGCGGTATCAGGAATAACAATCCCCGCCGGCGTTTTCTCTTCAGCCTCCTTGGAAAGTTTTATCAAAACATAATTGTTAATTGGTTGAATCTTTACCATAATAATAGCACCTCCTTTAATTATTTTTTATACCCAGAAAACTATCTAATTTTGCTTGATCAAAGCCTACCACGATATTTCCGTCTATATCCGTCTGAGGAACGCCCATCTGCCCGCTTCTTCTTACTAATTCCTGGGCGGCCCCCTGATCTCTTGATATATCAACCTCTCTGAAATAGATACGGTTTTTCATCAGATATGACTTTACGGTACTGCACCACGGACAACTTGAAGAAGTGTAAACAACCACATTGTGAGACTTCCTGCTCTCTCCGTCAGAGCCTGATACTGCTGCAGGAACATCATATAACAGTCTCTGATAATATTCTTTACTCTGAGGACCATATACTATTTTAGACGGTTTACCGTTCTTTATAGCTAACACTGTTGGGACCGTGCTTATTCCATAAATGGTATGGATATCCTTTACTTTTGCGGCATTAACCGCGCACACATAAACATCTTTGTTTTCCTCACTGAACTCTTCCATCACTTTCAACGCTGTTTTACTTTTATCTGAGGCATCGGTATAGAACAATACCATAAGGAAATCCTTGTTTTTTGTTTTTAGCTCTTCGAAGTGTCCGCTGCTCTTAACATATTCTATCAT
>Ga0164318_10003230_pt1 | contig 15393 bp, 15 predicted proteins | sample GuaBasSedimGuay9_FD_113734 | JGI IMG/M metagenome (GOLD analysis project Ga0164318, IMG submission 113734) | Subseafloor sediment microbial communities from Guaymas Basin, Gulf of California, Mexico - Guay9, Core 4571-4, 0-3 cm | ecosystem: Environmental > Aquatic > Marine > Hydrothermal vents...
GAGTTCTCAAGCCATGCAGCTACCGGAGGACAATTCGGGCAGGTTTCTCTGTAGAAATACAGATAATTCACCGTTTCTTCGTCGGCTGTGAAGAGAAGTTCTTTCTGCGATTTATTTTCTTCAACCAGTGAGAGAACCGGAGTTGATTCATTACCCTTATCTTTAATTTCCGGAGTTTTGTAATCGGCATAGTTTACCCGGATTCCGTACTCTTCTTTTTTCCCCTTATTCCAGTTTTTAACAGACCGGTAATATCCGACAATCCGGGAATAAACTTCAGTTTCCTGTCCTTTCACCTGAGCTCTCAATACTTTGAGATCTTCAAGGCGGGTATTAATCTGTTCAAGTGTCACTTTACGGCTTCCTCCAGCTTACTTTTCAGGGTTTCAAGACCGGCGATTTCCTTATCTATCGCCGATTCCTGTTCTTTTTGACATTTCGGGCATTGGAAATGCTCTCCCTCAAGGTAGCCGTGAACAGGACAGACCGAAAAAACCGGAGAAATCGTGAAATAGGGGAGATGGTACCCCGCCGCAATGGTTTTCACCAATTCACGGCAAGCCTCCCAGTCCTTGATACGCTCTCCCAGGAACCCGTGAAATACGGTTCCTCCGGTATATTTCGTCTGCAGATCGTCCTGCATGTCGAGGGCATCGAAAATGTCTTCTGTAAAATCCACCGGCAACTGGGTGGAATTGGTGTAAAAGGGGTCTTTATCTCCGGAAGTGATTATATCCGGATAATGCTTACGATCGTGTTTTGCCAGACGGTAGCTGGTACTTTCTGCAGGAGTTGCTTCCAGGTTGAAGAGTTCTCCGGTTTCTTCCTGATAGTCGGCCATGCGGCTGCGCATGAAGTCCAGAATATCCAGTGCAAAATTCCGTGCTGAGATTTCAGTTATGGGATTCCCTGTAAAATTCAAAAGGCATTCGTTCATTCCCACAAGACCGATAGTATTAAAGTGATTGTTAAGATGCTTTAAATATCTTTTGGTGTAGGGGAACAGCCCGGCATCCAGCAGGTGGTTGATTACTTTGCGTTTGGCCATCAGAGACTCGGAAGCCAGATCCATCATTCTGCCCAGACGTCCGTAAAAATCAGCTTCTGAGGTTGCCAGATACCCGATACGGGGAAGATTAATAGTAACTACCCCCAGAGAACCTGTGAACTCATCGGATCCGAAGAGACCGCCTCCCCGCTTTCGTAACTCCCGTTTATCCAGTTGAAGCCGGCAGCACATGGATCGGACATCCTCAGGATTAAGATCGGAGTTGATGAAATTCTGAAAATAGGGAGTACCGAATTTAGAGGTCATTTCAAATAGAAGCTTTGCATTGGAGCTTTCCCAGTCAAAATCCCGGGTGATGTTGTAGGTAGGGATGGGATAGGCAAAACCCCGTCCGTTGGCATCGCCTTCCAGCATAAGCTGGATAAAGGCCTTATTCACCATATCCATCTCTATCCGGCATTCACCATAGGTGAAATCCTGTTCCACACCGCCGACAAGGGCTTTACGGTCTTTCAGGTCTGTGGGGCATACCCAATCCATTGTGATGTTGGTAAAGGGAGCCTGGCTTCCCCATCGGGAAGGGGTGTTCACACCGAAAATAAAACTCTGCAGGGCCTGTTTAACAGCTTTGAAACTCAGCTTGTCAGCTTTGACAAATGGTGCCAGGTAGGTGTCGAAACTGGACAATGCCTGGGCTCCGGCCCATTCGTTCTGCATGATCCCCAGAAAATTGACAATCTGAAACATCAGGGTGGAAAGATGCGCCGCCGGTTTGGATGAAATCTTTTCACTCACACCGCCAAGTCCCTCTTCGATGAGCTGCCTGATCGACCAGCCGGCACAGTAGCCGGAGAACATGGATAAATCGTGGATATGCATTGCCCCCGACCGATGAGCTTCGGCAACTTCAGGGGAATAAACATTTTTCAGCCAGTAATTGGCAGTTATTGTTCCTGAGTTATGGAGTATTAATCCACCGAGAGAGAAATTTACATTGGCGTTCTCGTTTACCCGCCAGTCGGACCGGGAAAGATATCCGTCCATAGTGCGGTCTACATCCAGCATCAGGCTTTTGGCATCTCTGAGTGCTTCTCTGTGCGATCGATAGAGAATGTAGGATTTGGCCAGAGATATTTCACCAGATTGAATCAATACGTTTTCCACCAAATCTTGTATTTCTTCAACCGCCGGGACAGAGTTTGGATGCCGATCCTTCATAAAAACCCGCAGGCGGTTTTCCACATTATCGGTGATTTCTGAAGGATCAGAATCGCTGCTTACGGCATCAACCGTTTTTTTTACAGCTTTTTCGATTCTGGTACGGTCGTACCTGACAATACGGCCATCGCGCTTGACAATACGTTTGATAGGAAACTCTACTTCAACAGTGTTCCCTTCTGTGGAAACACCCACGAGAGCTTTCCAATCAGTTGTTCGTCCTGTCATATATTCTCCTGGAACAGTTCACTGTCATTCGGCTTTCCAGTGTCAGTATTCAATGGCTCCCTGTCATCCGGTCCGAGAGCATCTATTACCCGAATGAACTCTTCTACATTTTCAAACTGGCGGTACACTGATGCGAAACGGACGTAAGCAACTTTGTCCAGGGAAAATAGGTTTTCAAGGACCAGATCTCCGATCGTTTCACTGCGAATCTCATGGCTGGAGCGGCTCATCATTGCCGCCTCATCCTCGATTATATGCAGCAGCTCCTCTACAGAGGCGTGGGGAACCGGCCGTTTCTCCAATGCTCTTTGAACCCCGTATTCAATTTTCTTCAAATCGAAGCTTTCCCGTCTGCCGGATCGTTTGATAACCATAATGGGTACTTCTTCGATATGTTCATACGAGGTAAAGCGATAGCCGCAACTGATACATTCCCTGCGCCGGCGAATTGTGGTACCACTCTGGTTCTGTCGTGATTCGATAACTTTATCGTCGGTTTTTCCGCACAACGGACATTTCACGCTAAGTAGTACCCCTCCCGAAAAACGCCATATGTAGGTGTTTGTCAGCCACTGAAAACAATATCACGCCATATGTGGAATCATCAAGCCCGGTGGTGCTGAATAATCAAAAAAAACAACTGTTATCCCGAAATAATGAGAAAATTAAATTGAAACTTCAAGAAGAACTGTACGGGATACGCTGTCTTTAATGTCCCGTCGAATGATGTGGGGTGGGTCTTCCGGCTCAGTCCAATACCCGACCACGGAAAGAATCAGTTGAGCATCGTTGTTCACGGTAAACATGAGTGATAGTGGGAATGGGGGATTATCACCGACAAAAACTTCCGCAGAAGCTCCAGAGGGAGACATCTCAAAGGGGAAATTAGCTTCATGCAGAGTGAATGGAGTGGTTGAATTCAGGTGGATTGTAAGATTTCCCGGGTTAGCCTCACCACTGATTTTTCCGGTAATGGTTCGCCTGCCGAGAAAAGACCTTGTATCGGATTCAACTTTTAAAGGAGTTCGATTAAACGGCATCCGTACATCGGCGGTCCTGCCGAGGTTCTCTAAAGGATATGTATTTCCATCCAGGAAAAGTTCGGCATTACCGATAGGACCGGGGCTTGAAATCTCAAGCTGCCTCTCATTGAAAACCAGGTTTATGCTGTCAATGATTTTCAGAGGCTGCGGATTCTTCTCGGAATATGGATTAAGACTTAATATCCAGAATAAAGTGATAATTGACGAGAGACTCAACGTGAATGTTGCTGCCGGTGTTAAAACACTGTACCTGGTTCTGTCATAGTGCAGGCGCCAGTAACTTAAGCTTGTAAACGCCAGAATTATTGGAAAAATAAGCAGGGTGAGAACAAGACTGCCGGATATCCTGCTGAGAAGCAGAGATTTGATAACGGTGGAGTAGGGTTCTCTGATTATCACTAAAAGACCCATAAAAGAGGGAACAATTGAAAGCAGGAGGAAAAACGTCTTTCGGCGGATATTTCTTGATGCTGTAAACAACATCATGTTGATAATGGTCCATAGGGAGTATGCGGTAATTGTTATATCCATGGCCGTAAAAACCAGAGAAGCAAGACCGGATGTTACAATTGCCGCATAAGAATAAAAATGCGGACTTCGTGGAAGAGGCAGTCCTCGGGTAATCAGGATAAAGTTCAGAGAGAGTGTGGCGGCAATTACAATTTTAAAGAAGACAAAAGTACCCGGGGCATGAACCCAGATATCGGGAAAGTCGGCTAAGAGAAGGGTTTCTTCTACGATCAGAGTGGAGAGGAAAAAGAACACAAAAACAATGACAAACAACAAGGGCCAGGCCCACCAGTATTGGGATAATCGACGCATATTAAGTCTGACATCCCTGAACCTTAAAAGTATAATGAAGAGTAATAAAGCAGAGATTCCGAGAAAAACAGAAACATAGGGTAATTCCGGGATAATTCTCGGTATATCTCCGGGAAACAGCCGTAAAAAGATATATATACTTTCTTTTGTTTTCGGAATTACTTCCAAACCCTTATCCAAATCCAGAAATGCCTTGATCAGATTCTTTATTTGTCTATCTCCCTCTGCATTGTTCACTGTACCTGAACCCTTCAAGAGAATCGTCGGGATATTTGAATCCAGCCATGACTGCAATGGGCCGATCTCTCCCTGTATTCCCAGTCTTGCCACCTGGATATCAGTTCCTCTGAGCCTGAAGGGTATAAAATCGGAAAAAAGTACAGAGGTAAGCTTTTTAACAAACCAGTAGGGGGCCACCTTGCCGTTTCCACCTATTTTAAGCTGCCAGGTTTGCGGGAGAAGCTCTCCCTCCAGGTAGATTGCAAAAATATTGTTTTCCCGTTTGAAGGATTCTGAAGCAATTCTGCTTCCATAGGGATGGAAATCTGATTCCCCCTCTTCAGCTCCGAGAAATATCAGACTTACACTGTTTTTCGGTGGATTTTCCTTGAATACTTTTGCCAGCTCCAGAAGAAGTGCTGTTGAAAATGCTCCGCCGTCAATGGGAGCTGCAATGATAAACTGTCCTTCAGAAGTCCCTGGAATCTCTGCTATTATATTCTGTGAAAAAGAGTGTCCTCTCTTTTCAGTATTGAGGAGCTGACGTTTGAACCCTATATCCATCTCCTTGAGTTTGTCTGCAATGTAGTTCAGGGCTTCATTTTCTCCATCGGTTCCGTCTGCCCTGCTGCCGAAAGAGAGAAACAAATTCATATCCGACTCAATATCAGACGGATCTGCACCGGAGAAATGGACAACAAGAAATAGTAACATGATAGAAAAAACATAACGCATCAGGAACAAATTAGGTTGCCTGTCCCCATGCAGTCAAGAAGCTTCCTGTCTATTCTTCCTCATGCTATTCTATGTTCATGGATATTCTTGATGTAATCCGGAGTCGTTCGACGGCAAAGTCTTTCACCGGGGGGGCAGTTGATTCACAGGCTATTGACCGAATACTTGAAGCTGGGCGTCTTGCACCGTCTGCAAAGAACCGTCAGGCCTGGCGTTTTATAGCTGTACAACGTGAAGAACTTAAAAAAATTCTCTCTGAAGCCTGTTATGGCGATCAGCGTCTCATTGATGCCGGTTATGTTATTGCCGTGTGTACCACGAATATTCAATATACGATGCCTAATGGTCAATTGAGTTATCCCATTGATATGGCCTTTGCTGCCTCATTTATGATGCTTCAGGCAGAGCATGAAGGACTTGGGAGCTCTTTATTGGCGACATATGACGAAAGATCTGTAAAAGATCTTTTAACAGTTCCTCATGCCATGAGGGTTGTGATGCTTCTTGCCGTAGGAAATTCTTCAGAAAAACAGGAATATAAAGACCGGCTCCCTAAGGAACGTGTTATAAGTTACGATCATTGGTAATAACTGTCTTGAAAATGAATAAGGAAACTGCTCATTTATGTCTTCCGGTAAGAAAGCTGTAATAGATTTACCCCCCCATGTAATCCTTACCGATGATGGTGTAGGTTTTTTTATGGACAAGGGGTACAAACTCAGCAAGCTTACTATGGCTGACGGTTCAGAACAGTACGGTGTTAAACTGGCGAAGGTTTCACCCAATTCTTTTCAACACATGCTCAGGATCGGTTACATTTCCCGGCTTGAGATTGTCCGCCCTGAGTTTACATCCGTGCGGTCAGATCTGATGGATCTATCTAAACTGATTGTTTTCGGTTTTCTATACAGACAGTTCGATCAGGTTCTTTTCGATATGCTTATCGGTTCATCAATGATAAAGGACTGGAACAGGGCAAATCCCGGAAATATCATTGATGAGAAGACAAAGATTAATGATACTTTTCTCAACAAAGTTTTATCTAAACATGCGGATCAGTTGAAATCGATCCGAAAGGCGGTTATATCACCGCTTCTGGAGAATATTGCATCTGATTCTTCCCTTCAGGCGGATGAAAAGAACGTTATGATTTTTCTGGCAGACCGGTATCTGGATCATACCCGGCCTTTTATCTGGTTCATTCTTACCAAATTCAGTTCTGATATGGAACACAAGGAACTGATACAGAAGACCAGGAAGCTGTTGGAACTCTACATTCGACGTTCCCGAATTGCAGATTATCTCACTCTGCTTCTGATGGAATTGGCCCTCAGTGCTGAAACTTTGAATATGATGTCCTTTGCCGAACGTGTTTATGGTGAGGGCACGGACACCAGAATGCTTATTTTTGATCCGCAGAAAAGGGATGCTTTGGCAAAGGCCATGGAAAAAGCTGAAGCAAATCTTACCGTTGCCTGGCGTATCGGAAACCCCAGCTCCCTTTCCATCGGTACGGAGAATAAACTGGAACTCATTATTTACAATCGAGAGGCTGAATACCTGGAACTGAAAGAGAAGGTTGAAGAAAAGATGAAATCAGGATCCAGTGTTTCCCTGGGTCAGTTTTATAAAAGCACTTCAGCCGGGAATGCTGAGATGGGTCTTCTGTATCTAGGATATCTCCAGGAAGAGTGCGATAAGGTGGGTATGAGATTCACTTCTAGGGTTGGAGAGAACCGGAGCGGTGTCCCTTCGATTACCCTGACCGTCCAGTTTTAAAAGTTCCACCTGTGGCGATGATACGTAGAGCCATAGGTGGAGAATATCCTAAAAAGCCTGAGCTGAAAACCAGAAATGCTGTACTGCGGTTACAGGGGTGAGTCTTGTACCGGCTAGTGTTCCCTCTATGGCGATTCCGCTCCCGCTCCAGGTACTGCCGGTTTCTGCATCCATGAAGAGCCCTGCAGATGTTCCTGAAAATGCCAGACTCTTATCTGAAACTTCAGAAATAAATGCATTGAGACTGCCTACATCCCTGCCTTCTGAGAGCCTGCCGGCATCCAGAGCTGAAGATGCTCCTGATGTCCAGAACAGTACTACCGGATCACCGGCGATGCTGAGTTGAAGAATCCCCCCATCCTTTACCTCACTATAGGCAATAATCAGCTCTTCACCTTTGTGTTTCACCACCAGAACCCTGTCCATGGCATCATGTTCCGTATCAATAGTTCCCTGAAATAAAAACGGTTTGTTGCCCGGGGTATCGTATCCTGTATATGGATTCTGACCATAAGGACGTGAAAATCCGGTTTCCCGGGAGATAACAACAGCTGTCGGAGCGGCTGTTTGAGCTTCTGAGAAAGAAAGCGTAAGGGCTGGTATCATTACAAGATTCTTCCCTGCATATTCTCCGATAACAGCTTCTCCTGTAGCTTGCTGCCACCAGCTTTCAGTCTGCCTGTCGTACATGATGAGATTACTGTTTCTCAAATGTCCGGTAGTACCGAAGTCGAGGGTGTTTCCGGAAAAATTCCGGTTAAAGACAATTCCGGTGTTGCACAAGGGGCAGAATGTTACTGTTATGGGCAGGCCGCCCAGTTCATCATTGATGATTTCATGCCACATGAGAATCTGAAGAGGGTAAATCCTGGATTTATCTCCAATTCTTACCAGAATTACCGGTTCGTTACCTTCAAGCCAGCCGGCGGCATCTTCCAATGAAGTGTATAGAGGGTTATCAATTGCCGGAATACCATCTTTCTGAGGACCTCCCGAGAGTATCTCATCAGGATTGATAAGCATCCGGGTGAAATCCGTGGTAAATCCCGGTACAGACCACTGGTAATCTATTGGCTTACTGTCACTGCTCCCGCCTGCAGCGGCAATACCGGCAGCAAACAGGAAGGACAATAAAATGACTGCGCAATATTTTTTTAAATAATTCATATATTATAAATACAGTAATATATCTGAAAAACCTGTGTATTCTGTTAAGGTTTGGTGAAAGGTTTGTGAAGGTTGGTAAAACAGCCCATTTATCCGGACTGTCTTTTCCAGCAGTAGGTAAGGTGGTCGTCCACAATTCCCGTTGCCTGCAGATGGGCATAAATGATGACAGGACCGAAAAACTTAAACCCCAGAGATTTGGCCTCCCGGGCAATAGCTTCAGCTTCAGGACTTGCTACCGGAATTTCCTCCATGCTCTTCCAGTGATTAACCTTTGGCCTGCCGTTGTAAAACGAGAGAAGCCAGTTTGCAAAAGATCCATGGCGGGATGATAAATCAAGAAACAGACCGGCATTGCTTATTGATGATTTAATTTTGAGGCGATTTCTGATAATTCCGGGATTGGAAATTAGAGTGTTTATTTCCTTCTCACCCCAACGGGCAACAATTTCAGGATTAAATTCTGCGTAAGCCTTCCGATATGCTTCACGTTTACGAAGTACTGTAAGCCAGGAAAGACCGGCCTGGGCGGATTCCAGAGTAAGAAATTCGAACTGTCGACTGTCATCAAATGCTTCATTACCCCATTCTTCGTCATGATATTTTCTGTATATCGGGTCGGTTCCACACCAATCACATCGAGGCCGTTCATCCATGGTTCATTTTCCCTTCCTGATGGCGGAGAGCAGCCAGCTGCGACTTACAGCTCCGGTTTTTCGCTCTATTACTCTCCCTTCAGAATCTGTAACAATAGTTGTTGGAAGTCCTGTTATCCTGTAAGCATTCATACCTTGTCCGGTATCATCGAACAGCAGGGGAAGTTCAATCCCATTTGATTCTATCCAGGCAGAACCGTCCCCGGAGTTCTTTTCGGTTCTTGAAGCGTTAACCGCATAAAAAACAACGTTTTTGAATTTTGGATCGCTCTGCAGCCGCTCCAGCATCGGCATTTCTGCCCGGCATGGAGGGCACCAGCTGGCCCAGAAGTTCAGAACCACGATACTTCCCGCCGACTCTGAGATATCCCAGGCTACTCCTTTTTCATCGGAGAAAACAACAACGGGAAGTTTCTCCTTTTGCTTTATCTCTGCACCAGAGAGCATGGTATAACCGGCTACAGCCAGGCTCAGAACAAGCGCGGTTCCCATGGCCCAGATCATGGCTCTGTTAACGTTCCCCGGGGATTTGGCTTTTTTCCAGCGGTAGCTAAGCCAGAGGCCTCCGGCGGTAACTCCGATTAAGATGTTTAACAGCCCCCCGCTGCTGTAAAGAAGCAGTCCGGGATTGATAAACACATCCCTGGCATCGGTGATAAGAAGACTGAGTTTCCATACCAGCAGGAAAGGAAGAACCGGGGCAAACAGAAGGTCTGAAAAGATGCGGCGGTTTGTTTTACCTCCCTTTATAAAAAAGGAACCGGCAAAAAACGCCGCTGCAGCAATCAGAATACTGAGTAGCAGTATTACAGGTATAGACAACGGACCGAGAGAAACTGAATCTGTTAACGACATGATAGATGAACTATAAATGAAAAACAGATGTAATGAAAATTTATAATAAGGAAATGATGAAGAAAAGATGTCCTGCCCGATACCAGAGTATCGGGGGACAAATAGTTTTCAGAGAGCTGCGATGGCTTCCTTGAACTTACCGGATTTAACGGCTGAGTTGCACTGCTTACAGATAACGATTTTCTTTTCGTTGACTTCATATTCGTAGAGCAACTTGATGCCTGACCTCTTGCATAGAGGACAGATTCCCCGGCCGGAGCCTGGAGTTTCCTCTTTGAGGGGTCTGCCGCGATGCGCTTTGGACATGGTGATTCTCCTCTGATTTTTCCCGGCAGCGGTAGCTTCTGCTGCCCGGAGTTACCGGCAGACTATACTCGCTGCTCCGGGATTAGGTCAAGACCGATTAGTTACTTCAGAGACCAAGCGATATACCGGCTCCGAATGAGAAATAACCGTCCTGTTCCCTGAACTGACCATAAGGATTCTGGCCAGCCAATAATCTCATATAAAACCCAATTCTTCGGGCAGCAACATTATCATCATATCGATACCATCCGAGAGAGGTATTTACAGTCCAGGAACGTTTTTCCGCTTCAGTACTGAAAAAATCAAATAGTATACGGTTTCTGAGTTCAAAGCCGCCTTGAAATACCCAGTTTTTGAATGAAGGAAACCCTGACTCAATTGTTGTATTGAATTGTCCGAAGTATTCCAGATTACCCCTGCTCGGGATGATATATGAGGATGTGGGCTGAAGAGAGGACCCTATCTCTGATGGATATGGAGTACTGTAATAACCGTCAGTGTTCCAGCGCCCGCTCATTCCCAATCTCAGGTTGAAGGCATTCCCTCTTCCAGATTCCCACTCATCCAGTCCGGCAACGATTTCCCAGGCTTCATAGGAAACATTGATGCGGTAAAAATCCGTCGGATTTTCATCTTTCATATGTAAGGCGAACTCATCTCCAATGTGGGTACTTTCATGGAAAATAGGAAGAATCCGTAAGGATATATTTTTGGGCCATGTTAATTGCAGCCGGTAAAGGGACTCAATTTTTGTTCCAAACCAATAATCGGTATCTATTACCGGAGCGGTTTCCTGTTCAAAAAAATCATCTATCATGTTGAAGGAGACTGGTAATCCTATATACCACAGCCATCGATTATTTTCTCCGCCAATTATCGGTATATCAATTCCGAGTTGAATATTCAGGAATATCCGTTCATTAAAACCCTCAGACCATGGATAATGGGGTGGAGCCATATTGGCATTCAGAAGTTCCAATCTGTTAACTGTACTGTGTATCTCCCAGGTATAAGAAGATAAAGCTGGATGTATTGGAAAGAACATCAAACTTTCATTCTCATTATTTTCCCTCGAGCCAGGATTCTCCGATTCCTGTGAATACAGCGATTGTAATAAATGAAGGTTAGACATCAGTATCAGGACTACGGCTGTATAACGGTAAAAGCTCTTCACCACTAAATTTCTTGTCAGAGGAAATGAACGGTATCAATAATCAATTCGGGCATGTTTCTCTTGAAATCCCAGCCCCAGTCGATATTGAGGTTTATACTGGGGAAAGCATCAAAATAGAATATGGCGGTAGCACCTGCACAGTATTCCCAGGCATCAGGTCCATCACCCCATAATTTTGAATAGACATATCCGATATCCGTAAAGGGCCGTAGATGAAGGGAGAAAAGTTTCCCTGCGTGAAAAAGTTTGAAATTTGCCTGTATTGATATGAAATTGCCCCATTCACCCCAGGTCATGTAATCGACAACACCCCTGAGACGGTCTCCGGCGTTTTTTCTCTGTCCTTCAAAAGCGTAAAAACCGCCGATACGTCCGGATAATTCAAACCAGGAAGTTAAGGGCAGATATCCTTTTAAGTCTGATTCCATAAAAATGTCGCTGTTACCCGACCCTGTATACCAGAGATTGTTGTTCATGAAGTCAAAATAAAACCCCTTGCGAAAATTACCCACCCAGTCTACCTGGTCGGTAACAAAACCATGATTCAGACCGGGGGTGAAGCCTTCGTTAGAGAATATAGTGGCCGAATCGTACTGGTAAAGCCATGATGCGAGAGGGGTAATCTTGTAAGACCAGGGGCTGCCCGGACCTAAGGGTATATAAAGAGAAAAGAAAAGTTCCGATGAACTGTTTCGGTATTCTATCAGGGTAGTGCCATCTGTATTTCCATAACGGGTTTTTCCATTGAACTGCTTGAAGGATGTATCCATGTGCAGCGGACCCAGAATTATATTCTGAACCTGCACTTGAAAAAGAATCTCCGCCGGACTCCAATAACCTTCAAATTTCTGGTCGGTAAGGGTTCCGAAGGCATTGAAATATTCCAGTTTCATTCCGAGGGTAAGCCCCTTTTCGGTTGAAAACTTCAGCATCGGCCGGGGTACCAGGGTAAAGGAGTCAACAATGTGTATATAAATTTCGATGTCTTTGGGGTTCTCCGCATCGATATACCATGTAAATTCCTTGAACATTCTGCGCCGCAGGAGATCGTTTGCCCGGGAGCTTACCAGGTATTCCAATCCTGCAAGGCTGTCAAACTCTTTTCCTTCATAAATCCGCAGTTCTTTTAAAAGAGCGTTGCGATGGGTTTTACCCTCAATCTCTGTATTAATGTGCCCTACTATTACAGAATCATCTCCAAAAACACCGATTATCGGTGATGTGAGTATCAGCAATATCATTACAGCCTTGAACTTCATTGTATCTCCCGTATTAGAATGCCTGATATTAGTGTAAATTATAGGTTTATCAAAGGATTTAAATAATGGATATGGAAAAAATCGCCCGTCTTACCCGGGAACTACTGATTGAGATTGGAGAAAATCCCGACCGGGAGGGGCTTCTCAAAACACCCGATCGTGTTGCCGAATCCTGGTCTTTTCTCACTTCAGGATATCGAGGCGATATAAAGACTGTAATCAATGGTGCTGTTTTTGAATCTGAAGCCAACAATATGATACTCTGCCGGGATATTGAGATGTACAGTCTCTGTGAGCACCATATGCTGCCTTTTTTCGGAAGTTGTACAATTGGATATATTGCCAAAAAAAAAGTTATCGGAGTGAGCAAACTGGCCCGTATCGTCGATTACTATTCCAGACGTCTTCAGATACAGGAGCGTCTGACGGCTCAGATTGCCCGGGCGGTGATGGATTCCGTTGACGCCGAGGGCGTTGGTGTTATAATCGAGGCCCGTCACATGTGCATGACCATGAGAGGAGTGGGTAAACAGCATTCTTCTATGACGACAAGTTCCGTACTGGGAAGCTTCCATTCCAATTCGGCCACCAGAACTGAATTCCTGAATCTGGCAGCTAAGTAAATACCACTTCAGCCGTTAAACAGTTTCATGGTTCCGGCTTCAGGATTTTCATCCATGATTTCCTCAATCATGATTACCGATTGAAAGGGTATCATCAGATGATCCGAACCGCCGAACTCTTTAACAAGTTCATCCTCAGTGGGATCGATAACCAGACGGCTGGTTTTTGTGAAAACCAAATCTTTGATGGACACAAAATACGGATGGGTAAGATCGAGACTTCTGGCTTTAAGTAAAACCTGTTTTTCCTTCCAGGTGAAATGAACGCGGTATATTGACATATTCCGACTATATACAGCTTCGTTGTTTTAGAAAACAGATTGAATACACTGACAGCTGAGGTTAGATTGGTAAAGGTATGGTTGAAACTATCGGCCTTCAGGTAAGACAGTCCATCAAACAAATCTCCTATGCTGCCGGTTTTCAGCTATTTCTTTTTAGAGAAACCTTTAATTTTCTGAGCCGAAGGAGAATAGGGCTTAAGGTTCTTATCATGCAGATACTCTTTACCGGGGTGGAAGCACTTTCAATTATTTCATTGCTTTCTCTGGGTATCGGGGCCGTTATCATCATTCAGGGAGCTCAGCTCCCTGATTTTCTCCTGGGGGATCAGCTGTACAGAATCCTTATCATCGTTATTACCCGGGAACTGGGTCCGCTTCTCACAGCTTTTGTAATAATTGCCCGCTCGGGTAGTGCCATTACAACCGAGCTGGGGAATATGGTGGTTTCTCATGAGATGGAAGCCTATCTGTCGGTGGGAATCCATCCGGTTTCCCAGTTGGGTGTTCCCAGACTGATCGGTGTGTCTTTGTCTATGGTTTTACTTACAATGTATTCGAATGTCTTCGGACTGCTGGGGTCACTCACGGTTTCATCCATCATCAGCGGGGTGAGATTAACAGATCAGTTGGCCGCTCTTTTCTCAAATTTTCATATGGTTGATATCATCGCCAGTGTGGCTAAAAGCTTCATATTCGGCCTTATTATTGCCGCAACATCGGTTTATTACGGTTTCAGTGTAAACGGTGCTGTTACAGAAGTTCCGGTAAAAACCATACGGTCCATAGGGATGAGCATCGTACTGTGCATCATTGCTGATGGTATCATCATACTCATTACCGTTCTGCTGGGAGCATCGAACTTGTGAATAAAACAATCCCTCCCATTGTCTTTAACGGCGTCAGTCTTTATTTCAACAATCGCGCCGCTCTTGATGATGTGACTCTTGAGTTTCAGCGGGGTAAAACAACCGCCGTTATCGGCAGTTCCGGAAGTGGGAAATCTCTGGTGCTCAAATGTGCCGCAGGCCTGATATTTCCCGATGAAGGTATAATTGCTTATGAGGGAACCAGCATTGCTTCAATGAAAGAGACTCTTTATCAGCAGATGCAGGCCAGAACGGGCTTTCATTTTCAGGATGCCGCACTCTGGGCTAATAAATCACTGGGAGAGAACCTCAGCCTGCCGCTGCTCTCAACCAATCCGGACTACACCGACTCTGATTTAAAAAACAAAGTTGATGAGTCCTTTGCTTCGGTCGGTCTGAAACTAGACCCCTCTTTACGGCCGGCATCCATATCCATGGGCCAGAGGAAACTGGTGAGCTTTCTCAGAGCTACAATCACCAGACCGGAGATTCTGTTTTTAGACGATCCCCTGGCATTTATGGACCGGGAGGGCTCCCGTCAGCTGATAGCAGAGATTGAACAGTTCCGGGATGATGGAGCTACCATTATTATTGCCACCCACGACAGTACTTTGATAAAAACCATGGCGGACCAGATAATGGTTCTTACCCATGGACGGCTGTCGGCTTCAGGGTCTTACCAGGATGTTCTGCCCCTCTTGCGGGAACTGGTATGAGGAGCCGATAATGGACGGGAAGCAAATATGAAGTTTAGTTTCAGGCATGCCAATAAAATAGTAGGTCTCTTTGTTCTTGTGGCCGTCCTGCTGTTTGTTATCATCACGATGTTTGCCGGGTTGAACAACAAGTGGTTTACAAAAAAAATCTATTTCACAAGTCTCTTCACATCTGCCGAAGGCCTGAAAGTCGGTATGGGCGTAAACCTGCGGGGATTTGAAATCGGCCGGGTGAAGAATATCAGTCTGAACGAGGATAACCAGGTAGACCTTGATTTCTATATCTATGAAACCTATCACAACCGTGTACTCCCGGATTCCGTACTGGCACTGCCCTCGGGGCTTCTGGGGTCGGCGAATGCTCTGGATTTTTACCCGGGGTTGGTGGAAGGAGAGCCCTATCCTGATGGTAGTTTCATCCCGTCCACCCAGAC
>Ga0164318_10003231_pt1 | contig 15388 bp, 7 predicted proteins | sample GuaBasSedimGuay9_FD_113734 | JGI IMG/M metagenome (GOLD analysis project Ga0164318, IMG submission 113734) | Subseafloor sediment microbial communities from Guaymas Basin, Gulf of California, Mexico - Guay9, Core 4571-4, 0-3 cm | ecosystem: Environmental > Aquatic > Marine > Hydrothermal vents >...
TTTTATGGCAGAGAGCTATAACGACGCGAGTGTTAAATCGTTAGATTGGAAAGAACATATCCGTCTTCGGCCGGGAATGTATATTGGGAAGTTAGGTGATGGATCATCTCATGATGATGGTATTTATGTTTTGATAAAAGAAATTATCGACAATTCTATCGATGAATTCGTTATGGGAAATGGTAAACGCATTGATGTTGAAATAACAGACCGACAAGTACGAATTAGAGATTATGGTCGTGGTATTCCTCTGGGAATGGTTAACGCCTGTGTTTCAAAGATGAATACGGGAGCTAAATACGATTCCAAAGTATTTAAAAAAGCTGTTGGTCTGAATGGTGTTGGAACAAAAGCAGTAAATGCACTTTCTTCTAATTTTTCTGTTCAGTCTATTCGTGAAGGCAAATCAAAACGTTCTCTCTTCGAAAGAGGCAAAATTATCAGCGATGGAAAAGTAGAAAAGAGCGAGGAGAAAGATGGCACTATAGTAACCTTTATTCCTGATACAGAATTATTTGGCAATTATCGCTTTATAAGTGATTATATCGAAAAAATGTTGTGGAATTATGCCTACCTCAATAATGGCTTAATATTGAATTTTAATGGCGAAAAAATTGTAGCAAAGAATGGCTTGCACGATTTATTAGTCAACCAAATTGACGGTAAAATTTGCTACCCGATTATACACTTAAAACAAGATGAATTTGAGTTTGCTTTTACGCATACCAAACAATATGGAGAAGAGTACTACTCTTTTGTAAATGGGCAGCATACCACTCAAGGGGGAACACATCAAAGTGCTTTTCGCGAAGCGATTGTAAAAACTATTCGTGAGTTTTATAATAAAAATTTTGAGCCTTCCGATGTTCGTTCTTCTATTGCAGCCACAATGAGTATAAAAATCCAAGAACCTATTTTTGAATCTCAAACAAAAACAAAATTGGGTTCTCAACATATTGAACCCGGAGGAACAAGCGTACGAAATTATGTTGGAGATATTGTAAAAACAAATCTCGATAATTTCTTACATCGTAATCCGGAAACTGCAGAAGCTTTACTTCATAAAATTCTGATGAATCAGAAAGAACGTAAAGAAATGGCAGGAATTAAAAAGCTCGTTCGCGATAGTGCTAAAAAAGTAAGTCTGCATAATAAAAAGCTTCGCGATTGCAAAGTTCATTTGAATAGTAAACACGAAAAAAACCTGGAGACGACTTTGTTTATTACCGAGGGCGATTCGGCAAGTGGATCAATAACTAAATCGAGAAATGTTGCAACACAAGCTGTATTTAGTTTAAAGGGTAAACCACTGAACAGCTTTGGTTTAAGCAAAAAAATTGTCTATCAAAATGAAGAATTTAATTTATTGCAATCAGCATTGAATATAGACGAAGACATGGATAACTTACGATATAATAATATCGTAATTGCTACCGATGCCGATGTGGATGGAATGCATATTCGTTTACTGCTTCTAACCTTTTTCTTACAGTTTTATCCTGATTTAATCAAGCGAGGACATCTCTATATTTTACAAACACCTCTCTTCCGTGTTAGAAATAAAAAGAAAACATTTTACTGTTATTCACCCGAAGAAAAAGAAAAAGCGCTTCAAAAATTAGGTACTAACCCCGAAATTACCCGATTTAAAGGTTTAGGAGAGATATCTCCCGATGAATTCAAATTTTTTATTGGTGCCGATATGCGCTTAGAACCGGTTATATTACGTGGCGATTCTGCGATTAGTAATTTACTCGAATTTTATATGGGTAAGAATACTATGGATCGCCAAAACTTTATTATTAATAATTTGCGCCAGGAAGAAAACTTGACTTCTGAAGCAAGCTGAAAAGCTAAGAGTGCGATTTAAGAATTAAGAGTGTAAAGTTATTCCACAAGGGCTTTCACTTCATCTTCTTTTCACTTCGCCACTTCTTCTAAAACCGCTACCTTTGCTCAATGATTTATCCACCACAATTTGAAGAGAAAATAGGATTTACTAAAATTCGCGAATTGCTCAACCAAAATTGTATTAGCGATATGGGTAGGCAATGGGTAAATAAATTAAGCTTTAGCAGCTCTTTTTCATCTATAGAATTGTGGTTAAATCAAACCGAGGAAATGCAACAAATTCTGTTGGGCGACCTTGGAATCCCTATACAAGATTATTTTGATTTACGTCCCGATTTAATTCAGCTCCGGCTCGCAGGAAGTTATTTAAAAACAGAACGCTTCTTCGACTTCAAATCATCTCTGAACGTAATCAATCAAATGATTTTGTTTTTTGAGGCAAAACAGCAAGATTATTCACATCTACACCGGCTGAGTTCTAACATAGAAATTGATTCTTTGATAATAAAGCAAATAGATGCTATTTTAGATGAAAAGGGACAAATCAAAGACAAAGCTTCGGAAAAATTATTTGAAATACGATCCGAAATAAAAAGAGATAGTCGTCAATCGGAAAAGTCAATAAACGAAAGCCTCCGACAAGCAAAAAAAGCAGGATGGGCCAACGAAACTGTTGAAGCAACTGTTCGTAATGGTCGGTTAGTTATTCCCCTAAATGCTGCTTATAAACGTCAAATTCGTGGAGTTATTCACGATGAATCGGCAACCGGACAAACAGTATATTTAGAGCCTGATAAAGTTTTACAACTAAACAATAAAATCAAAGAACTTGAAGCCGAAGAAAGAAGAGAAATACTTCGAATATTAGTTGCTTTTGCTGACTTCCTACGCCCGTCGATAGATTCTCTATTATATGCTTATCGTTTTTTGGGATTGATAGATTTTATTATAGCCAAAGCACGTCTGTCTATTCAACTAAGTGCTGTTAAACCCGATTTACGCGATAAGGCTGAAATTCAGTGGTACCAAGCAAGACACCCCTTACTTTATCTTTCGCATAAAGCACAGGGCAAAACTGTTGAACCACTTGATATTCATCTACATAAGCAAGAGCGAATTCTTATTATCTCAGGACCAAATGCCGGAGGTAAATCGGTAGCACTTAAAACCATTGGCTTACTTCAATATATGCTTCAAAACGGATTACTTATTCCACTTAAATCAGCATCAATTGCTGGGATTTTCAAACGTTTTTTTATTGATATAGGCGATGAACAATCCATTGAAAACGATTTGAGTACCTACAGTTCTCATCTATTAAATATGCAATATTTTATATCACAAGCCAACACTAAAACTTTATTTTTAATTGATGAGTTTGGAAGTGGTACAGAACCGATTTTAGGTGCTGCTATTGCAGAAGCTATTTTAGAAGAACTAAACGAAAAAAAAGCCTTTGGAGTTATAACTACCCATTATGCAAATTTAAAGCTTTTACCCACCAACGACAACGGAATGATAAATGGCGCCATGTTATTTGATACTAAAAAAATGATCCCGCTTTATAAGTTAGTAATGGGAAGACCGGGAAGCTCTTTTACTATTGAAATTGCACGAAAAATAGGATTTTCAAAGAGTCTGCTAAAGAAAATTAATAAAAAAGCAGATCGGCGTCAGCTCGATTTTGAAGAACAGATACAACAACTCGAAGTGGATAAAAAAACCTTAGAAAAAAAGCAAGAGCAAATTAGCTTAATGGATGAGCATTTAACAGAAACTTTAGAAAAGTATCAAACTCTTTACAGTGATTTACAAAAAGAGAAAAAAGCTATCCTTGCCGAAGCAAATAAACAATCGAAAGAAATCTTAAAACAATCTAACCGACTGATTGAAAAGTCTATAAAAGAAATTCGTGAAAATGCTGCAGAAAAGAAAAAGACACAAGAAATCAGGAAAAATATTCAACAGGAAATAACTCGTTTAGAAAGAGAGCCTAAGGTAGAAACACCTGCACAACATAAGACTATAGAAAAGCAAATTGCCAACAAAAAAGTAGAAAAAAAAGTAAGGAAACAAGTTCCGCTTAAAGTTGGCGATTTAGTAGTTATCGATGGTCAAAATACTGCCGGAAGTATAGCTTTGATTAAAGGCAAAAAAGCAAAAGTAGACTTTGATACTATGCAAATGTTTATCGAACTTACTCGGCTTGAAAAAGTAAGTAAAACACAAGAGCGTAAGCTCAAAAAAGCAAATATTAAGTCGAGTAATATTGCCCAAGATATATCAGAAAAATCAGCCGATTTCAATCCTAATATCGATGTTCGTGGTATGCGTGTCGACGAGGCTTTAATTCATATTCAACGTTTTATTGATGATGCTGTTTTGCTTGGTGTTTATCAGCTTCATATTTTACACGGCAAAGGAACAGGCGCATTACGTCAGGTGATACAAGAATATTTAAATGCAAATCGTGATGTCAACCGTTATTACGACGAGCATATCGAAAGAGGCGGACACGGGATTACCGTTGTGGAGTTGTAAATTAATTTGATAATTATCATTCTATACTGCCCCCTCAACGCTCGACCCTTCATTCCTCTCCATCGCTACGCTTCGTCAAGATGAGAGAACGCTCCATAGAGATGATATAAAATGTTTATTTAACTAATAATCATAAAAAAACCGCTCCTCAAAAATGAAGAGCGGTTATAAATTATATTATTTCGCTTTGTTAGCGATATCCTCTAACATTGCTGTAGTCAATGACTTTGGACGCTCAAGAGCATATCCTAAAGCTCTATCCCAAGTAATATTAGCTAATACACCAATTGCACGACCAACACCAAACATAACGGTATAGAAATCGTACTCTGTAATGCCATAGAACCACTGGATAACACCTGATTGTGCATCTACATTTGGCCATGGATTCTTAGCTTTTCCTTGTTCAACCAAAATATCAGGAACTACACGATAAAGCATATCTACATATTTGAAAATTTTATCATTTGGTAAATGCTTTTCACAGAATTCACGTTGTGATTGGTAACGAGGATCTGTTTTACGCAATACAGCGTGACCAAAACCAGGAATTACCTGACCACTATTCAAAGTATCCCAAACAAACTGCTTCATCATTTCTTCAGTTGGTTCTTTTCCGTCTAACTTATCCATTACGCCTTGTAACCAACGTAAAACTTCTTGATTAGCTAAACCATGTAATGGACCTGCTAAAGCGTCCATCCCTGCCGATAATGAATAATAAGCATCAGAAAGTGTTGAAGCTACCAGATGAGTTGTGTGTGCAGAAGCATTTCCGGATTCATGATCAGAATGAAGAATGAAATACATACGAGCAACATCATCATAAGGAGCAGCAATACCCATCATGTGAGCAAAGTTACCACCCATATCTTGTTCAGGATCTTTTGCAATAATATCTCCGTTCTTATACTTATAACGATAGATAAATGCAGCTATTTCAGGTAAACGAGCTAATAAATCAGTAGAATCTTCATACATAGTTTCCCATGCAGTCATTTTGTTAAATCCTTCTTCATAGAATTTAGCAAATTTGCTCTCTTTTTCCATTGCTAAAATAGCAGTAGAAAACATAACCATTGGATGAGTATCTTTTGGAAGCGCACGCAATACATCGTAAACGTATGAAGGAACTTCGCTACGTTTTTTGAAATCTTCAACAAGTTCTAGAGTTTCTTCCATTGTAGGAATATCTCCTGTTAATAATAAATACCAAAAGCCTTCTACATAAGGATAATCTTTTCCCTCTGGCTTTGGTAATGCTGCCATAGTTTCGGGAATTGTATAACCACGAAAACGAATACCCTCCATTGGATCGAGATAAGAAATATCCGTTACCAAATTACGAACACCACGTGCTCCGCCAATTGCCTGACTAATAGTTACTTCTCCAACTTTTACATCACCAAATTCTTTAAGTAATTTGGTAGTTCTTGGTCTGTGCTCTTCAATTTTTTGAGCTAATTTTGTTTTTAAGGTTGACATATCATTTAAGTTTTTGTTTTATTTAAGCTTAGCTTTTAAGCCTTCGTTTAGAGTAACTAAAAATTTTAGCAGGTTGTTCGACATTCTTCTTTCTAACCCTCAATATAAATTATAGTTACTATATTTTTTTTCATTTTCACTTTCTAATGTAATAATACAAGCACAGGCTATATATTATTGTTTTATTTTTTATCTCTCCTCAATCCATTTTATCTAAAAACGGGCTTTTTTAATATTCAGCTGATTATCAGACAATTGACAAATAGACCGAAAAACCAAGTAAATGTACTAAAATTTTACTATGCGAGCATAATAAAATGTTAAAAAAATTCATTCTAAATAAAAGCGGCTACACCTTAACAGACGTACAAAACAGCTAATATTTAATAGTTATTTTTTTAGTAATAAAATTGCAGTAATTTTGATAGCAAAACGCATTTTATTAACTGATTTTTGTCAATGTAAAAAATATCTGCTGTTAGAAATATTTAAAACAATAATAGAGTTAAAACAAATAAGAGAATTCCCAATATCATTAAAATAAGAGAAAATGGAAAAATATCTTTGGCTTTCAAACCGGTTATTCCAAGCAAAGGTAATGCCCAAAAAGGCTGAATCATATTGGTTAATTGATCGCCATAAGCCAAAGCCATAACTGTTTTAGGAATAGAAACCCCTAAATTTAAAGCAGCCTCAACCACAATAGGACCTTGAATAATCCACTGACCTCCACCGGAAGGAACAAATATATTTACTATTGCTGCGCTTAGCATGGTATAGAAAGGAAAAGTTGAAACTGTTGAAATATCAAGAAAGAACTGAGTGAATAACACATACAATCCAGAATATTTCATAACTCCCATTATTCCTGCATACAAAGGAAATTGAATTAAAATACCAACCGAACTTCCAATGGCATTTTTAGCAGCCTGTAGAAACTCCGCGATAGAACCCTGCGCTAAAATGGCCAAGCCAAACAATACTATATTGATATAATTTAAGTTGATAAAACTTAAACTTTTAGAGACAAACACCGTGTATATTGGGATTGTCAAAATCAAAAGAGCAAAAAACTTTGAAAAAAATTGAGAATAATCTAGTCGCTCCGCACCTCCTGGCTTAGTCATTTCAGATGACAATATTTTCTCACCTCCCCTTAACTTCAGCTCCGAAACTTGTATTTTAGATCCTATCAAATAAAAAAATACCGGAATAATTATAAGTAAAATACCGGAAGCAAATAAGTTCATTTTAGAAAAAATAGTCTCGGATAAAGAAATTTGACCTATTCGCTCAACTAAAAAATGATTCACCTCAGCAATCTTTAAAGGTGCAGATCCCGACAAGCCTCCATGCCAAACCATCATGCCGGAATATGCAGCAGCTCCTAAGAGTCCATAATTGAACTTAAAGCCTTTATCTGAAAATGCTTCCGCAATTTTTCGAGCAAAAATGGCTCCAAATACCAAACCTAAACCCCAATTAAATAAACTTATCAATATTGTAACAAAACTTAGTAAAGCTGCCGCTTTTGCATTCGTATCCACTAATGTAGTTAACTTTACAATAAAACGATTTATGCTTTTTGATAATGCCAACACATAACCTAAAACCAAGATTAAAATCATTTGCATAGTAAATTCCATTAAAGACCAAAAGCCCATATTCCAAAAACTCAGAATATCAATTGTCCTCTTTGTATACCCAATTTCATCTGGTTTATAAATCACAGCCAAAACAAAAGTCAAAAGAGTAAGTAAAATAGCAATACTCATTGGCGAGGGAAGCATTTTCTGAAAACCTCCCATTATTTTCTTCGAAAAATTCATTTTAATTATTTGTATCAAAAATACAAAAAGAAGAATTTGAAACAAAATCAGATAATTGCAATCATTTTTTTATTTTGAATGATTCTAAATTATGTTTTTTTAGTATCTTTGCAACGAAAATATTAAGCGAAAAAACAAAGTAAAAATCTTTATTCACTGTTTTTACAAAAAGAATATAAAGAAAATGCAAAAGGATAAAAAATTCAGCATCAAAAAAACCGATAAAAAAATACTTGAAAAGTGGTATCGTTTAATGGTTTTAGGTCGGAATTTAGATGAAAAAGCACCTAATTATTTAAAACAAGCCTTGGGTTGGTCTTACCATGCACCCTACGCCGGGCACGATGGTATCCAATTGGCCATTGGTCAAATTTTTGAAGCAGAGAAAGATTTTCTCTTTCCTTATTACCGGGATATGTTAACGGTTCTATCAGCGGGGATGACAGCTGAAGAAATAATTCTAAACGGTATTTCCAAGGCAGCGGATCCATCTTCTGGAGGGCGACATATGTCGAACCATTTTGCTAAACCCGAAATCAATATTCAGAATGTATCGTCTTGTACTGGTAATCACACCTTGCATGCTGTTGGAGTAGCACGTGCCATAAAACTAAGTGACACCAAAGCCGTTGCCATCAGTTCTCAAGGAGAGTCTTCTGTCTCAGAAGGTTATGTTTACGAAGCTATCACGGGTGCAGATAAAGAGCAATTGCCGGTTATCTTTGTTATTCAAGATAATGGATACGGAATTTCTGTTCCCAAAAAAGATCAAACGGCTAATCGTAAAGTGGCCAATAATTTCTCTGGATTTAAAAATCTAAGTATCATCCATTGTAATGGTAAAGATGTTTTTGATTCGATGAATGCGATGGACGAAGCCAAAAAACTTGTTCTAGAAACTGGCAAACCTGTTATTTTGCAAGCCAACTGTGTCCGCATTGGATCGCATAGTAATTCAGATGCCCATGAACTTTATCGGGATGAATTTGAACGTAACTACGTAAAAGAATACGATCCATTAACTAAGTTTCGTCGACTTCTAATTCGTTATAATCGTTTTACTGAGGAAGAATTAACAGCCATTGAGGCTGAAGCCAAACTAATTGTAAAAAAAGCACATAAAGTTGGTATCACTTCTGCCGATCCTTCACCTGATAGCATTTACGATTTTGTTACTCCCGCTGCATTCCAAGCCGTAAAATATCCAGCAGGCCTTCATAAACAAACCGAAGGAAAGAAAATTAAATTTATTACTGCTCTCAACGAAACTTTAAAAGCAGAATTCCGCTTAAATCCCGAAACCTACCTTTACGGACAAGATATAGCCAATAAAGACAAGGGAGGCATTTTCAATGTTTCCAAAGGCATGCAAAAAGAATTTGGGAAAAAGCGTGTTTTTAACGCGCCCATTGCCGAAGATTTTATTGTTGGAACAGCCAATGGTATGTCGCGATTTAACGACAAAATGCGTATTGTTGTTGAAGGTGCAGAATTTGCCGATTATTTCTGGCCTGCTATGGAGCAACTCGTTGAATCATCGCATGAATATTGGCGTACAAACGGAAAATTTGCTCCCAATATCACCATTCGTTTAGCTTCCGGTGGATATATTGGTGGCGGCTTATACCACTCGCAAAACATAGAAGCCACCTTAACAACATTCCCAGGAATTCGGGTAGTTTACCCTTCATTTGCCGATGATGCAGCAGGACTTTTAAGAACAAGTATCCGCTCAAAAGGAATAACACTCTTCTTAGAGCCTAAAGCACTTTATAACGATCCAAAAGCGGAAGCCATTATCCCTGATGATTTTGAAGTCCCCTTTGGAAAAGCAAAAATTCACAGAGAAGGCACAGATATGACCTTAATTACCTACGGAAATACAACGGCTATGAGTATTGAAGTCGCCAAAAAATTGGCAGACGAAACCGGAGCAAGTATTGAAGTTATTGATTTACGGTCTTTATTGCCCCTCGATACGGAAACAATTATTAAATCGGTAAAGAAAACCAATAGAGTACTTGTGGTACACGAAGACAAAGTGTTTAGTGGCTTTGGAGGTGAAATTGCAGCACAGATTGCTGCTGATGCTTTTGAGTATTTAGATGCTCCAATCAAACGAGTTGGTGCCGCCTTCACTCCCGTTGGATTTAACCGGATATTGGAAAAAGCGACCCTTCCAAATACTGAAAAGATTGAACAAGCTGTTAAAAAATTACTTGAATATTAAAAGATTTAATAATGAAAAAAATAGGACTATTTTATAGTTTTAACACCAAAAATACTTCAAAAGCGGCCAAACTAATTGTAGAAGCTTTTGGAAAAGAAAACATTGAATCCAATAATGTAGAAGAAACTACAGAGAAACAATTTGATGCTTATTCTAACTACATTATTGGCGTACCTACTTGGTTTGATGGTGAGCTACCAAATTACTGGGATGAGTTTGTACCCGCAATGGAAGACATGGACTTTAGCGGAAAGCAATTTGCATTATACGGTGCAGGAAACCAAAAAGAATATCCTGAAAATTTTGTTGATGCCATTGGAATTATGGCAGATTTATTAGAATCCTTAGGTGGAAAAATTGTAGGTAAAGTAGCTAATGAAGGCTATAAGTTTGAGCATTCAAAAGCCTTGAGGGGAGATGAGTTTATTGGCCTACCCCTTGATTTTGAAACCCAGCCAAAACTGATTAAACCCCTAATTGAAGCTTGGATAGAACAACTAAAATCTGAGTTTAAGTAAAATAGTTGAGTGGGTAAATGGTTGAGTGTCTTATCCTAAAATAGGTTTACTTAACTATTTGCTAATTACCCACTTAACTACTTAACATTCATAACCGCACAACAAATCACAAAAAAACCATATCCTTTTATTATAACTCTTATTCTTTTGGAATATTTCTCAATTATTATCTCGGGAAACAAAAACAATAAAAAGCTATTCTACAGAGCCAATAGCATTAGTATTTACAGATATCTATTCAGGTATAAATAAGGGTAATAACCCCACTGCCATAGAAATAAAACGCGCTTATATAGGCTATAATATAAAGCTGCAAAAAGGGTTTTCATCAAAAATAGTTTTAGATATTGGCAGTCCGGATAATTCATCGGGCTACTCTCTTTTAAAGCGATATGCTTATTTTAAAAATGCTTATTTACAATACGAAACAGAGAAGCTAAATATAAAATTCGGGACTTCCTCCGATTTAGGACTTTCTGCCAATTACAAAATAAATAAGTTTGCAGAAATAGATTTAACCCTTTCTAATGGCGAAGGCAACGCTATATTACAACACGACAGCACCTATAAAGCAGCAGTCGACCTCACTCTCAAATCCTATAAAGAGCTGATTATAAGAACATACATTGATGTTTTATCAAAAAAAATTACAACCAATATCTAAAATCCATATGGCTTTAAATTATCAAGATTGGTTTCCATATGCCGGAAATCTTAATAACAAATCATTTATTTATCTAAATATAGAATTTGGATTATGAAAATACTATTCTCCTAATCACAATACTTAGCATTATCTTTCTAAGTGCCTGCAGAAAAAAGCGATTATGAGGTGCTTTACGATAATATTATCAGAAGCAGTTCCCTCTTGATAACTTCTTCGATAAAATAAATTATTGTAGTGCATTTAAAATCATAATTAGTTGTTAGGCCGGAGTTTATTTAGTAGAGAAGAAATCCTAAATATGTCATAGCTTATAACACAAGCCGCATTCGGTAATTTTGCTAAATTAGTTAACAATATTTTACTAAAGAACTTAGATATCGTCATTTAGAGGTATTATTTTTTCTATAATTTAATTTGGTCTCAAAAAAATCTTTATTTTTGTTCATCAAAATAAGACTATGAAAAGCTATCCTTTTTATCAGTTTACGTTTTCATCTCTTTATCTTAATATTAAGAAGAGAGACACTTACCATTTATAGCTTTTTCCCGATTAGATAATTTTATTTTTTTAATTTTTAAAACGATTTACTATGCAATTACCTTTTGCAGAATCTTATAAGATAAAAATGGTGGAGACCATTAAAAAAAGTACTCGTGAAGAGCGTGAACAGTGGATTAAAGACGCCAATTACAATTTGTTTAATCTTAAGAGCGATCAAGTTTTTATTGATCTCCTTACGGACTCAGGCACAGGAGCAATGAGTGATAAACAGTGGTCGGAAATGATGTTAGGTGACGAAAGTTATGCAGGTGCTTCTTCCTATTATAAAATGAAGAATGCCATAGAAAAGATTCTTGGCTTTCCTTATTTTTTACCTACCCATCAAGGTAGAGCGGCAGAAAATGTACTTTTTTCTGTTTTAGTTAAAGAAGGTATGATAATCCCCGGGAACTCACACTTCGACACAACCAAAGGTCATATAGAATTTCGTAAAGCAACAGCTGTTGACTGTACAATAGACGAAGCTTTTGATACTACTGCTCAGTACGATTTTAAGGGTAATGTCGACTTAAACAAACTGGAAAATGTATTAAAGAGTAATCCTGCGGAAAAAATTCCGATGATTATTGTAACCATAACCAATAATTCATCGGGAGGGCAACCCGTTTCTATGCAAAACCTGCGTGAAGTATATACAATGTCGCGCAAATATGGTATTCGTGTTGTTTTTGATTCGGCTCGATTTGCTGAGAACGCCTATTTTATCAAACAAAAAGAAAAAGGCTATGCCGATAAAAGCATCAAGGAAATAGTGAAAGAAATGTTCAGCTATGCCGATGCTATGACTATGAGTTCAAAGAAAGATGCAATAGTAAATATGGGAGGTTTTATAGGTTTTAAAGATGAGGATTTATTTAAGCAAGCCAGCACTTTCGCCATTATGTTCGAAGGCTTTATCACTTACGGCGGAATGTCGGGTCGCGATATGAACGCACTTGCTCAAGGATTAGACGAAGGAACCGAATTTGATACTTTAGATTCAAGAGTTAAGCAAACGGCATTTCTTGGGCAACGCTTAAAAGATTTTGGTGTTCCTATGCAAGAACCTTTTGGCGGTCATGCTATTTTTATTGATGTAAAACGTTTTTTACCTCATCTTCCTAAAGAAGAATTTCCTGCCCAAACTTTAGCTATCGAGCTTTATATTGAAGCCGGTGTACGTGCTGTGGAAATTGGTGCTATTTTAGCAGATCGAGATCCTATTACTCGAGAAAACCGCTATCCGGAATTAGAATTAGTTCGATTAGCAATTCCACGCCGAACATATACCAACAATCATATGGAATATGTAGCAGTTGCTTTAGGTAATCTTTATGCAAAGCGAAATGAGATTAAACGCGGAGTAAAAATTATAAAAGAAGCTCCAATTATGCGCCACTTTACAGTGGAGTTGGAGAAATTGTAATTAAATAAACCACTAAGACACGAAGTTATGTGATTACGTAGTTACGAAGAAAACTATTCTCTGTGTCTCTGTGGTTCTGCGACTTTGCGACTTTGCGAGAGAAAAATAAACCACTAAGACACGAAGACACGAAGTTATGTGATTACGTAGTTACGAAGAAAACTATTCTCTGTGTCTCTGTGGTTCTGCGACTTCGCGACTTTGCGAGAGAAAGATAAACCACGAAGACACGAAGTTATATGGTTACGTAGTTACGAATAAAATTATCCTCTGGTCCTAGTGCCTCTGTAGTTCTTTTTTAAATAAAAAAAACCCGAAAAATTTGATATTTCTTCGGGTTTAACAAAAAATGGAACACTCAATTTTTTTATATTAATTCACGATCTACATCTTTATCACCGCGACCACTTAAATTGATAATACTAATTTGCTTAGGTTTATTCTTTAATATTTTTTGAGCCAAAGCAATAGCATGTGCAGATTCGATAGCCGGAATAATACCTTCAAGACGTGAAAGAAGTTCAAATCCTTCAACAGCCTCTTTATCGGTAATAAGATGATATTCCGCTCTTGCAGTATCTTTTAATAAAGCATGTTGCGGACTAATACCCGGATAATCCAAACCGGCAGCAATAGAACGAGTTGGATAAACAATACCATTTTTGTCTGTTAAAGCATAAGAATAAGTTCCTTGGAATACGCCTTGTCGACCTAAAGTCAGCGTAGCTGCTGTCTCGCCTAAAACAGGTCCAACACCACCACCTTCTGCACCATATAATGCAACTTCAGCATCTTTTAAAAAGTCATTAAAAAGTCCTATAGCATTAGAGCCACCACCAACACAAGCAATAAGATTATCGGGCAAACGACCTTCACGTTCAATAAATTGTTTTTTTGCTTCGCGACCAATAATACTTTGAAAATATCCTACCATAGTTGGATAAGGATGTGGACCTACTTGAGACCCAAGTAAATAATAAACATCAGGGTTTTCAATATAATATCCTAAAGCAGCATCCACGGCATCTTTTAATGTTCCTCTTCCTTCATTGGTTACAACCAATTCTGCTCCTAAAAGCTTAATACGACTCACATTCATTTTCTGACGCCGAACATCTTCAGCTCCCATAAACACTTTGCATTTAATTCCAAAAAGTGCAGCTGCTGTTGCCGTTGCAACACCATGTTGTCCTGCTCCCGTTTCAGCAACAATCTCGGTTGCACCCATACGTTTTGCCAATAAAATCTGACCAATAGCATTATTTATTTTATGAGATCCTGTATGATTAAGGTCTTCGCGTTTTAAATAAATTTTGGAACCAATATGCTCAGACAAACGATGTGCATAATAGAGAGGAGAAGGCCGCCCAACAAATTGTTTTAGATAGTAAGCATACTCTTCCTGAAAGCTACTATCATTACGAGTCTTTTCAAAAACTTCAAAAAGATTTAAAAGTTTTCCTTCTAAAACAGGAGGAACAAATATTCCACCATATTCACCAAATTTTCCATTTACTGCATCAAGATTAATTTCTTTTGTGTTATTTATTACTGTTTGATTATTCATTATTTTAATTTTTTAAAGATGATTTTGTATGATATTTTTATAAACTTATGTTTTTAATGTTGGGTCAAAGCCCCATTAAAGTAACTATCGTGGTTAACTAAGATTTAAATCGAGTTTCGCCATCGGAAAACCATCTGTTCTGTATTTTGGACTTTTTGTCTCATTGTGTTTTTTAATTTTTAAGCAAAAAAAAACCGCAGGTGAAACACCCGCGGCTATATATATCATAATAATTGCAACGTTCTATTTCTCCATCTCGGAATCAATATTGCGCCACCACCAATTATTTAAATTCATTGTTGTTTTCATATGCAGCAAAATAAAGGCCTATTTCTCTATTTTGCAAGAAAATTTTATTATTTAATTAAAATAATTTTTTAATTATTTGAGACACAAAAATATACATATCATATATTTTCTTCAACAACTGCTTTTCCTGCCTCATAGCCAATGTTAAATCTTCTCTAAAAACCATCAGCATCGACATTTAAGTCGTCAAAACCTATATTTTTATCTCAAATGAAGGATAAATAAGTTGAATATTTTACGTCCATCTTGTTTTTATCCACTCTTGTTGTTCTTCAGGACTGAGAAAAGTCCAAGCGATAAGTCGAGAACCCTTATTTCCTTGTCCCATAGGAATGGTTTTTACTTCCACAGCCTCTTCTTTTTTAAGGGCATTATAGGCATTCTTGAGGTTCGATTTTTTAGAAACCAAAGTAGAAAACCAAAA
>Ga0164318_10003232_pt1 | contig 15385 bp, 11 predicted proteins | sample GuaBasSedimGuay9_FD_113734 | JGI IMG/M metagenome (GOLD analysis project Ga0164318, IMG submission 113734) | Subseafloor sediment microbial communities from Guaymas Basin, Gulf of California, Mexico - Guay9, Core 4571-4, 0-3 cm | ecosystem: Environmental > Aquatic > Marine > Hydrothermal vents...
AATAGTTTGTGAAGATTGTAAAGGAAAACGATTCAATCCCGAAACACTTGAAATCGAATATCAGGGCAAGAATATTTTTGAGGTGCTGGAATTATCAATTGAAGAGGCTGTAATTTTCTTTGAAGGGGAAACAAAAGTTCTCAGAATATTGAATCAATTGATGCAATTGGATGTGGGTTATTTGAAACTCGGCCAACCCTCAACAACATTATCTGGTGGAGAAGCCCAACGAATTAAACTGGCATCAGAACTCTACAAAACCTCAAAAGGCCATAACTTATATATCCTTGATGAGCCAAGCGTTGGATTGCACAAAGCCGATATCAGCTACCTGTTAAATGCTTTACAGAGCATCGTTGACAATGACAATACGGTTATTGTAATTGAACACGATACGGACATCATCCGGCAGGCAGACCACATCATCGACCTCGGACCCGAAGGCGGCGAAAAAGGAGGTTATCTTGTGGCAAGCGGAAATCTTGATACAATCATGCAGTGCAAAAAATCCCATACCGGAAATGCACTTAAAGAATTAATGGAACATCTCCCAAAGCAAAACAATACCAAAAACAAACGCGTAAATATTGAATTCAAGGGCGTAAGCACCAATAACTTAAAAGATATTGATGTAGAAATTCCATTAAATAAAACCACGATAATTACCGGTATTTCGGGTAGCGGAAAATCTTCGCTGGCATTCGATACCATCTTTTCAGAAAGCAGAAACCGCTTTACCGAAAGCCTCTCTACTTATGCCCGAAGGATGATGAGCAAAGTAAAGAAAGCGGAGCTCGAACATTGTTCCGGATTAACACCGGCTATCGCCATTCGTCAGAGTCCTTTTAGGAAAAATCCACGTTCGACGGTTGGTACAGCTACCGAGATTTACGACCTCTACCGGCTGTTGTTTTCCCGTGCAGGAAAAAATACTGATGACTCCCCTACCATACTTCCGGCTTCGATGTTTTCATTTAATAATATTGATGCCGCATGCAGCGAATGCAAAGGACTTGGCATCATCATCACAAGCACACCGGAAAAATTTATCAGTCATCCCGATAAACCCATTATTGATGGTGCGATGGACGGCAGCCTTCCCGGCAGGTATTTTGGCGATAAATACGGGCAATTCGTCAATACATTGATTGAAGTTGGAAAAGAAAAAGGCATTGATTTTGGCATTCCTTATAAGCAGCTTTCTGAAGAAGCTGTTGACATCGCCCTGCATGGCACCGATACAGAAGAATATAATGTTGAATGGAATTTCAAACGCGGCAACAGAAGCGGAACCCACAAAATGACAACTGTCTGGAAAGGCTTTGTGAATTTGTTGAATGAAGAATACGAAATCAAAAGAAGTGGCAAGCGTGGAGAAGCCTACCGCTACATCATGAGCGAACTAAGCTGCCCGCATTGCCTTGGAAAGCGGCTGAAAAAAGAAATCCTTGAGGTTCGTTTTGACGGGCAAAATATATCATCGCTTGCTTCAAAATCGATTCAGTTAGCGTTGAACTATTTTCAAAACATAAAATCCACCATCGACAAAACTAGTTTTGAAAGAAGCAGAAACATAGTCAAAGAAATCATCGCCAAATTGCAAACGCTTGAGAAAATCGGGCTCGGCTATATTTCCATCGACCGGCCAACAGCTACTTTATCAGGCGGGGAAGCCCAGCGCTTGCGGATTGCCACGCAATTGGTGGCTGATTTATGTGGCCTCACTTACATACTGGACGAACCCACCATCGGATTGCACCCCTACGATACGCAACATTTAATGGATGCAATTCAAAAGCTTAAAGACTATGGAAATACTGTAATCATTGTTGAACACGACCCGGACATCATCAAACAAGCAGAGCATATTATTGATTTAGGCCCCGGGGCGGGAACTTATGGCGGACAGATTGTCGCTCAGGGAAACCTGGATACCATTTTAAAAAATAGCGACTCCCCTACCGGGAAATATCTAAGAAAAAGCAGAAGCCAAATCCCTTCAGAAACCAGGCAGCTTTCTGCGGGTATTGAAATCCGTTCAGCATCAGCAAATAACTTACAGCAGTTCGATTTGGATATTCCATCTGGTGGCATCGTTGCCATCACAGGCTTATCAGGGAGCGGGAAAACATCGCTGGCTTTTGATGTAATTGCAAATTCCTATCTCGCGGGACATGCCGTGAACTGCCAGCAAATCTCATTTAACAACATCGATAATCTTTTGGTAATTGACCAGCAGAAAATCGGCACTTCCCCATTAAGCACAGCAGCCACATATACAGGGATGTTTGATTTGATTCGGGAAATGTTTTCCACAATCCCCGATGCGAAATCCAAAGGGTTTAGAAAATCACACTTTTCATTTAACAGCAAAGATGGCCGCTGTGAGAGCTGCAAAGGAATGGGACACCAAAAAGTAAGCATGGATTTTCTTTCCGATGTTTGGGTCATCTGCGACATATGTCATGGACAGCGGTATAAAAAGGAAATACTTGATATTCAATTTAAAGGTCTTTCAATCAGCGATGTGCTACAACTGGAAATAAGTGAAGCCATTTTAGTTTTTCAAGAAAACGACAAAATCAACAAAATCCTGAAAGTGTTGGAAGAAATTGGTTTGGGATATATTACACTTGGCCAAGCAACAAGCACCTTGTCGGGTGGCGAAACACAACGCTTAAAACTGGCTGCTCATCTCATCAAAGAAAGAAACGGACAAAGCCTCTTTATTTTTGACGAACCTTCCACCGGCCTTCATATGCAAGATGTTGAGCGCTTAATCCATGTTTTCCGGAAATTAATTGGAAACGGTAACTCAATAATTGTTGTCGAACACAACCAGGATATTATTCGTACTGCCGACTGGATTATTGATTTAGGGCCTCAGGGTGGCGACAAAGGGGGTGCACTGCTTTATTCTGGTATTGTTTCCGGGATTGGGAATTGTATGGATTCATTTACGGGTAAGTCACTATTTTAGGAAAACGAAATGAATCAAAAAAAAAAGCAGCAGGTTTTTACAAACTGCTGCCTTTTAAACTTTGTACCCAAGATAAGACTCGAACTTACACGACCTTGCGGTCACTGGTCCCTGAAACCAGCGCGTCTACCAATTTCGCCACTTGGGCTTTTTAGGCGTTTAAAGTCTGAAGTTTTGAGTTTAAAGTTGTTTCAATTAATACAAATGTCTCACACAACCTTCCAATCACTCAATCTTCCATTCTTCCAATTTCCCCTGTGCCCAGAACAAGAATCGAACTTGCACTCCCTAACAGGAACATGGCCCTCAACCATGCGCGTCTACCATTTCCGCCATCTGGGCTTAAAGCGGCTGCAAAAGTAATATTATTTAATTATTTCGGACATATATTTTTGAAATAATTCATCTACAGGAAACAAATGTAGAGTGGGTTGATTTTAGTACTTTTATTCCCTCATTCAAACCTCCTTATCCATGTTTACCGAAAAAGATCTCGAACAATTTAGTAGCAAAGGAATCGAAGTTGAAACTGTTCAACATCAAGTAGAAAGCTTCAAGAAAAACTTCCCTCCTATCCATCTGCACGCAGCAGCCATCCCTGGAAAAGGGATTCACCGTTTCTCTGCTGAAGAAGCACAAAGCCTAAGCAATTATTTTGATGCGCATTTTAAGGATTATAAAATCCTGAAATTTGTTCCTGCTTCGGGTGCTGCAAGTCGAATGTTCAAGACGCTTTTCGAGTTTCATGAAAATTATAATGGAAGCAAAACCGACTTGGCTGCATTCAACAAAGACCAAAGCTTTAACTCTCCGTTCAGTTTTTTTAAAAATATTGAACACTTTCCATTTTATAATCAACTCCAAGAAGCGGTTACAGACAAGGGAATGGACATCGATAAGCTGATAGAAAATAATGATTTTGGACCCATTCTAGATATTTTTCTTTCAGAGAATGGCCTAAACTATGCAGGGCTTCCAAAAGGATTACTTCTGTTTCATGATTATCCTGATGGCCCACGTCTTGCTGTTGAAGAGCACTTGGTTGAAGGTGCACATTATTCTACTGACAAAAACAATATTTCAGGTATTCACCTGACTGTTTCTCCTGAGCACTTACCAAAGTTTAAAGAAGCCATTGCCGATAAAAAGGCAAAATTCGAGTCATCTTTTGGTGTTGAATATCAAATTGATTTCTCCGAGCAAAAACCATCAACCGATACCATTGCGGTTGACACTGACAACAATCCGTTCAGGAAAGAAGACGGTAGTTTACTGTTCCGTCCGGGCGGCCATGGCGCACTGATTGAAAACCTAAAGGACCTGAATGGTGAAATTATTTTCATCAAGAATATCGATAACATTGTTCCCGACAGGCTTAGAGGAACAACCTATCTTTACAAAAAGGTAATCGGCGGACTACTGTTCAAGTTGCAGGAAAAATGCTTTGACGTATTGGAATCGCTGGAAGATGGGAATCTAAATGAGACAGATTTGGTAAGCATTAGAACTTTTGCCAAAAACGAACTGAATATTCACATTCCCCCGGCTTACGAAGGCTTTGAGAAAATAGAGAAAATTGATTTTCTTTTTAATAAACTCAATCGTCCCATGCGTATTTGTGGAATGGTGAAAAATAAAGGCGAACCCGGTGGTGGTCCGTTTTGGGTTTCGAATGAAAATGATGATATTTCTTTACAAATTGTCGAAGCCGCCCAGATGGATTTAAGTGAGCCTTCCCAAAAGGAAATCGTTGAGCAGTCAACCCACTTTAACCCTGTTGATTTGGTGTGTGGTGTACGTAATTTTGAGGGTAAAGCTTTTGACCTCAGCCAGTTTGTTGATCTGAACACTGGTCTCATTTCTTCTAAATCATTAAATGGAAAAGAACTGAAGGCACAAGAATTGCCAGGACTTTGGAATGGTGCCATGGCAGATTGGATTACTGTTTTTGTGGAGACCCCACTTATTACTTTTAACCCGGTAAAAACCATTAACGATCTGTTAAGACCCCAGCATCAACCAGCGTAATTGCTGTCCACTTTTCTTTGTTTGGCTTCTACTGATGTTTTAGTGGGTAATAAATATTTCATGTAAAACACTTGATTATTGAAAATTGTTTATTGAGTGTTGAGTGTTATTTATGTTCCACTAAATCCGCTTGTCCGATCGGTAGATTCTCGTGAGAACCTTTGTTTACTATATCGAAAACCAGCTTATTCATCTTAAAAAACCTTCCTTTGTTAACAGTTGAAATCCAAATTTACTTGACATCAGCGTTTTAATTCCGTATATTAGCCGCATTGATTTCTACCAAAAGGAATTAAGATGGCTACAAAAATGATAAATCCCATACAGGGATTCAACTGCAGCCAAAACCAAATCTTCGTAACACATCCTTCTAAAAGTGAAGGAGACTGTCCTTCCATTTGGATTCCACCTTAATGGCTTAGTAGACATTATTTTTCGCAATTAGCATAAGATATGCTTTAAACACACATTTATCAAGTAACTATTTTTTACCAATTATTTATTAAAACTATCCATCATGAAACAACTTATAATATTTTTTTTTCTTGCACTTACTATCTCTTTTTCGAATATTCAAGAAGTATTAGCACAACCCGAACCAAATAACTCGGACACCATAGATAACAAAATAAGAATTCAATTTATTAATGCTGTGAACCAAGCAATAATTGGGGACTCTAAAGAGTTCCGTTCTTTTTTTACTGATACACCAGGAGCATCTGATCAGTTTATGACTAATGAACTCGAAGAAGTTTACAAAATTTGCCAACCAGCACTGGCTTATTATAAGGATGATAAAATTCAAGTAGTTAGTAATACAACCAAGAAAATTAAAGATTACCAGGCTATACAATCCGTAGAAATTATTACAATCCATACCGATACTACCAAAGGCATTTCTTTGCCAGGTACTCTGGAGCCTTACAAACACATGACGATGGAAATTGAATGGATTAGACAAAAAAGTGGCATCTGGAAAATACAGAATCTCAATAGAAAACTTTGGGATTGAAATTAACTCACAATAAATAGTTGAATACTTTTCTGAAAAAACTGCTAATTCAAATAGCCCATAGCTAACTTTGTATGCCTATTATTAATCATAGGAAGCAGCTATGCAATACACATCTACAATTAGCAGAAACATACTTATTGAAGACTTAATCAACAATTACTCATTTTCTGTACGCTACTTAATGGAAAAGGGCATTCGCTGCATCAGATGCGGTGAGCCTATTTGGGGAACCCTTGAAGAGGCAGCAAAAGAAAAGGATTTTGATGACGAAGCCATCGATACTTTTGTAAAAGAAATGAATGATTTAGCCGGTAAAATGGAAGTAGAAAAGCGATAAGAAGTTTTTGCACACAAATTGGATTGGTGGCAATTTATGGGGCTAATCTGTCTATTTTCCATTTGCTTTCCATAAGGCGGTATCGTAGGCGGTCGTGTAGGCGGTGTTTACCACCCTGCCAAAACTCGAATAGCTCAGGTGTTAATTCATAACCACCCCAGTTTTTCGGACGTTTGATTTGTGCTGGATTTTGCAGTAATTTATTTCGCCTATTTTCCAATACTTTTAAGCTCAATATTGTTTCACTTTGCGGAGATATAATTGCACTCAAACGACTTTCAATGGGACGTGAATTAAAATAATCTTCCGATTTTTTTGCACTCGTTTTCCTAAGCTTCCCTTCAATTATTACTTGCCGCTCTAATGCTGTCCAGAAAAAATGAAAAGATACAAAGGGATTATCTTCCAGGTCTCTTCCTTTTCTGCTCAGGTAATTTGTGTAAAAAACAAGTCCTCCCTGCGCTGTAATCTCCTTCAGTAAAACGATACGCGACGAAGGCTTCCCAAGTCTTCCTACTGTTGACACAACCATCGCATTGAATTCATCGAGGCCAGCAACTTTCACTTCTTCCAACCAAAGCCTGAACATTAAAATGGGAGAATCCGGCAATTTCATTTCAATCAATTTATACTTACCAAAATCGCGCCTAAGGTCAGAGAGTTCCATTAAATTTTTAATTTTGGCAAAGGTAATATTCCCCGAAAGCAAAGCCCTATGAGCCAATCCAACCGAAGAAAAATGAAGCCCTCATTAGTTGTGGTTCTTTTTGTAGTAATTATTGCCATTTTTTATTTCCTTTTCTTTATGCAAAAAGATGAAAATAAGGCGACTAAAGTTTCTTTGGATGAAATAAATTATATTACAGAAATGATCGAAAGCAGGAAACTGAAAGATATTGAATTTGCCGACAGTACGCAGTCACGCTTTAATGCTGATGAACGCGCAACATTCCATGGCCTTAACTATTTTAATCCTGATCCTTATTATCGTCTTGAAGTCATTTTTACGGTGGACACTTCCACCCCAAACTTTAAAATGCCAACCAATACTGACAGAACACCGAATTACCGGGTATATGGTTTTCTTGATTTTAAGATTCACGACACAACTTACAGACTTACTGCTTTCCAAAACATGGATTTTAAAGATGATGCTGAATACGGTGGTTATTTATTTGTTCCTTATAGCGACAAAACCAATGGCAATGAAAGTTATGGAGCAGGTAGATATATAGATATTTTAATCCCGGGAGAAAAAATATTTGTTCTCGACTTCAATGAATCCTATAATCCCTACTGCGCATATTCCGAAAGGTGGTCGTGCCCATTGGTTCCTTTTGAAAACTACCTTGAAACAGCCATTCCGGCAGGCGAAAAAAAATACAAACATTAGGAAATCAGGCAATCCAATGGAAAAGTACAAGATTATATTATTAATTGTTGAGAAAGACAAATCTATTCTTGACTGTCTGGTTAAAGCCACGTCTAAACATATTACAAATGTAATTGTAGCCAAGAACAGTAGCGTTGCCTACCAACTTTATTTAAAAAACAGACCGGATATTATACTAACCGATTTTTCAACATTACCCAAAACCGGTGGCAGTTTTATTGAGCAAATAAGGAAACATGAGAAAAAAACACGTATTATTATTATGTCTTCCAAAGTTGAGCCAGAATTTTTTATAAAATCTATTGAATATGGAGTAAAAGGATTTCTAATAAAACCAATTGTTGAAACACAATTAGCACAACTACTCAGCCAGCAAGCCAAAGCCATACAGCTGGAAAAAGATTTTGAAACTGAAGAATTAAAACGATTAGAAGCTGAAAACGAAAGAGACCTGAATGACCAGATCCTTAAAACACTTAGTCAGGCTGTGGCACTTTTTTACCGTTATGGAGTTTCACCGACAAATATTAACAAGATATTGAAGCTTATTGGAAAAGCAACTAAATCAAGTAGGGTTAATATTTTTAAAAATTTCAATGAAGATGACGAAAGTTTCACCGGCCTTTTTTATACATGGGCATCAAAAAAAATATACGACATTTCAGACAATGAATTGCTGAAGAAAATTCCGTTTTCGATGGAACCATTTAGTCATTGGGGGTCTGTTATGAAGAAGGGTAAAAGCATTGTAGGAAATGTGACAAATTTTGCCACTTACGAACGAAAGATGTTAGAGGAAAATAGTGTAAAATCTATACTTTCTGTTCCAATAAGTGTTGATGGTAAATGGTGGGGGTTTTTAAGCCTGGATAATTGCGAAGTAGAAAAAGTCTGGACAAGAGCTGAAGTTATGGCATTCGAAACCGTAGCTTACAACCTGGGTGCGGCAATTTACAGACTAAGGGTTGAACGAGAAATGATCCATGTGAACGAAAGTCTTGAAAGCAGAGTAAGAGAAAGGACAGCCGCTTTAGAAGATGAAATTGCCGAGCGGATGCTGACAGAAGAAATGCTTAAAGACAGCGAGGAGAAATACCGGATGATTTATGAAAATTCCATCAATGGTATTGTTCTGATTCAACACAATAAAGTTCTACTGGTAAGTCCATCTATGATTGATATAATGGAAAGGAGTCCTAAATTACTGATTGGAGAATTCTTTGGCAGTTATATCGTTTCGAAAACACCAAAAGAAATACGAAAGGAACTATTGTCTTTTCAAGAAAACGAACCTCAGAGTACACGAATTGAAATAACAATTCCCAATAAGGAAAACAAATGGCTTGAATTGAAAACAAAAAAAATAAGTTGGGATGACCAGCCGGCCTTCCTGATTTTTGCAAAAGACATTTCACTACAAGTTACAGCAGAAAGCGAGCTTAAACTCTTGAATAAAAATTTAGAGAAAAGAATAATTAAAGAAGTAAAACAGGTTAATAAACAGCAGCAATTACTCATTCAAAAATCAAAACTGGAATCGCTTGGAGAACTCTTAGCCGGTCTGGCACATGAAATCAATCAACCATTACTTGGTATTTCAATGGGACTCGATAATATTCTTATGTCAGCGCAGGAAGATACTTTTAATAAATCCTACGTTAATAAAAAGGTAGAAGTACTGTTCAAGGATATTGACCGGATAAAGAAAATAATTGAACACGTAAGAACATTCTCACGGGGACAGAAAAATATCCGTAAAGAAAAAATTGAAATAAATGCACTGATAAGGAACGCACTACTATTAACCAATAAAATGTTACAAGAACAAAGTATTAGTTTTAAGGTGGGCTATAGTAAAAATGAAGTATATGTCTGGGGAAATCCCTACAGATTGGAACAAGTAATCCTGAACCTTTTATCGAATGCAAAACATGCCGTTAACGAGAAGGAAATAACACTTAATAATAAGTATTCAAATAAAGAAATATTACTGGAATCCAGTCAAGTCAGCGACTCGGTTTTTATTAAAGTCAAAGACAATGGGATTGGTATTCCCAAGGATATTATATCAAATATTTTCGACCCCTTTTTTACAACAAGAAGTGTGGAAAAAGGAACTGGTCTGGGCTTATCTATCTCGTATGGAATAATCAAAGAAATGAGAGGAAAGCTTCATGTTAAAAGTATTGAAAAAGAAGAAACAGTAGTAACTATTGAACTACCTATTTATAAAAGTTCTGAAATATGAAAAACTTAAACATTCTTGTACTGGATGATGAACAACGTATTATAGACGAAATTAGCGAGTTTCTAGTAAGCCGGAGATACAAAGTTTTCAGTGCGTTGCGTCCGAGTGAAGCTTTTGGTATTTTGAAAAAACAAAAAATCGATATTGTTATTCTCGACATCAAACTTCCTGAAATGGACGGGCTGCAGGTTCTGGAAAAAATTAAGTCAGATTACCCCACTGAAATTGAAGTAATCATGGTTTCGGGCCATGGCGATATGAGCACCGTTATTGATGCCATGCGTAAAGGTGCAACAGATTACTTTGCCAAACCATTTCGTTTGATTGACATCAACAATGCCATTATGCGAACCCAACGCTTTGTTGAATTGAACAATAAATTAAAATCTGCAACTTCAGACCTTAAATTATTATCGAATAAATTATCCGAACAAATTGGCTGTCAACTGTTGGGGAATAGTTCTGTAATGAGCAATATGGTAAACATGATGACCAAAGTTGCACATACCGACAATACATCAGTTTTAATTTTGGGCGAAAGTGGTACAGGAAAAGAACTGGTTGCAAACGGCATTCACTTTTTAAGCAGTAGATCAGCCCAGACATTTTACTCAGTAAACTGCTCGGCAATTCCCGAAAGCCTTTTCGAAAGTGAGTTTTTTGGTCATGTTAAAGGAGCTTTTACCGGCGCTGATTCAAACAAAGAAGGCTGGTTTGAAATTGCCAATAAAGGAACTCTTTTTCTTGATGAAATTAGCGACATGCCCCTTACCCAGCAGGCTAAACTTTTACGCGTTCTTGAAGATCGCAAAGTAAGTAAAGTGGGGTCCCGGGAAAGTAAAAAAGTAGATGTTCGTGTAATTGCCGCTTCAAATAAAGACCTTGAAAAACTAGCAACAGAAAATAAATTCAGACTCGACCTTTTTCACCGACTAAGTATTTTTGAAATAGAGATTCCACCCCTTCGCGAAAGAAAAGAAGATATTCCAATTCTGGTTAATAATTTTATCAAACAATTAAACCGAAAGATGGATTTAAATGTGGACAAAGTGAACAAAGAAGTACTTAAAATGTTAACTGATTATTCGTATCCGGGAAATATCAGAGAATTAAAAAACATGATAGAAAGGGCTGTTATCCTTTGTGAAGGAGACACCTTGGGTTTAGAACATTTTAAACTAAAGAATACCGTGCATTTAGAAATAAATAATACAGAACAAAAGCAGCCAAGCGAAGCTGTAATATTTGACCTGGAGGAGAATACTAAATCGCTGATATTAAAAGCACTGGAAAAATCTGGAAATAACAAATCCAAAGCGGCTCAATTATTAAATATCACCTGGCAGTCCTTATCAAGGCGGATGAAAAAATACGGTATGGAATAAAAAAAACCTGACAGATTTCTCTATCAGGTTTTATCAATTCTTCGATCATTTACTTCACAGCATCCACGATTGCTTTAAATGCTTCGGGATTGTTCATAGCGAGGTCGGCAAGTACCTTCCTGCTAATTTCGATGTCCTTGGCATGCAATTTACCCATAAATACTGAGTACGACATTCCATGCAAACGAGCACCTGCGTTAATCCGCTGGATCCACAGTGCCCTGAAATTACGTTTTTTCGTCCGTCTGTCGCGGTAGGCATATTGTTGGCCTTTTTCGTATGCATTTTTTGCAACCGTCCAAACGTTTTTCCGGCGACCAAATTGTCCTTTGGTCTCCTTCATGATCTTTTTTCTACGTGCCTTTGCGGCAACTACATTAACTGATCTTGGCATTTCTTACATAATTTTTTTCATTGTGGCGTTCCTGTTACAGAATCTTTTTAAGCCATAACAAAAGTTAAACATTGATTTTAATTAACTGCGAAGCAATTTCCTGATGTTCTTTTCATCAGCCTTATCGATAATCGTAAAGTAAGTTAAATTACGTTTACGTTTTTTCGACTTTTTAGTCAGAATATGACTTTTATAAGCATGCTTCCTTTTAATTTTACCGGTACCTGTAAAAGAGAATCTCTTTTTGGCACTGGATTTTGTTTTCATTTTCGGCATTACTAAAAATTTAATTATTTGTATTTACTAAAAGGATTATTATTTCTTTGGTGTTAAAATCATTATCATCCGTTTACCCTCAAGTTTAGGCATCCGCTCAACCTTTCCAAATTCTTCCAACTCCTGGGCAAACTTCAACAGAACGTACTCCCCTTTGTCTTTGTAAACAATTGAGCGTCCTTTAAAAAAGACCTCTACTTTAACTTTGGCGCCATCCTGCAAAAACTTTGTTGCATGTTTTAGTTTAAAATTAAAATCATGGTCATCGATATTTGGACCGAGCCTGATTTCTTTTAAAATAACCTTGGCTGCCTTGGCTTTCATTTCCTTTTGTTTCTTTTTCTGTTCGTAAAGAAACTTGCGGTAATCCATGATTTTACAAACCGGTGGATTTGCCGATGGTGAAATCTCAACCAGATCGAGACCCAATTCTTCTGCCAGTAATAAAGCCTCCCTGGTTTGCGAAATACCATCACCTTCAACATGTTCACCTACAACCCGAATAACCGGTGCAGTAATATACTTGTTGATCTTATTCGGATCTTCTTTTTTCTGCCAAGGTTTTCTTGGCCTTCTGCCTCTAAATTGTGCTATGGTTCTGTCCTCCTATTATTTGATGAATGAATTATCCTGAAAAGGTCATTTGCTCGACCTCCCCATTTATCATATTTGCAAATTTTTCTATTTCAAAAGTTCCCATATCACCTTGCTGGTGTTTTCTTACCGATACTGTTCCGTCTGCTTCTTCCTTTTCTCCAACAATCAGCATATATGGTATTTTCTTCAATTCAGCATCCCTGATTTTCCTGCCAGTCTTTTCACTACGGCTATCAATCAGGCCGCGAATTTCGTACTTTTTAAGCAAATGTAAAACTTTTTCTGCGTAATCCTGATATTTTTCGCTGATGGGCAAGACTATGAACTGATCGGGTGTAAGCCACAATGGGAAATTTCCGGCACAATGTTCAATTAAAACAGCGACAAAACGTTCCATCGAACCAAAGGGCGCACGGTGAATCATCACCGGACGGTGCTTTTCATTATCTGCGCCAATATAAGTCAAATCAAAACGTTCAGGTAAATTATAGTCTACCTGAATAGTGCCCAATTGCCATTTACGTCCCAATGCATCTTTTACAATGAAATCCATTTTAGGTCCATAAAATGCAGCTTCTCCATATTCAATAACAGCATTCAATCCTCTTTCTTCAGCTACTTCAATGATGGCTTTTTCTGCTTTCTCCCAATTTTCATCGCTCCCAATATATTTTTCCTGCTTGGCAGGATCGCGCAATGAAATCTGAATAATTACTTCATTAAAATCAAGTGCTTTAAAAATCTGGTTGATGATGTCGATTACCCCGTTAAATTCATCCTTAATCTGATTGGGCATGCAAAAAATGTGTGCATCATCCTGTGTAAAACCTCTCACTCTTGTTAAACCATGTAATTCGCCACTTTGTTCATAACGGTAAACTGTTCCAAATTCGGCATAACGAATGGGTAGTTCTTTGTATGAATGTGGCTTTGAATTATATATCTCGCAATGGTGCGGGCAATTCATGGGTTTCAGAAAAAACTCCTCCCCTTCTACCGGTGTCTTGATAGGCTTGAAAGATTCCTCTCCGTATTTCTGATAATGTCCTGATGTTTTGTAGAGTTCCACATTACCAATATGTGGCGTTATAACGGGTTCGTATCCGGCTTCGCTTTGTACCTTTTTCAGGTATTGTTCGAGGCGTTCGCGCAATTGTGCACCTTTGGGTAACCACAGGGGTAAACCCAATCCTACCTTTTGCGAAAAAGTAAAAAGTTCTAATTCTTTCCCCAACTTACGGTGATCCCGTTTTTTGGCCTCTTCAAGCAATACCAAATATTCGTCCAGTTCTTTCTTTTTAGGGAAAGTAATTCCGTATATGCGTGTCAGTTGCTTGCGAGTTTCATCACCACGCCAATACGCTCCGGCAACTTTTAGCAGTTTTACTGCTTTAAGAAAAGATGTATTGGGGATGTGTGGCCCACGGCACAAATCGGTAAATTGACCACTTTCGTAAAAAGTTATTTCTCCGTCTTCCAGATCACTGATCAATTCCAGTTTATATTTATCATCCTTTTCTGTAAAAAAGGAAAGTGCATCATTTTTTGAAACTTCTTTTCTGTCAAAAGTCTGCTTTTCGCGTGCCAGTTCAAGAAATTTCTTTTCAATTTTTCCAAAATCTTTTTCAGAAATAGTATAATCACCGAAATCGATATCATAATAAAAACCATTTTCAATATCGGGACCAATACCAAATTTCACACCCGGGTACAATATTTCAATCGCTTCTGCCATCAAGTGTGCCGATGAATGCCACATGGCCGATTTTCCTTCTTCATCGCGCCAGGTCAACAATTGCAAAGCCACATCTTCATTCAATGGCCTGGTAGCATCCCACACTTCGCCATTTACTTTAGCAGCCAGCACATTTCTGGCCAGGCCTTCGCTAATATCGCGCGCAACATCAAGGGCTGTAACACCCTGGCTGTATTGCCTTTCAGAACCGTCCGCTAATGTGATTTTAATCATTTAGTATTTTTCTAGAAAAAATTGGCTGCAAAAGTACTAAAAAAGATTTGACTACCAAGTAAATAGCAAATTATTTTATACAGTTTTCTAAGCGGTTTTTTATGTCATCAAAAAACCGCTTAGAAGTGTAGGCATTTAAGTGTAGGCATTTAGAAGTTATCCTTCCAAACCCTTTCTAAATTCAGCAGATTAACTGGGTTGCCTGTCATTCCTCTTACATTTTTCTGAACGAATCGCGACACCTGGTCATAATACAGTACGGCCACCGGTGCTTCTTGCATCACCAGGCTGTCCATCTTGCGGTAAAGACCAATCCGTTTTTTTATATCCGTTTCTAAAAAAGCTGCCCGGTAAAGGGAATCAAATTCAGCATTGGAGAAATGGGTATAATTTGGTCCATTGGGCGCGAAATTTTTGGAGTAAAACAAGGAAAGATAATTCTCCTCATCCGGATAATCGGCAATCCACGATGCCCTGAAAAAGGACAACTTCGACAGTGCTTTCATTTCTCTTACTGCTGCCGGAGGTGAAACTTGAATTTCGATGACAAAGCCAACATCCTGCAATTGTGACTGCACAAATTTGCACAGGTCAAGGTAATCGGATGTTGTAACCAAAGTGATTGATGGAATTTGATTCTCAGCATTATAACCCGCCGAAGCCAGGAGCATTTTGCTTTTCTGAGGATTGTATTTATATCCGTAATCAGCCTCGTTATCATAAGCCGGCATACCTTTCGGAATCATTCCTTTATTAGCTGCTG
>Ga0164318_10003233_pt1 | contig 15384 bp, 13 predicted proteins | sample GuaBasSedimGuay9_FD_113734 | JGI IMG/M metagenome (GOLD analysis project Ga0164318, IMG submission 113734) | Subseafloor sediment microbial communities from Guaymas Basin, Gulf of California, Mexico - Guay9, Core 4571-4, 0-3 cm | ecosystem: Environmental > Aquatic > Marine > Hydrothermal vents...
CAGGGTGGCCACCAGCACCTGTCCCTGTACGTCCTTGATGGCGGCCCTGGCCGCCAGCCGTTCGCCTTCCGTCAGGGCGGGATGATCCACAAAGACCGCCCGCCAGCGGGCATCCACCCGGGTTCTTAAAAGTTCCAGCAGCAAAGTACTGTCAATGCCGCCTGAATAAGCAAGGAGAGCAGAATCATACCCATGAAAGATGGACAGGAGATGTTCCAGTGAACTCATCAGCCGGTTTAATGGACAACCAGGTTTTCAAGCCGGATGGCATCGGGCGACAAATGCCATTGTTTTAATGCGGCGGAAAGCGATTCCTGTAAAACTCCAGCTAAAAAATCATTATGATTCCCCAACTCCTCCAGCATCCGACCGCCAACCGCCTGATCCAAAGAATCATGCATGATGGCTTTTAATCGGGCAATCTGTTCCACTTTAAGATGTGGCGAATCCTGCGGAGGGAAGACCAGCTGAACTTCCACTCCCAGGATTTTCAAACCAGACAGGGAATAAAGCGGGTAATAAAAGTTAAAAGTTGTGATGTCTCTCTGAGGACTTTTTGCTTCGGAAGCCTTTTTGCGGATTTCTGACAAATCGCGGTTGATGATTTCGGCAACAGCAATTTTCTGCGGTTTGGAACTGATGTGGATTTCAGGGAAGAATATCTTCCTGGCCGCACAGAGCTGCAGGAGCAGGAGCAGGACAGCCAGGAAAACGGCAGCTGGAAAAACGAATTTCTGCCACCAGGTCCCGGCGGCCGGCGATTCGGGATCGACAGCAGCTGACGAATCGTCTCCTGAAGCAGCCGGTTCCGCCGCCGGGGACTCAGGCGGTACAGCAGTTTCCATCTCAAGAGGAAAATCAGACCCGGCCTCGGGCTCTGAACCGGAGACAACCTCATCTAATTCAAAATCCTCAAGGAAATCTTCATCATCCAGAAGCTTGTCAAGATCCAGATCGTCTAATTCGGTTTCCCGGCTCATCGGTACGGCAACTCCGCATCATTGGTGTTCGGCGCCCTGCCGGCGGCTGCAATCACCGTTCTTGCCATGTCAGCAGCCGGCAGCATAAATTAACAACAGGAATTAGACCCGGTCAAAAAGGGCATTGACAAAATCATCAGCCTTGAACGGCCGGAGGTCGTCAAGCCGTTCACCAATACCGATATAACGAACCGGGAGTTTTAATTCATCACAGACGCCAACGATGACTCCCCCCTTGGCGGTTCCGTCCAGCTTGGTCATCACCAGCCCGGTGATGCCCAGGGCTTCGTGAAACATCCTGGCCTGGTTGATGGCGTTCTGGCCGGTATTGGCGTCCAGTACCAGCAGAATTTCGTGGGGAGCGCCAGGCAGGGCCTTGCTGATCACCCGCTTCATCTTTTTCAGCTCGTCCATCAGGTTCACCTTGGTATGCAGGCGGCCAGCGGTATCGATAATGGCCACATCCACCCCCCGGCTTACCGCCGACTGCACCGTATCAAAGGAAACCGCCGCCGGGTCGGCTCCCATTTTCTGCCTGATCAGCGGCACCCCGGCCCGCTCGGACCAGATTTCCAGCTGCTCGATGGCCGCGGCCCGGAAGGTATCCGCCGCCCCCAGCAGCACCTCTTTCCCCTGGGCGCTAAATATTGCCGCCAGCTTGCCGATGGTCGTGGTTTTGCCCACCCCGTTGACCCCCACGGCCATGATCACATACGGCTTCGTCTTGATTTCCCAAGGCTGTTCCGCCCCCTGGAGAATCTTTTGAATTTCCTGCTGCAGAAACGAACGCAAATGTTCAGGGTCTTCCAGGGCCTGGTGGCTGACTTTCTCCTCAACTTCGGCAAACAGCCGGTAACTGGTCTGAACCCCCAAATCGGAGGTCAGCAGGATCTCCTCCAACTGTTCGAGAAATTCTTCATCTATCTGCTTTTTGCCGTAAAACAGCCCGTCCAGGGTCCCGACAAAGCGCTGCCGGGTCTTGCTCAGGCCTTTTTTCAACCGGCTGAACAAGCCGGCCGATTCGCGGCCCTCGGGCTCGGCTTCATCCCCGGATGGCTTTTCCGGCTCTTTTGCCTGATGGCCGGATGCTTCCCCGGCGACCGGCGTCTCCTGGCGTTCAGCTGCGGCGGCCGGAATTTCCGGCTCAGCTGCCGCAGTCCCGGCAGGTTCTTCAACAAGAGCATCCCTGCTTTCAGGTTCCGACGGCTTCTCCCCCTCTTCCTTCTTTTTCCGGGAAAAGAGTCTGCCAATCAACCCCTGCTTATCTTTGTCACTCATTATGTTTCACCTGGTTTTCACCCGGAGCATCAGCCTCCGGGCGGCTTTCAGCAGTCAGCCTGCAGTTCACAGCTTGACCACATGTTGTTTCCTGGCGGTCACTCCGCCACCGCGGCCACCTGCCGTTGGGGACGATCCGGATAGTCTGACAACTGCACAGACAAAGCCTTGGAAACCCCGTCTTCCTCCATGGTAATCCCGTAAAGATAGTTGCCGATGGTCATGGTTCGGCGATTGTGGGTAATAATCAAAAACTGGCTGTGGGCGGCAAACTTTTTGACCAGTTGATTGAAGCGGTCGATATTGACGTCGTCCAGCGGCGCGTCAACCTCGTCGAGGACGCAGAACGGTGCCGGGTTGACCTTGAAAAAGGCAAAAATCAGCGACACCGCAATCAGGGCCTTCTCGCCGCCGGAGAAAAGCCGCAGGTTCTGCAGGCGCTTCCCGGGAGGAGCGGCGGCTATTTCCACCCCCGACTCCCACAGGTTGTCCTCGTCTGTCAACCGCAATGAAGCCCGGCCGCCGTTGAAAAGTTCGCCGAACAACTCGGAAAAATGATCGTTGACCTGGAAAAAGGTACCGAGGAACCTTTCCCTGGAGGTCTTTTCCATTTTTTCAATCGCTTCTTTCACCGACTGGATGGAAGAAAGCAGGTCCGCTTCCTGCTCCTTGAGGAAATCGTAACGCTGCTGCACTTCTTCGGCTTCATCCAGGGCCAGGAGGTTTACCTGGCCGAAGTTTTCGATCCAACGGCGGATTTTTTCCAGTTTTTCCACCACGTCCGCTTCATTGAAAAGCTCACCCTCTTCAAAAGGATGCTCGGCCAGGTAGTCAGTCAGCGTGGTTCCATAGCGCTGAACAAAATTGTCCAGGATGTTCTTGCGGCGATGTTCAAGGTCCTGCAGCTGCAGCTGCTTTTCCACCAGCTGCGGCCGCCAGGCGGACAGCAGTTCATCCGCTTCCCGCAGCGTTTCCCGGTGTTCGCTGATCAGGATCTCGATGTTCTCCTTTTCCTGCGTCTGCTCCGCCAGGAGCCCTTCATCTTCCCCCGCCTCTTTTTCCAGCCGGTCGATCAACAACCGGAATTCTTTCGCGCGCTCCACGGAAGCGGACAGCTGCTGCCGATACTCGTACAGCTGCTGTTCAAGACGTTCAACCTGCCGCCGCAGGCGCTCTTCATCGCCGGAGATGCGCAGGATGTCCCGCTTGAGCTGGTCTCTCTTGGCGCCAATGGCCGCCAGGGAAATCTTCTTTTCCGACAGGGATTCCTGGGCGGCAACCATTTCCTCCTCCGCCGCCCCACAGCGGGCCACCAGCGCCGCCAGTTCTTCTTCCTGGCTGTTCCTCAACTCGACAACGGCGGCAATTTTATCCTCGGCTTCCCGTTTCGCGGCCAGCAGGGATTCGCGGCTTTCCAGCAGCTGTTTTTCATCCTCGCCGGTACGCTGCAGGGCCTTGACCAGCCGGTCGTATTCATGCTGATTATCCTCCTGGGAACGAACAGCCTGGCGAATCTCTTCCAGGACCGGCGTCAGCTTTGACAAGCAGACCCCATGCTGATCCTTAACTTCCCGCACTTGGCCCCGCAGTTCTTCAAGCTGTTGTTCAGCCGTGGCCAGCTGTTCCCGGGCTTTTCCCCGTTCCCGCTCAGCTTCGGCCAGCTGACGCCGCAGGGTCAGAAGCTCGCCGCCGTCGGCCCGCTTGATATTTCCCACCCAGAACCAGCCGGTTCCGGCATAAATTTCACCGTTGCGGGTCAAAACATAGGAGTCTTTCGGCAGCCGGTCCAGCAGTTCCACCGCCTTCTCCCCCTCGTCAACCACATACGTAGCGTTCAGCAGGGGTTGGACAACCTGCCTGAACTCCTCCTTAACCGACACCAGGTTGGCAAGGGACTGCACCCCCTCAGGCAGGTCAACGGCAACCTCGCTTTCTGGGGAAGCCTGGCGCCCGTGCAGCACCGCCACCCGGTCCCGATGGCGCTGGCGGCTGATAAAATCGGGAACAATGGTGTGGTCCGCCAGCACCAGGCCCTCGCACAACTGGCGGATAAAAAGTTCCAGGGGCTGCTCCCAGGCAGGGGGAACCTGGGCAAACACGTCCCAGAAAGAACGCAGCACCGCCGCTGATTCTTCCTGCAGGGCCTGCTTCATGCCGCTGGTGAAGCCAAATCCTTCCGATACCTTGGTATGCAGCTGATGCCATTGCCGCTCGCAGTCGGTCAGGTGATGCTGGGCTGCCTGGCGCCGCTGGTCAGCATCTTCCATTTTCCGCTGCAGCTGAACAAGCCGGCTGGAAAGGATTTCCTTTTCCTCTTCCAACAGCTGCTGACGACGGCGCTTTTCGGCCAGCAAATCCCGTTCTTGCTCCAGGGTCAGTTCGAGTTCTTCCAGCTGCCGGCGCAGCTGCAGTCCGTCATCAAGCAGGCTTTCCTTCCGCTGCCGCAGACGTTCAAGCTTCTCGCTGTAAAGATGCACCTCGTTTTTCAGCCGGCTTTCCTCGCTCATCAGCTGGAAAACTTCCTCGCGGCAGGTCGTCTGTTCTTTCAGCATCCGGGAAACAACAGCTTTTTTATCAAGATAGGCTTTTTCCAGGAACTGAAGCTCCCCCTGTTCCGCCAGCCAGCGCTGTTGCTGTATTTCCAGCTGCCGATCCTGTTCCTGACGACTTTTCTCCAGCCTTTTCAGGGTCTGTTCCAGGCCCTGCCGGCGGCCCTGCCCCTCCTTGAGCTGCCGGTTCAAGGTTTCCTGCTCCTGGACCAGCAGTTCAACCTTCGACCTGGTAGACAGTATCTTTTCCCGGTTGCGGTTGACCCGGTCCCGCCCCTCGTCAACCAGGGCCTGCAGCCGCTGCCGGTCGGCCTGCAGCTGATCCAGCTCCGCCGTCAGCTCCAGCCGCTGCTGCTCCTTTTCCCCGACCTGCCGCTGCCAGGAATGCAGCGATTCACGGGCCGGCGCCAATTGCTTCTCCAACTCCAGGAAACGGTAGCCGTTCAGCCGCTGGTCAAGTTCTTTTTCCTGGTCCTGCAGGCGGTGGTATTTTTTCGCCTGGCGGGCCTGCTTCTGCAGGCCTTTGAGATTTTTAGCCACCTCGTGGATGATGTCGTTCAAACGTTCCAGGTTTTCTTCACTCTCCCTGATCTTGCGATAGCTTTCCAGCCGCTGCACCTGGAAGCCCGACACCCCGGCCGCTTCTTCAAACATTGTCCGGATGTCGGTTGGCTTGGCAGTGATGATGTGGGAAATCTGCCCCTGCTCGATGAACGCGTAGCCCTTGGCTCCAATGCCGGTATCGCGAAAAAGAGCGGTGATGTCCTTCAGGCGGCAGGGGACCTTACCCAGGTAATACTCCGTGTCGCCCTGCCGGTACAGACGCCGGGAAATCATGATTTCGCTGTAATCCTGGTACGGTTCCGGCAGGGGGACGCCGTCGCCGGTCATGGTGAGATGCACCTCAGCCATTCCAGCCGGCTTCAAACGCTGGGTGCCATTGAAAATCATGTCCGACATTGATTTTCCCCTGAGCTGCAGCGGACGCTGTTCCCCCATTACCCAGCGCAGAGCGTCAAGAATGTTGCTCTTGCCGCAGCCGTTCGGTCCCACCACCACCGTAATCCCCTCGTGCAGAGGAATCCTGGTTCGATGCACAAAGGATTTAAACCCCTGAATCGTCAGTTCCTTAACTTTCATGGTCGGCCATCACCACAGGTACCCGTTCATCACCAGTTGACAGAAATCACCTTACTACTTTATAGGAAAGATGATAAGAGAGATTGAACCCGTAAGATTTAAAAGATAATCGTAACTTTGTAAAGCGAATAATAGCTAATCATGAAGGACTGGACCGTCATTCTGCTCTTTGCTGTTTTTATCCTGCTGATTGTGCTTTCCGCCTTTTTCTCGGGAACGGAAACCGCCCTGCTGGCTTTCCAGCGCCACCGGCTGCGCTACTACAGCAAAAAGTACCAGGCTCAGAGCCGGCAGTTGAAAAACATCCTGCGCCGGCCCCATGACTTCATCGCCACCGTCCTGATCTGCAACAATTTCGTCAACGTGGCAGCCTCAGCCATTGCCACCTATCTCTGCGTTTATTATTTCGGCAACAAGGGGGTGTTGATCTCCACCCTTTCCGTCACCGCCGTCCTGCTTATCTTTGCAGAAATCACCCCGAAAACCTACGCCGCCGCCAGCACGGACATCCTGGCCCTCAAGGTTGCCGGGCCTTTGTCCCTGATCATCAGGCTGCTCAAACCCGTCAGCTGGATTACCACCCTGCTCAGCCACGCGGTCATCAGGATTTTTCTACCGGCTCAGCGCCAGCATTCCGAACCCCATTTTGACGATGAAATAAAATCTTTCATCTACGCCGGCCGTGAGCAGGGACTCTTGAACCAGCACGAATCCCTGATGATGAAAAACATCCTGGAAATTGAAAAGACAACCGTCAAGGAAATCATGGTCCCCCGGCAGGAAGTAGCCATGATCCAGCTGCACACCCCCAAAACTAAAATCATTTCCCTGATCCGGCAGGCCGGTTTTTCCCGCTACCCGGTCTACCACAAAAACCGGGAAGACATCATCGGCATCCTGCACATCAAAGATCTGCTGACCCATAAATTCGGCAAAACCTTTTCCCTGAAGCAGATTCTCCGGCCGGCGCATTTCATCCCCGAAATCATGCCCCTGGATGATCTTCTCGATGATTTTCGCCGGGGGAAAAGCCGCATGGCAATCGTTGTCGATGAATACGGCGGCATGGAAGGCCTGGTAACCATGAAGGACGTGGTCGAAGAAATTATCGGGGAAATGAAAGATGACATCAGCGTCGGCACCCAGGCTGAGATTATTTCCCTGAAAGACGGCTCCTACCTGGTAAAGGCCGACATTCCCATCCGGCGCCTGAACCAGGACATCCCTTTCCTGAACATTCCCGAAGAAGACAGCTACCTGCACCTGGCCGGCTTCATCCTCTCCCGGCTGGGCAGCATCCCCGTCAACGGCGACGTCATTGACATTCCTTCGGCAAGGCTGAAGGTTGTCCTGGTCAAGGCAAACAAAATCATCCTGGTGCGAATCATCCCAACTTCAGATTCCCCACCTATCCCTTGACAGCAAATATAAAATATATTACATACAATCCAGGCGATATTCAATAATGTCAATCTTTTAATATTTTTACTGAAGGAGCCTTCTGATGAAAAAAGCTGATGTGGTAATTGTAGGTGGATCAGCTGCCGGCCTGATGGCTGCGGTCACCCTGAAAAAGCGTCATCCCGAAAAACAGATCACGGTAATTCGCGACGTTGCCAAAACCCCGGTTCCCTGTGGTATTCCTTACATTTATGGTATTCTCGGCGACGTAAATAAAGATATTATCCCCGACGATAAATTTCTTAATATGGGCATCGAGATTATTCAGCAAAAGGTGGAAGACATTAACCGGCAGGAAAAAACCGTTATTTTTGCCGACGGCAATACCATAGGTTATGACAAGCTGATTCTCGGTATTGGTTCCAAACCCATGGTTCCGCCGATGCCCGGGATTGACCTTGGCAACGTTTTCACGATCAGCAAAGACCCTGCTGCCCTGCAGCAGCTGTACGCAGCCCTGGAAACGGCCCGCAAGATCATCGTCATCGGCGGCGGCTTCATCGGGGTTGAGATGGCTGAACAAATTTCCCTGATGGGAAAAACAGGTCAGCATCCATTTGCAGTTACCATTATAGAGATGCTTCCCCACTGCCTGATGCTGGCCTGTGAAGAAGAATTCTGCGTCCAGGCGGAGGATGAACTGCGCCGCATGGACATCAACATCATGACCAACAGCCGGGTGGAAGCCCTTGAAGGTGAAAAAACCGTTTCCGCGGTCAAACTCGCTGACGGCACTTCGCTGCCGGCAGATCTGGTCATTATCGGCATCGGCGCGGTAGCCAACATTGACCTGGCGGTAAAAATGGGTCTGGACGCCGACCCCCGGGGCGGCATTCAGGTCAACGAATACATGCAGACCAGCGATCCCGACATTTACGCCGCCGGGGACTGCGCCACCAAGTTCTCCCTGATTACCGGCAAACCTTCAGGAATCCGCCTGGCTTCGGTCGCCTGTTCGGAGGGCATGATCGCCGCCAGCAACATCTACGGAACCACGCGGAAAACCATGGGTGCCCTGGGAGCCTTTGCCACTAAAATTGGCAACCGCAGCATCGCTGCCGCCGGTCTGACCACCAGTGCCGCCGCCAAAGAGGAGATTGAAGTAATTATTGGTGAAGCTACCGCTCCAAATCGGCATCCAGGCGGTTTGCCGGGATGCACCATGGACATGAAGGTAAAACTCCTGTTCCGGAAAGATACCGGAGCCATTGTCGGCGGGCACGTCAGTGGCGGGGAATCAGCCGCTGACATGGTCAACATCATTGCCATTGCCATTCAGGACAAGCTGAATGCCGAACAATTGGCAACCATGCAGTACGCTACCCATCCCATGCTGACCGCCTCTCCCCTGGCCTACCACGTCATGCTGGCGGCCGAAAATGCCGCCCTGCAGTTTTAAGGAAAAGCCGGCCGGGGAAAAATTTTTCCAAAAGAATCCAAAAAAACAAGACAGCCGCTGTCAGTTGACAGCGGCTGTTTTATCATTCATAAGCGTTTTTTCGCCGGACTTGCCCTATCCACCCGCTGCCACTTCATGACCAGGACCAACATCCCCGGATACCGGCAGGGAGATCAATCATCGTGGTAGCCGACGATAAAACGTTCCGCCAGCATTCCGGCAATGACCATCACCGCTCCCACCCCCATGACAATCGTTGCGATGGTGTACTTATCGTGAATAAGCCAGAGGGCAATGCCGCAGATCAAGGCAAAAAATCCAAAAAGTTCCAGCAGGGGAATCCATAATTTAGGCATGACCGTCTCTCAGCCTCCTTGGGGCAAAAACATGTTCAAATACTGTGACAAAGCGGAAAAATAATTGAAAAAAAGCATTACACCAATCACGATTAAAAAGATGCCGCTGATGATGCTGATGACGCGCAGGTACCGGTTCATCCTGGAAAAATAGGCCAGAAATGAATTAAAGGCCAGCGCCGAAACCAGGAAGGGCACCCCCAGGCCCAGTGAATAGGAAAACAGCAGGATGATGCCGCTCATCATGTTTTTTTCGGTGCTGGCATACAGCAGGATGCTGGCCAGGATCGGACCGATGCAGGGCGTCCAGCCGGCGGCAAAAGCGATGCCCACCAGCACCGAGCCCACGTAGCCGATCGGCCGGCTTTTGAACTCAAGCCGTTTTTCCTGCTCAAGGAACTTCAGCTTGATGATGCCGGTAATATGGATGCCCAGCAGCACGACAATAACGCCGCCCACCTTTCTGATCAGGGCCTGATTCTGCTGGAAGAAGCTTCCCAGGTAGGTTGCCGAGGCCCCCAGGGCCACGAACACCAGGCTGAAGCCAAGGATGAAAAGCAGTGAATGAACAATCGTCCGCCGTCGGATGGAGGCATTGCCGCTGGCAGTCAGGTCATCAAAGGACACTCCGGTGATATAGGTCAGGTACGACGGGATCAGGGGCAGAACGCAGGGAGAAACAAAAGACAGCAGCCCGGCGGTAAAAGCGATAAAAATCGAAATATTTGACGTTTCGGCCATGTCAATTCCTCTGTTTCAGCAATATAAAAAGCAGGCCACTTTGTGCTGATGTCCATGATCCCGCAGTTCCGGCATTGATTCCAGGCAGATCGTCTGCCGCTCCGGACAGCGGGAATAAAAAGGGCACCCCTGGTTTTTCATCCCCGTCGACCCCGCTTTGCGCTCCAGATCAACGATTTTTTCCCGCTTCCGGTCCGGATCAGGCAAAGGAATGGAACGCAGCAGCAGCCTGGTATAAGGATGCAGTGGCTCCCGGTACAGAGAATCGCTGGGGGCTTCCTCGAGAATTTTCCCAAGGTACATGACCAGTATCCGGTCGCTAAGCAGCTTGACGACGCTGAGGTCATGGGAAATAAACAGCATCGTCAGGTTGAACTGTTCCCGCAAATCAAGCAGCAGGTTGATGATCTGGGCCTGAATCGAGACATCAAGCGCCGACACCGGTTCATCGGCAACCACGAATTCAGGATTCAGGGCCAGGGCCCGGGCAATACCCACCCGCTGCCGCTGGCCGCCGCTGAATTCATGGGCGTAGCGATCTCCCATGTCACTATCCAGGCCAACGATGTCCAGCAGTTCGTCAACCCGCTGGCGCCGCCACCCCGCCGCCCCCAGCCGGTGGATAATCAGGGGCTCTTCAATAATTTTGCGAACCTTCATCCGGGGGTTGAGGGAGGAATACGGATCCTGAAAAATCATCTGCAGCTGCCGCCGGTAGGGACGAAGCTCCCGCTCTGCAAGCGATGACAGCCTGGTCTGGTGATAATATATTTCTCCCCGGTCAAAATTTTCCAATCGGAGCAGCAGCTTTCCCAGGGTCGACTTGCCGCACCCTGACTCGCCAACCAGGCCGACAATTTCACCGGCTTCAATCTGGAAGCTGACCCCGTCAACCGCCCGAATGTAGTTTTTTGCCGATCTGAAGCCGCCGCCCCGCTGAGGAAAGCTTTTTTGCAGGTCGGATACGGTTATTATCGGGTGGCGTTCCGTGTTCATTGCCGGAGACAAGGTTACAGCTCCAGCGGCTGCTGGCATTTTTTCAAAGCGGCAAGGATTTGATCCGGAGTGATGTCGCCGGACAGGTACGGCTGACCAATGTTGCGCAGCAGGACCATTTTCAGGACGCCGGCCGTGGTCTTTTTGTCCCGGGCCATCACTTCCAGCAATTTCTCTCCCTGAATCTCGGCCGGTACGGAAAGATCCATTTTAAAAAGGTGCAGCAGGTTAAGAATTCGCTTCAGGTCGTCGGTTGACAACACCCCGGCTTCCACCGACAAATGGGCCGCAAAAACCAGGCCCATGGCTACTGCCGCCCCATGCTTCAGGCCGACGTAGGCACTGGTTTTTTCCAGGGCGTGCCCAAGGGTGTGTCCAAGGTTGAGGATGGCCCGCACCCCCAGCTGCTCCAACTCGTCGCGGGCGACAAAATCCGCCTTGATCCGACAGCAGAGATGCAGCATGCCGGCAAGGATTTTGGGGTTTTTAGCCAAAATCTGCTGATCGTTCATTTCCAGGAAAGAAACAAAATCGTCGCCGGCAATCAAAGCGTATTTCAGCACCTCCCCCATGCCGCTGAAAAACTCGTCATCGGGCAGGGTTTCGAGAAAGTCAACATCGGCAAGCACTACCCGCGGCTGGTAAAAAGAGCCGATGAGGTTTTTGCCAACCGGCAGGTTGATGCCGTTTTTGCCGCCGATGGCACTGTCAACCTGGGCCAGCAGGGTCGTCGGCACCTGGATGAGATCAATGCCGCGCATGTAGGTGGCGGCGGCAAAACCGGCCAGATCCCCGATTACCCCGCCGCCGAAAGCGCAGACAAAACCATCCCGCTGCAGTCCGGCATCAAACATCTGCTGATAAAGACTGAAAAGGGTTTCCTGGTTTTTATATTGCTCGCCATCGGCAACAATAAGCGGGACAACTTCATATTCCGTACCGGCAAAAAGGTTCAGAAACCGGTCAAGGTGCAGGTCGGCCACGGTTTCATTGGTGATCACCACCCCCCGCAGCCCCTTGAAATGAGGCAGATACGTCTCGCTTTTTTCACCGCTGGTCAAGCCGGAACCGATAATGACCGGGTAGCTCTTGGCACCCAGAGGGACAGTCAGCTTATGAACAGTCATGGATTTCACAATTCTCCGTCAGTGCCGCACACCCGCCGGCAAACTTCAAGATAAGCCTCTTCCACTTTCCCCAGGTCGCGGCGAAAGCGGTCCTTATCCATTTTTTCCAAACTTTCGGCATCCCACAAGCGGCAGGTGTCCGGGCAGATTTCATCCGCCAGCAGCACTTCCCCGCCAAAAAGACCGAACTCCAGTTTAAAATCAACCAGCAAAATACCCCGGTCGAGAAAGTACTGCCGCAGGATGTCATTGATTTTCAGGGCCATCTCCCGGGCCCGGTCAATCTGCTCCCCGGTGGCCAGGGAGAAGGCCAGAACGTGATCACGGTTGATCATCGGATCATGCAGGGAATCATCCTTATAATAATATTCGACAATCGGAAACGCCAGGCTCTCACCTTCAGGCCGGCCCATGCGCTTGGACAGGCTGCCGGCAACAATGTTGCGCACCACCACCTCAACGGGAATGATGTCCACTTTTTTAACCAGCACCTCCCGGTCGGAAAGAACTTCCACCAGGTGGGTCGGGATCCCCTTTTCCGCCAGCAGGGTGAACAGGGTGGTGGAAATCCGGTTGTTAAGAATTCCCTTCTCAACGATGGTCCCCTTTTTGGCCCCATCAAAGGCCGTGGCATCATCCTTGAAGTACATGATGCAGTGCCGGTCGTCATCGGTGGCATAAATGATTTTGGCCTTGCCCTCATATACCTGATTCCCTCGCTTCATTGTGTTCTCCTTTTATTTTCCGAATACCCGGCGGAAGACAACCGGAATCTGACGCAGATGATGTTCCACATTGAACAGGCTTTCAATCTCATCCGCGGATAAAACCTTCATCACCTCAGCATCATTCAAAAGGTTTTCCTTGAAGGAAGTGCCTTTTTCAAAGGAATCCATGGCATTTTTCTGCACCCAGCGATAAGCCTGCTCACGGCTGACACCCCGGCGGGCCAGGGCCAGCAGGACGCCCTGGGAATAGATGGTCCCCCCGGTCAACCGCAGGTTTTCCATCATCCGGTCCGGGTAGACCACCAGCTTGTCCACCAGGCCGATAAAACGCTGAAGGATAAAATCCATCAGGATGGTGGAATCGGGACCGATGACCCGTTCCACCGATGAATGGCTGATGTCACGCTCATGCCACAGAGGCATGTTCTCCATTGCCGCCAGGGAATTGGAACGCACCAGGCGGGCCAGGCCGCAGATGTTTTCCGACAGGATGGGGTTTCGCTTATGGGGCATGGCCGACGAACCCTTCTGCCCGGCATGAAAAAACTCCTCCGCCTCGCCAACCTCGGTACGCTGCAGGTGCCTGATCTCAACGGCAAATTTTTCGATGGACCCGGCCAGCAGGGCCAGGGAGGTGAAAAAGGCCGCGTGGCGGTCCCGCTGGACAATCTGGCTGGACGCCGGGGCCGGCGACAAGCCCAGCCGGCGGCAGACACGCTCTTCAACCTCGGGAGCAATGTTGGCGAAAGTGCCCACGGCACCGGATATCTTCCCAACAGAGACGTCTTCCAGGGCCAGCACGTAGCGGCGGCGCTGCCGCCTGATTTCATCGAACCAGATGGCCAGCTTCAGCCCAAAGGTTATGGGCTCGGCATGGATTCCATGGGAACGGCCGATCATGACGCAGTCCCGGTACTGGTGGGCTTTTTTCTCCAGGACTTCAAGGAGCCGGTCAATGTCAGCCAGGATCAGTTCCCCGGCTTCTTTCAACTGCAGGCCAAGAGCGGTGTCAAGAACGTCGGATGAGGTCATCCCCAGATGGATGTAGCGGGAATCGGGACCGACAAATTCGCCCACCGAGGTCAGGAAGGCAATGACGTCATGCCGGACCTCCTGTTCGATTTCCTGGATCCTGGGAACGGAAAAATCGGCTTTTTCCCTGATAACCTCGTATGATTCCGGCGGAATCTCCCCCAAATCAGCCAGGGCTTCGCACACCGCCAGCTCAACTTTCAGCCAGGCCCGGTACTTGTTTTCCTCACTCCAGATTTTCCCCATTTCGGGCCTGGTGTAGCGATCAATCATCCTCGTTTTCCTTTATTTCCGGCCGGATGATCATCACTGAACACCTGGCGTTTTTCAATACCTTGCTGGCCACACTGCCCATCAGGAAGCTCTTGATTCCCGACCAGCCATGGGAGCCCACGAAAATGGCATCCGCGTGCCGTTCATGGGCCTCCTCAACAATGGTGGTTGCCGGATGTCCCTCAACAATGGTCGTTTCAATCCGGGTCAAATCATATTTGCGGGCAATGGCTTCAATTTCTTCCATTTTTTCGCGGCCGGCCGCCTTGCGGGCTTCCACCACCGCCTGGATGCTTTCCAGATCCTCCGCCGGCAGGGCCATGCCGTCCAGGCCCAAAAGCAGAAATCCTTCTTCCACCACGTGAACAAAATCAACCTGGGCGCCATACTCCCGGGCAAAATGACAGCCAACCCCAACCACATCCCTGGTAATTTCAGAAAAGTCCACAGCAATCAAAACTTTTTTAAATTTTCTCATCTGCGTCTCCTTTCGTATATCAACAGCTTCACGAGCCTAGTACCCGCCCGGAAACCAAGGTTTCCGGACAAATACAACCTGGAATATGATTGACAAAGAATAAGGTCCCGGCCGAATATCCAGCGGCTGAAAAACCCTTAGGCAGACAACATGGCAGGGCAACTTACTACCATTGAAACCGCTCTCCTGTCAATGTCAATACACTCTAAATCCGTCAACTTTTTACCGACTCCATATCGCCATATACCCATAAGCTTATTGCTTGATTTTTCAGTCTGGGAAAAATTCAGCTTAATTTCAATACGATAGGAAACCGCACACAGGTTGCCAACAAACTTATCCACAAGTATTCCACACTACCTGTGGAAAACGACAAAAACCATTGTAATGCTTATAATTTTACCCCAGCCAACGCAACTATTTGTAATCATTATATATTTATCAAGAACACGGGCGGGTAATTTATTTTTTCTTAATAATTACCACACATTAATCCCGTTTTCACCAAGTTATTCACAGGCACCACATATCTGAGCAGAAAACTCATAAATAAGGCTTCCATGCCAATCATTTCTTCGCCGCCTGCCATAAAGATTCCTTTTCCTCCAGGCTCAACTTCTCAAGGGAAGTTCCTTTTTCAGCGGCCATTCTTTCCATCTCCCTGAACCGGCAGTCAAACTTCCGGTTGGCAGCCCGGACCAGGCCTTCCGGCTCAAAGCCGAGCAGTCTGGACAGGCTGGTCAAAACCAGGAAAAGGTCACCGAGCTCCTCGGCCAGGGCCTCCCGGTCATTCCCGGCCATGGCCTCCTCCACCTCCCGAAGTTCTTCATGAACCTTGGGCAGCAC
>Ga0164318_10003235_pt1 | contig 15381 bp, 12 predicted proteins | sample GuaBasSedimGuay9_FD_113734 | JGI IMG/M metagenome (GOLD analysis project Ga0164318, IMG submission 113734) | Subseafloor sediment microbial communities from Guaymas Basin, Gulf of California, Mexico - Guay9, Core 4571-4, 0-3 cm | ecosystem: Environmental > Aquatic > Marine > Hydrothermal vents...
ATATCCTAGTAAAGATTGGAGATAAAGGAAGTTCTCTAGGTGAGAATATAAAGTCCTTCAAAGATGTTACAAAGTTACCTTTTTTAAATGAAGCACAAAATGCCAAAGAGAGAATGCTATATCTCTATGTATATTGCCTAGATAAAGAGGGTAGTCTTCTTCAGCATTCAACATGTTGTCAAATAATCGCTGAAAGGCAATATTTCAGTAAACTTATAGAGAAAATAAATGAGTTGAGTGATTCAATAATTAATGGTTTTCAAGAATGAGCAGCATGATATTATAGGTCTCCTTGCAATATTAAAAATAAAAAAGATAATGTAATTAACTTAAGATTTAACTTCCTTAGCTAGCTAAGGAAGTAGAGACTTATATTCTAGAAGGTTTAGTTTTTCCAACGTCTTTTCTGTGGGTACTCCATTCTCGTCCCAACCGAGCATGCTGAAGTATTCCCACCGCATCTCCAGGAACTTATCCCTATCGACCTTGGAGCCCTTATGAGGCCCTGTAGGTAAGGGCTCGTAGAACCTCGGAGGATTATCGTCGTCCTTGCCCGGGACCCACTTAACGTCCGGCCCGCCTATAAGTAGGGCCATCCTCTGAATAGTTAATGCCCTAACAGCTATCTCATCGAAGAACTCCTCCTTAGAAATATCGAACCCGGTTACGCTGTTAAGCATCTCAATCATCTCCTCCTGCTCAGTGATGTTGAAGAGACATGTTACTGCACTATCAAGGAAGACGGTCCACAACTCGCCAAAGACGTGGTCCTTCGGAAGGAGAGCCACTGACGTATGGTCCCCTCCCTGGGTAGATAAAGCATAGGAGATCGGTTGCGGGTAGTCTAGGCCGACCCTATTCCCATGTGCCCCCACACCTATACCCTTAACCTGTACGGCGAACCTCAACACATCAACGCCCTTTAACTCGGAAATCCTTCTGGCCGCCCTATATGTCCCTTCGGCAAGGATATCTCCCAGACCCTTCCTCTCCAGAATGAGTCTAACAAGTTTCAGCACCCCTTCCTTATCTCCCCACGAGACCCTGAAGCCCAGATCCTGCTCCGTCAAGATACCTCTCTCGAAAAGCTCCATAGCGAACCCAAGCACGTTACCTAGATTTATTCCGTCGAACCCGTACTCATCAGCCAGGTAGCTGAGGTAGGTACTGAAATCAAGATCGAACACACCTAGATTAGGGCCAAGGTAGGCGGCGAGCTCGTAGTCAGGACCGTCCGTAACCCCTACATCACCCTTGAACTCAACCCTGCTCACCTTCATGCATGAGGTGGGGCAGCCGTAATCGCTCCAGAACTTCTTGACCCAGAACTTCCTCTCCGCGGTTGCGTGGGAATATTCAGGATTATCATACCACTCCTCCTGCCAGTTCTTCACTGGGTGGGAACTCCACTCATAAGATGTTAGGCGGACCTCGCCAAGAGTGCCCGTCTTACCGAATTCCGCGTTCTTCCTTGAAAGGGTTTCTACGGAGTTCATGAAGAGTTTCATGAACTTCTCGAAGTCATGCGGCTTAGGTAGAGGGCCGGTACCCTTAGCTATGACTGCCTTAAGGTTCTTACTCCCCATAACGGCTCCATACCCTCCATAGCCAGCCGCATGGCTCCACTTAGACATAATAGCGGAGAACCTCACCTTCCTCTCTCCGGCTGGGCCTATGTAGAGTATCGAAGGGTTCTTAGCAATCCCGTCCCTAGGTCTCTTCCTAGCGATGTGTCCCTCTGCAACCCTCATAAGGCGGGAAAGGGTCTCCCTACCGCCAGACCCCCAAACAGCTGAGGCATCTAGGAACTCAACCTCGTCGTCATGTATCAGGATCGATACCGGGCTGCTTGCCCTACCCTTAATAATTACTCCGTCATACCCTGCTGCCTTAAGCTCGATACCGAAGTCCGTTCCTACAGTTGACCCAATGATCCCTCCAGTCTCAGGCGATTTCCCGGTGACGCAAAGCCTCCCTCCCGGGAAGTACCCCACTAAAGGGCCTGCGAGGAAGAGAAGCAGGTTTTCAGGGCCTAGAGGATCGATCTCGCTCCACCTGTCCGCGAACCTGCTCCAGAGGATCCAGGCCCCTAAAGCCCTCCCTCCGATAAATTTCCTCATAAGCCCCGAATCTGTCTCGACAACACCCACCTTCTCTGAGGAAAGATCGATTTCCAGAAGCCTGTAGTTATACCCAACCCTCACGCTAACCACCCTTAAGGAATGAAACATACTTCTTCGCCGAAAGCTCGGCGGTTACCTTCCTCGGATCCTGAACATAAACCTTCCTCATTGCTGGGGGTTCATCCTTAACTATGGTTAACGCAGAGTGTGTTATTGAGCAGACCTTAACACATTCGGGATCCCCTCCGCACAAATCACAGATCAAGGCTGTTGCCTTAACCCTGTTAAGGCGGGGAATCCTTCCCGGACACGCATCAACACACAGACCGCACAGAATGCATTTATCGTCATTAACCAGCACAGCACCTGTCTCCTCATCCACGCTTAAGGCCTCAGTAGGGCATGCCTCGACGCAGGGATAGTCAGGACACTGCTGACAGACTGAAGGGACAGTGATTCCGGGAACGAACTCGAAAACCCTGATACGGGACGCCTCAGGCCACACAGTCCCCTCATGCTTCAATGCGCATACAATCTCGCACAGGCCGCATCCAGAGCACTTATCATAATCTATATGGATACGTATACCCAACAGAAACACGCCGAATAAATAGTTAAGCCAAATATATAAAATTGGCCTAGGTGAAGAGGCATACCACGGATTTTGGTAAAATATTTTATATTTTCACTACCACATCACGTAATACATTGAATACTACATTATATTGTACGTTTAGTATTATTTTTCCAGAAATATTGGAAATTATGTAAAAAAATCATAAAAACTTAATAGTTTCTAAAAACAGTGAATTACGGGTGTAAACACGGATCAAGTTCTGGAAAGGCTCCTCGACACATACAGGAGCAGAACCCCTAAATCACAAAAACTCTTCGACGAGATGTCCAAGCTCTTCCCCGGAGGGGTTAACAGCGCAATACAGTTCTTCCCACCCTACCCGGTGATTGTGGAGAGAGGGCTCGGCTCTAGGCTTTGGGACGTTGACGGCAACGAGTATATAGACTACGTAATGTCTTACGGAGCTATGACTGCGGGACACAGGAACCCTAAGATAGCTGACGCAATAATTAAGGTGGTTAAGGAGTACGGAACCCTACTAGGTGCTCCAAGCCCGCATCCAGGAGAGCTCGCTAAGGAGATAAGGTCGAGAATACCTGACATGGAAATGATTAGGTTCACGAACTCTGGCGGTGAAGCCACCATGTACGCCTTAAGGGTTGCTAGAGGGGTTACGGGAAGGAAGAAGATCGTTAAGATGGAGGGCGCCTACCATGGGGCACATGACTACCTCCTAATAAGCGATAAGCCGCCCCACATATCCCTCCTAGGGCCTTACGAGAGTCCTAAACCAGTGCCCGACTCCCTCGGAACCCCTGAGGAGATAGTTAACCTAACGATAACTGTGCATTTCAACGACATCGACAGCATGGAGAAGGTGTTCAGGAAGCAGGGGGGCGAGATTGCCGGAGTGATTACTGAAGCCGTCCAGACGAATATGGGTGTTATTGAGCCCAGGGACGGGTACCTGAAGGAGTTGAGGAGGCTCTGCGATGAGTACGGAGCCCTACTAATAATTGATGAGGTTAAGTCAGGATTCAACGCATCAAGGTCGGCCGCCTACCTAGACTACGGTATTAGGCCGGACCTCGTCACTCTCGGTAAGGTTGTTGGGGGAGGCACGCCGCTGGCGGCCTTCGGAGGTAGGGAAGAATACATGCAGCAAATAACTCCCGTCGGGAAAATAGTTCATTACGGAACCTATAACGCGAACCCGCTCTCAGTCGCTGCAGGCCTCGCCGCGTTAAGGGAAGTGTACACTGAGGAAACACAGGGAAGGATGTTCAGGCTGAACGAGAAGCTGTTTAAGGGAGTGGTAGACGCTTTCGAAGACACGAAAACTACTGCGGCCCTAATAAGGAAAGGGAATATGGGTGCGATATATTTCGGGCTGGATGAGCTGCCTAAGAACTACCGGGAGGCCGCGAAGTCCGACGCAAACATGTGGTACAGGTACTGGATATCCATGATTAACCACGGCATAATACCTTACGGAGGGGCATGGTTCGAGGAATGGTTCGTGTCAGCGATGCATACTGAGGAAGACATAGATAAAACTATTCACACATACTACGACGTATTAAAAGAAATAAAAGAAACTAGATAAATGCATTTTTTCTTTTTTGAACATGAATTTATATGTTAGATGGAACAATAATTAATTTGGTAGAGTGGCTCAAGACCTAATTAAGTAGTTGAGGCGATTCGGGGATATCTAATGAATAAAGACGGAAGTCAGAAATCAGATTCTGGGTTAGTTACAGTATCAGCAAAGATACCTAAAACACTTAGAAGGAAGCTTAAAGAATACGGTATACGCCCCAGTGAAGTTATAAGGAAGGCACTAGAAGATGCTGTCAAGGAAGCCGAATTAAGAATAGCTGAGAAGGAGCTGGAGAAGCTTAAGGAATCAATAATGAAGATATCGGTTGAGGAAGTTCTTCAGGGAATCAGGATTGAGAGGGAAGGAGGTAAGACCCGCTCACTTAACAGTAGAAGGGATGGAAAATGAATTACCTATTCGATGCCTGCTCGATATATAAGGCGATACGTGAAAGGAAACTCATGCTTCTTATGAACGCCTACACCGTAGACCTAGCTCCATATGAGATAGGTAACAGCATTCTTAGGGAGGCTAAGCAGAACCGGAGGATAACGTATGGGGAGGCAAAGAAACTCATCCAGCTAATAACCTCCATAATGAAGGTTATGAACGTCCTCTACGTCGTTGACTACGAGCCAGAAATCTTAGAACTTGCCTTCAGACAAGGCATAAACTTCTATGACGCCTCATACATATTTGGTGCATTAAAAACGAAGAGTGTGCTAGTAACTGAGGACGAATATATGCGGTGGTATGCGAAGAAGCTCGTCAAGGTTGTGAGTTTGGACGACCTAGTTCCGAAAGTAAAGACACAAACCTGCTGAGAAACCTTTTAATGAATTAATAAAAAATTTTAGGTGAGTTACTTCAGATTCTCCAGAGGCTCACCGTCAATGCTCACTAGCTGTTTGGGCGGATCCTTCTTCTGCGTAAGCAGAGACACGACAATGAAGGCGATGGTTCCTGCGATCAGGGCAGGAATTGCAGCGATGTATATGGAGTCCCAGATAGCCCACTCAAATACACCTTCCTCAACCTCCAATGTGTGCGGAAGAGTTGCAAAGATCAGCGGGATCCATACAGCGAAGTTAACTATGATCGACGCGTAAGCCCCCAACCTATTGGACTTCTTCCAGTAGATCCCGAGAATAAACGGAATTCCCTGCACCATAAGGATGAGCTCCCAGCTCAGGTTCATGAGAAAGAATATAGTCTGCGCGTAGAGGGCTATGGCGAGCGATATCAACGCAATTATGGGGACGAGGATTCTGGCTATCCAGACCTTGGTTTTCTCACTTATGTCCTTCTTGAAGTAGGGAAGTACGTTCTCTGCAATTATCGTAGGCGGAATAATCATTGCGCTGTCCGAGGAGCTCATTACGGCCGCAAGCAGTCCAACCACGAATATTACGAACGCCCACGGAGGCAGAACCTCCATAGCTAGAGACGGGAGTATCAAGTCAGGATTTTCTATCTCAGGAATTAAAGCGATCCCCCAGATAGCCACCAGCGCCGGGATAAGGCCTATTGTCCAGTAACCAATCCCTGCGGCAAACGTGGCCCACTTAGCAGTTTTTTCATCCTTAGCTGAAAGAGATCTCTGCACCAAGTCTTGACAGGAGAGGGAACCAAGCCCCTGAACAACCCAGGATGATATCCAGTACATGAAACCGAAGAGCCCGACATACCCAAGGTACTCCATACCCTCACCAGGTAGTATGGAGTACATGTCCGGGGAGACAACAGCATTTATCGCGTCCCAACCACCTACAGCACCGAGCAAGAACGGAATGATCAGAACAATCCCTAAAACAAGCAGGAACATCTGAATGAAGTCGGTGAGTGTGACGGACCACATACCGCCGGCGAAAGTGTATATTATCGTTATTATCGTCCCTAACAGAACACCCTGCTCGAACGGGATCCCTAACAGAACTTGGAATACCGCAGAGAACGATACCAGAAGTGCGCCAAGCCATCCCATATACGCAACGATGTTCACGATTGAGGATGCCAGCTCCATGGTTTTTCCGTATCTAGCCCTGAAGAAGTCTGCGATAGTTATGTACCTCAGCTTCCTCAAGATAGAGGCGAAGAACAGGGCAAAGAGAATTACCGCAACACCAGCACCCAGCGGATCCATAATAACACCTCTCAGTCCAAAGGAGTATGCCATCGATGCACCCCCGAGTGCGGTTCCTCCACCGAACCACGTCGCCAGCACCGTACCGAAGACCAGTAGAGGGCCGAGTCTGCGTCCAGCGACTGCGTAGTCTGAAAGCGACTTAACTTTCCTAGATGCCCACCAACCGATGAACATCACTATAACGAAGTAAGCTATAACTCCATAAAGAGCCATAGTTACCTTATCCAATAGAACACCTCAAAGGGAGTGAGTGATCTATTAATAAAAAAGTTTTGTTATAGTATATATTTTACTACAAAATGTATTATAATTTGTAGTACTACAACTATAATATATTAAAAAATATTGCAAAGTATGGAAGAAAATGCATATACATATTAACCTAGATTTGAAGGGAACCATCAGAGGTAAGATCTTGAACATATCTATTCTACACGTAAAGGATCTTGACCCTCAAACCCGGGACAGGCTTCTCTTAAGATCCCTGAAAGGGATGGAAGAGATAGAGGATAAAGTAAGGAAAATAATTGAGGACATCAAAACACGTGGAGATGAATCCATAGCAGACTTCTATAGAGAATTCTTCAAAACGGAATCATTCACCAAGGAAAAAATCAGGGTGACGGAGGAAGAGATCAGGGAATCCTACGATAAGGTCAGCTATGAACTCATAGAATCCCTCGAGATTGCTAAGGAAAACATACGCGCCTTCCATGCATCCCAGCTCCCTAAGAAGATATGGTTCCGAAGTGTGGGGAACGGCGCCTTAGTTGGGCAGGTATGGAAACCGATTGAGTCAGTCGGTATATACGTTCCAGGAGGGAGGGCCAACTACCCCTCAACAGCCCTAATGCTGGGCGTTCCTGCTAAAGTGGCTGGCGTTAAGAAGGTGGTGGCTGCAACACCTCCCAGACCTGACGGCACAGTTAGTCCGGCAACGCTTGTAGCACTAGATATGGCTAGAGTGGACGCTGTGTACAGGGTTGGTGGGGCACACGCGATCGCTGCCTTCGCCTACGGAACCGAGAGCATTCCTAAGGTCCTTAAAGTTGTGGGGCCGGGGAACGTGTGGGTTGCTGCAGCGAAGAAAATTCTGAGGGACGTCATAGATATAGAGTTCATTGCGGGGCCGTCGGAAGTCCTGGCACTGGCTTTAGAGGATGCGGACCCCTACTACGTGGCTAAGGATCTAATTGCTCAGGCGGAGCATGACCCGTCAGCATCTGCCGTAGCGGTCACACTATCTCTTGAGAAAGCGCGGGAGATCCACCAACTACTTCAGGAAGAGGTGTCGAAGATAAAGAGGAGCGACATAGTTACGGAATCGCTGAGCAAATACGGTGCTATACTGGTGGCTGAAGACCTTGACGAGGCGGTGGATTTCGTGAATAACTACGCCCCAGAACACCTGGAAATAATGACGGACAATATAGATAAGGGACTGGCCCTGCTTGGAAGAATAAATAACGCCGGATCGATCTTCATAGGGAACAACACCCCGGTGCCTATGGGGGACTACATAACCGGGACTAACCACACACTCCCCACAGGAGGGAATGCCAAAACCAGGGGCAGCCTAGGAATAAATGACTTCATAAAGCTAATAGATGTGCAGATACTCACAAAGGAAGGTATAGAGACTCTAGGTCCGCATGCCGTCCGGATAGCGGAGGCTGAAGAACTCTACAACCATGCCGAATCCATTAAGGCAAGGCTTAAGAAGAGCTGAAATCGCTACTTAATACTGCGGTCATACGTCGCCGACTGCGGAGAACTAGGTAGGTGAGGATAGGGGTCAGAATAGCCCCAACAACACCTGAAGAAGCAACATTCACGTCACCCTCCCCCACACCTACGAGAAGCACGAAAAGTGTTAAGGAAGCTACCGTGCCGAGGGCCAGTGATGCCGCCTCCAGAGATCCGGCCGTGTATTTACTCACATCCCGAACAGCGTAAATTATGGGTAGGTATAGGAGGCCGCTTGTTATTATCGCCGCTCCTGGAGGAAGGAATTGCGGGGCCAGATACATGTGGAATAGGTAGATAATGACCCACGAGAAGCTTACTGCGGCCAGGACTCTAGGGCTTAAAGGCTTCCCTAATGGAGGAGGTCGGAGCCTAATTCCCAGATACGTGAAGAAACCTATCAGTACTACGCAGAGGGCGTAATGAAGCGGGTGCGGCCTGTAAGGGGTTGCGAGAACGTTGAAGATAAGCGTAACCACACCTAAAACAATAAGCATGTAAATCATCACCCTATCAGAGACCCACCGCTCGAACCTTTCCCTCCAGAAAATCGCCTCAACTATCAGTATGGGGGTAGTTATGCTGATTAATGCATGGAAAATAGTTAGGTTAACGGACCACACCCAGTTAACTCCTAACCACCTACCGTAGTATGCTAAGGGGCCTAGGTCAGGCCATTCAGGGTCGAAGAAGCTCTTCACAGCAATACCCTCCTCGAAAACGCCGTAAGCCATCCCGAAGAACAGGACTGTCAGGTAGCTCGCCCCAAGCCTCACCCTAGCCTCCCTGATAAGTAAGGCGGAAACTCCGTAGAAGCCTAGGAGGAGGATGAAGTTCAGGGGCTGAATGAACTCCACAGGGTAGGTGGAGCTCGAAACAACCTCAGCAATGAGGGGAGACAGGATCAGGAGCAGTGCCGGGGCCGCCTTCCTCAAACTATCCACTAATAACGGATTGCTTAGGTAGGTAAAGACGGTTTTTCCATATGTAGAGAATAGATATTACTTCCCTACACAACAAATAGTAGGAGTATTCGTTTGCAAACCAAGGAACTCATGAAGTATCTACTGCTAATCGCCGTAGTCCTTCTAGTAGCCACGGCAACAATCACCTACGTATGGGAATCGAGTGCTGAAGGGACATTCATCATACATCTTCCCGAAGCCCCAGAACCCTACGGAGGCATACTTCTCAAACCTCCAGTAACCTCTGAAGGCCCCATATACAGAATCACTGGAGTCACAGTAACGGTGGTGTCGAGCGACGGGGTTACTGAAGTAACTCCCGAACTCACCTACACCGACGGAGTTATTGAAAGCATATACATACCGATCGGGGGGACAGGCCCCTACACCATAGAGGGCCGCTACGTTGTGAAGGAGGAGAAGATAATTGACTACTCGAAGTACCCGTGGGACGTTTACGTAGGCGGGGAGAAGCTTACAATGCCTATAGAGGCAAGCAGGAACATAGCCTCGGAAATCGCCCTAAGAATCAAGGAGAACCACATATACATAATCCCTGCCCTCCTCCTACTTACCGCAGGCCTCACAGCGGGAATATACCTCACAAGGCCCGGAGGTGTTGTCTACCAGCAGGCACCAGCGGCCGCCGGGAAGAAGTGTAAGTGGTGTAGGGTTTGCCTGATCTTCCTCAAGATAGACTCAAGGAAGAAGACAGGGGAGTATCTGGGTGATGAGTATGTGCGGAAACTAATGAAGGTGTTTACGAGGCTGAACAAGCTGTGGGAGAAGTGCTGCATAAGGTTCGTGCCCTGCATAAAGGAAGGGAAGGTTATTGCCCAATACCTCAACCCGGATAAGGAGGTGAGCATACCTCTCGGTGACGGCAGCATAACCACCCCCAAAGGTAAGAAGATAAAGGTAACCCTCTACGCCAAAATCAACCTCAAGAAACTCTTCAAGGGAGATGGCCACAACGAAATAGAGCTGGAGGGCGGCGAAGTCAAGACAAAGGTAAAGATAGTGGCAAAGGGTACGCTGGATAAGGCCTACAAGACCCCGGACGGCCGCACAATCCCTGAAGGCACTGAGGTCCCTTCAGATGAGGTCTCTAAGGAGGCCGACGCCATAGCGAAAAACACTAAGGAAGAAGCTAAGAAGAAGTTCTTCGAGCTTGCGAGGGACGCCTCTAAAGGCGAAGTAAAGAAGGAGCGGAAGATAAACATAGCTAAGGCCCTGCAGGAGCTTGCTACCCAGAGCGGCTATGGGGAGGAATGCGTCAAGATATTCATACTCGAGCTTAAGAGGCCGGGAGGCCGGGGAGAGTACGGCTACGCCCTAATACCTGGAAGGACAGTCATAATGAAGGAGAGAGGCCTCCTAGAACCGCCTACCTACCTCCTCGCCCACGAGTTAGGCCACTCCCTCAGCTTGGAGCATGTGCAGGAGAGAACCAACGTGATGAATCCAGAAGTTAATGGAGGGGACATAACTAAGAAGCAGTGTGGGAAGGCCTACGACAACTGCAAGAAGGATGGGTTGAAGCACCCCAAGGAAGATAAGTGCGGGAACGGGGAAGACTGTCTAAGGAAGTATGAAGCCCTCGCAAAGGCTGAGGAGCTTGAGGAGGAAGTCCAGCATCTGAAGAGCGAGTACCGAAGAGCCTTGAAGGATAAGAAAGACCTGGAGAAGGAGAAGGGTGAGGTCGAGAAAACCAAGAAGGAGGAGGAAGCCCTACTCAAAGCCCTCCTCAGAGAAGAGAGAGCAATTAAGAAGAAGGAAGAAGGGCACAGGAGAGAGCCTCAGAGATTCAAAGACTGGGTAAAGAAGCAGCTCGAGAAATACCAGAGTAAGCTTAAGTCGCATGAAAAGAAGCTGAATAAATACAAGAAGCTGGCGGAGAAAAGCAGCTATGCGAGGAAGAGGGTGAAGGAATATAAGGGAAAGATAGCTAGGACGAAAGCACTCATGAAGGTGTATGAGAAACGCAAAGCCGCCGTGGAAGAGCAGAGAATTAAGGTTGAGAAGCTTAAACAGAGGCTGGAGGAGATTAAGGAAAGGATTGGGAAGCTGGGGGATAGGGCTAAGGAGCTTAAAAAAGCCATACCCGCTAAGGAGAAGGAGGTTAAGGAGTGGAAGAGGAAGGCCGGTAAACTGAAACGCAAATAACTTCCCAACAAAACCTAACGAGGTGAAGGAATGAAGTTAAGGGACATAGCTAGGAACAGGGTTTCTGCGAGGGAATTCAGTAGGGAGGAAATAGATTTAGGTAATGTGCTCTACGCCATAGATGTCGCAAGGCACGCCCCCTCCGGAGCTAATCAGCAGCCATGGAGATTCATCATAGTGACCGATCCGAAGACCAAGAAAAAGATTAGGGCGAGGTGTGAGGAGGCTGAGAAAAGATTCCATGAAAACCCACCCGAAAACATTAGGAGGTTCCTCCTAGAGAAAGGGATTACGTGGAGGAAGCCGTTCCTGACAGACGCTTACGCCCTGATACTGGTGTTCGGCAGGAAGACAGCGCCCTACTGGATACAGAGCGTCTGGCTCAGCATAGGCTACCTGATACTTGCTTTAGAGGAGGTGGGTCTGGCGTCACTCACCTACACACCCTCAGACACTTCATGGGTGCATGAGGAGTTAGGGGTTCCGGAGGAGTACGTACTGCAGACAATAATACCTGTCGGGAAGCCTAAGCATGCAGCATCAGTCAAGGAAAGAATCCCTCTACTGGACATAATCTTCTGCGGTAGATGGGGATCCCCATGCGTAGGTCTAGGGCCCCAGAATTCTGGAGGCGAATGACCTAAACCTCCCGACCTCATACATCCTCAGCCACTCCTTAACCTCAGGATCGACAGGTTCCGGGTAATTAATTCTCGCCGAAAGATACCCCGCAACCATAGCGACGAATACCCCCGGCCTCCCGTAACTCAGCGCATTCCTCGCCGCCCTACCGATGAGGAGGAATGGCGGGTAGCCGAGGAAGCCGCTCGTGAATCCCTGCTTAAACTTCCCCCTATGAAGGGAACCCTCACTAACGCTGGTAGGCCTCATCAGAAACATCTTAATATCGCTGAACGACCTCACCCTCCAGCCAAGCATCCTCGCCTTAAACACAAGGTACGAGTCCCAGCCGAGGATGGGTTTAAGCCTCGCCTCAACCCACACATCCCTCCTAATACTCATCCCCATACCTCTAGCATGGTCAGGGTTAGGCGGCTCGCCGACGGGGAAACCGCTCGCTATACCCAGCTTAGGGTCCCTCTCAAACCTCTCAACAATCTTAGCTATGTATCCCCTCTCAAGAACCGTGTCCGCATCAACCTTAATCAGGAGGTCCCAGTCCCTTAAGCAGGCGGCCTCACCGAACCTCACACCGAGTATGAGGGCCCTCGCCACCCCGGCACCGACGTTCCTCTCCCTCCTGCCCGGAACCCTGAAGTAATGGATCCAGTCGAAGCCGGCGGCGAACTCCTTCATAATTTCAGGGGTTGAGTCACTGCTCTCATCATCCACGAGGAGGAAGCAGTCAGGCCTCCTAACCTGATTAATCACTGAGAGTATGCTCCACCTGACCATACGCTCCTCATTCTTCGCCGGCAGAAGAGCAAGCACCTTCACGAAGTCCCCACTTCCCTTAACATGTAGGGATAGGCGTTTATAGTTCTACTTCACCCCGCCATCAATAACTTGAAGAAACTCTTTAGGGATTACCGATAATTCTTAATGGCCGTCCGCGCGAGGCCGACACGCTTCCAAGGTGTGTAGCTGATGGGTGAGGGGAGGGTCTACGGTGCCGAAGTCCGCCTGATGTACGCCACCATAATTAATTTTCTGGCGGAGTTCCTGAGCTACATAGCCTCCTTCATGTTCGTAGTGCTTATAGCGAGAAGGCTTTCCGTAGAGGAGTTCGGTACATGGACCCTCATAATGAGGTACGTCAGCTACCTCGTAATGGCGGCGATCATATACACCTACTGGGCGAGGAGGACAATAAGCAGAGGCTTCAACACATCGAAAACGGCCGTAGTGATGTCTATCGAGCTAGGGCTGCTCGCATCCGTCATATACCTATTCATAGGGTACGGGTCGTCAGCCTTCTTCTCCCAGCCCCTGCCCCCGCTGCTTCTGGCCTCCCTCATAGTGCTGACCGAGTTCATTAACCAGGGACAGATATCGATAGCGTCGGCCCACTCCCCCCAATACGTCGGGATCGCGAGGGCCGTCCTCAGATTCCTCATGGTAGCCCTAGCAGTGGTTACAGTCCCCTTCCTCTCAATGGGGCTTATGGGTGTTGTCATAGCGGCCGTCGGCGCTAGGGCGGGACTACTTGCAATGCTTCTCTACGTGAATAGGGGAGTTATAGCTGAATCCAAGTACAGGAGGGACGTGGAGGTTAAGTGGCTTAAGACATCTTGGCTAACACTCCTGACCAGCGTTTCAGGCCTCCTCTACACGCTAGACGCAGTCATAGCGAGGGCGGCTTCAGGAAGCGACGAACTTATTGCCTACTACGGAATAGCGATATCTATATACGGACTGACTATAGGTACTACGAGGGCCCTCCCCACACTCTATGCAAGGCTTCTCGCAAGGAGGGACATTAGGGACGCGATAGAGATTCTATGGATAGTTTTCCTAATCAACCTCCCGCTACTCATAGGCATACTTCTATATGCGGATGCCCTAGCATACCTATACAACCCGAAGTATGCGGAGGTCGCGGACGCGATAAGGATATTCTCCCTAGCCTCCCTATTCTCCCTGCTCGCAAGAGTTCTCGCGACAGTGGTTACAGGGCTTGAGGAAAGGGACGCTGACCACATGTGGGAGTCGTCGAAACTCCTGAAAACAACCCTCTTCTACATCCCCGCATACACGCTAGCAGCGTCAGCCATATACCTCGGGGCCGTCGGAGGAGTCACCTACTCAGTAAGGGAGCCGATAAACGCCTTAGGCATATGGGGGATTCTTTTCCTCACCTACAGTGCATCCCTAGCCATCGGGTACGACTGGATACTTAGGAGGGAGTACGGCATTAAGCTACCCTACAGGGAGGTGGGGAAGTACCTCCTCAGATTCTTAGTTGCGTCCATACCGATGATCCTGATTAGGGCTGTATGGCCGGTTGAGCTGTCCCCACACATATGGCCACTCCTAACAAGCTTCCTCCCGCCAGTAGTCCTATCGATGGCCCTATACTTCACCGTACTCTACGCACTGGACCCCAAGTTCAGGGACCTCACGGCAAGGTTCCTTAAGAAGATGCATTCATCATAATCTTTTATTCCGAAACCCCGAAACACACTCGGAGCTAAGGTGTTATGATTGAAGGTGAGTAAGGCCGTAATCACGGCTGCAGGACTCGGAACACGTCTCCTCTCAGTAACGAAGGAAATGCCTAAGGAAATGCTTCCACTCTTCTCACCCAGCAGGACGCAGGAAATAGGTGTTAAGCCGGTTCTCCAGCTAATATTCGAGCAGCTCTACGAGAAGGGTGTGAGGCTCTTCTGCTTCATCGTAGGCAGAGGGAAGAGGAGTGTTGAAGACTTCTTCACCCCGGACTACCACTACGTAGAGCTCCTTCGGAAGAGGGGGAAGGTGGAGGCGGCTGAGGAGCTGGAGGACTTCTACAGGAAGATAGAGTCATCAGTTGTCGTATGGATTAACCAGCCTGAACCCCAAGGATTCGGTGACGCTGTACTCAGGTCAGAGCCCTTCGTCGGTGACGAACCGTTCCTGGTTTATGCTGGAGACACCTACATAATATCTGAAGGCCACGGCTTCCTTGAAAGAATGCTTAACGCATTCACTGACGGGAAGGCCCACGCAGTCCTGCTTCTTAAGGAGATCCCTAAAGCGTCACAGCTAAAGCACTACGGAGTCGCTGAGGTTGAGGAGAGTGGGGAACCATACCTCAAGGTTGTTAGGGTTGTTGAGAAGCCTGAGAAGCCTCCGAGCAACTTGGCGATAATGCCTGTCTACATATTCAGCCATGAAATATTTGCATCACTGAAAACCATACCTAAGGGGCGGGGGAACGAGCTGCAGCTGACTGACGCGATACAGCACATGATTACGAGAGGACTGAGCGTGAGGGGTGTAAAGATGGTTGATGGGGAGGTCAGGCTGGATGTGGGTGTCCCTGAAACCTACTGGGAGGCCCTCAAATACTCCTACAGCCACGCCCTGAGTGAGGCGGGGAGGTCGAGTGGTGA
>Ga0164318_10003236_pt1 | contig 15380 bp, 9 predicted proteins | sample GuaBasSedimGuay9_FD_113734 | JGI IMG/M metagenome (GOLD analysis project Ga0164318, IMG submission 113734) | Subseafloor sediment microbial communities from Guaymas Basin, Gulf of California, Mexico - Guay9, Core 4571-4, 0-3 cm | ecosystem: Environmental > Aquatic > Marine > Hydrothermal vents >...
AAACCATCTTCTAAAGCAAGTATAGAATATTTTTTAATCCATTGTTCATAGATATCAACCATTTCTTCTACATTACATTCCAGCGGTTTCGCTTCCCCTTTAAGCTCATACTTCTTATTCTTATAAAAAGAACTAGCAGCAGCGTCTATTGCAATAGAAACATCCTTGCCTGGGGTATAGCCTGCTTTTTCAATTGCCTGAATAATTAGTTTTAAAGCTTCTTCATTACTTGTTAAGTTTGGCGCGAACCCGCCTTCATCACCAACTGAAACACTTAAATTTTTCTCTTTTAAAATTAATTTAAGATTCTGAAAAGTCTCTGCAGCCATACGAAAAGCCTGTTTAAAGCTCTTTGCTCCCACAGGCATAATCATAAACTCCTGAATATCTAAATTATTATCAGCATGCATACCACCGTTTAATATATTCATAAGCGGCACAGGTAAAATCCTCGCGCTTGATCCGCCAATATAACGATAAAGAGACATCCCTAAAGAATTACTCGCAGCACGCGCGCAAGCAAGTGAGACGCCTAAAATTGCGTTTGCTCCAAGCTTACTCTTATTCGGAGTACCGTCAAGCTTAATCATAAACTCATCAATAGCGCATTGTTCAACAACATCTTTACCAATTAATTCAGGAGCGATTATATTGTTAACATTATCTACAGCTTTAGTTACTCCTTTACCTAAAAATTCTTTCTGATTATGATCACGTAACTCTAACGCTTCATGCACACCAGTTGATGCACCTGAAGGAACTGCTGCCCTGCCCATTACATCAGCTGTTGTATACACCTCAACTTCTACAGTTGGATTGCCTCTGGAATCTAATATTTGCCTTGCCTTAATCTTTTCAATTTCAATTTTATAATTCATTTTAACCTCCTTAAACTTGAATCACAATAATTTCGTAATAGTATGTAGAGCCGCATTTAATTCCGTAGTAGTTAAAACGTTTTCTTCTGTTTGTTCTTTTGGAGTATTGGTTACAATATTCTTTAAATCAGTTTTTAAATCTGAGGATACAATACAGCCCTTTGCTAAATTATAATAATTCAGGCCTGTAATTGTAGAATTTGTTTCGCCGCTAATTACCGTATCACCTCTATCTGATTCTGTAGAAGAATTCATTGTCCCTGCGACCTGTACTTTCGCGCACTTTAAACCATCTTTTTCTTGTATTGCTTTTAATGTATATTTAATATTAGTGGTAGATTCAACAAAAAAACCATTTTCCATCTGTTTTTTGGGATTGTTAACTTTTTGGGACCAGCTCTCTCCAATATGTAATTCCCCTTCTGGAAAAACAGTAAATAACTGATTAAAATCAACATTTTTCAATGCGTCTGTTAAAACTCCATATTCCTCTATTTTACCATTTTTAGCTAAAACCAATTCTGCTTCCTGACCTTCCATATCAGCGATATCAGGATTAGGCATACTTTTCTCATCAATAACTGCATTCATCGAACATTTGCCATAAACTACGTTCATTTTGATTGTACCATCTTCATTTACTTGTTTTACTATCTGCTTGTAATTAAACACACCATTCATCTTCGTATTATTCATCGGGAAGTCACCAGATGTTTCAGAGTGAATCTTCATAGAAGATTCACTTTCTATATCTAACTGGTAATTAAAAACATCGCCCTGTTTGAAATTGTAACTTAATTTTGCAATGTCTTCAGCATAAACAGGATGGAATAAACAAAAAATAGATATATTTACTAAGGCAAAAACCAATCCTTTTTTCATAAAAAAATTTTCCTTTTTTTTAAACGAAAGTAATAATATATTTATACAGGTATTAGCAGTAAAAGTCAACTACTAAAATTGATCTTGTCAAGGCAAAATAAAAATGTCACATTTTAACCATTTACTAAAGCCAATTCTTTAGTATTTTTCCTTTTTCGAAAATAAACTTTTTGACTCAATTAAATTTTTTCAACATAAGTTTAAAAATTTTGTTAAATTCACCAACAGTTTCAACATTAACCGAACCATTCCTCGCAATGCCTGACTACTCATAAGATAATCCGCTATCTTCGGACTGTATTTATAATACAATTTTACAAATATTTTTCCACAATAATTTGTCAGCAAATGGTTATCTCTAAACCTGCTTAATATTTTCACCTCTCCTGACATTGGCGGGACGTAGTTAGATAATTAGATATAGACAAAAATATATATACTTAAACGTAATAGATTTCTGGATTCAAGATCTGATTTTAAAAACTATATGGCTTGTTGTATAAGCTGATTTTTTTCTAAAGAAATCACTCCAGTCATATTTTTCTCTCTGGAGGAAACGGCGAAGGGAGAAAGCGGTGAACTCTTGTCAGGCGTTATTTTAACTATCCGATGATTACGCGTATCTCTCTATCCACAAATTTCCTTTTTTATCAAAAGCAATGTCCTTCGGCTGATAAAACTCTCCCAGGCCTTTGCCTCTTGTACCCCCTGCCTGGCAGATATAATTACCATTGCTGTCGAATTTTTGAATACGATTATTACCTTTATCTACAACATATACATTACCTCTATTATCCACAGCTATCTTGGTAGGATTTATAAATTCCCCATATTTTTTGCCCCTTTTTCCGATCTTGAAGACAATATCCCCCCTTGCGTCGTATTTCTCTATGCAGCACAGCTCATCATTGAGCACGTATTTACTACCGGCACCGTCCCTTACCTCTGCAGAAAAATACATATCTTTTATGTATTCGCTCTTTGTCTCAATAAACACTCCCTCTAAATCGAACTTATGTAAGCCTCGATCGTCATTTACATAAATAAATTCATCTTTCACACAAATGTTCTCGGGGTACAAAAAACTAAATTCCAACATCCGGTATTCTGCTGCTTTTTTATAATAAGGACTTTTTTTACAAGCATCTTTTAAATCTTTTACTGTATTAAAAAATCCTTTAAACTGATAGGGCAATAAAGGTTTCTTCAAAACTTTTTTTTCCTCTGAAGACAAAAATTTACTAAAATATTTCATAAACGATAAAAGAGCAGATTTGTCAATGGTGATATTCTCTACTTCTAAAATTTTGAAAAACAGGCTAAAACTTTCTTTTAAAATATTAGTTATATCTTCATTTTTTAAACCATTCTCTATTCCTGAATCCCCTATTACAAAACCAAATTCAAATAACATCTGCCCTACTTTCAAAGGTATATACTTTAAATCAAAAGGTTCAATATTCGGATAACACCTTACGTTTACAAAGAAAAAAAAATCAGCCTTAAAACTAAAAACTATGGAATTTTATTTGATACTCTAACGGCCACAGCGCGTCAGTGCCCTTCAGGGTGCTGTGCTGCTGCAACTATTTAGAGGACAAGGAGTGCCCTGTGTATTTGGATATAAATTTAACCCCCTGCCCCTACTCAATAATAGGAACAAGGGTTCAAATTGATGGTTAAAATGGTGGAGGTGGCGGGAATTGAACCCGCGTCCTTAAGCAACAAGCAAGAGTATCTACACGTTTAGTCCTTCTATTAATCTTTCTCTTTAAAAACCCGAAAGACTGGATATTAAAGAGGCAGTTTTTAAAAATTTAATCAGAATTTGTTAAAAACTAACCAAACCTGACGAGCCTGCTAATGACGTGTCTTAATTCCGCAAGCTCTAATTAAAACACGGGTTGCTTTATCTTAAAGCAACGCTTGGCAGAGCCATTCCTACAAAGGAAGGATGAACAACACCTTCACCAATCCTTGAAAGAAGAGCATCTACACTAGCTGGAATCTTAGTTTCAGCGTTTATTTGTTTGCCAGGTGTTTAACGAGGCCTCCCGACAACCTCGACATGCTGCTCTTTACCAATCTACTTAAGTCGAACCCTTTCACCCCCTTCTATTAACAATTATACTTCAATGTAACAAATTTACAAAATAAAATATTAAAAACAATATACCTCCCTGCCTTTACATTCTTTTATTAACTCCTATTTTTTGCATCCTGGCCAAAAATTCTTTTTTCTTTATTTTTTCCCTTTGGTCATATAAACGCCGACCTTTAGCAAGGGCTAAATTTAGCTTTACTCTGCCTGTCTGATTAAAATATAAGCTTAAAGGAATTATGGTCAGACTTTTTTGCTTCATCTTAGCAAAAAGTTTAATAATTTCCTGCTTATGCAAAAGAATTTTACGTATCCTTAAAGGGCTCACATTTTCATAACTTGCTTGTTTGTAAGGGCTTATATGCAAATTATGAATAAATGCTTCGCCATTATCTATTCTTACAAAACTATCGCTTAAGTCAACCTTACTCTGGCGTAATGATTTTACTTCTGAGCCTCTAAGTTCTATTCCTGCTTCAAATTTATCCAGAAATTCATAACGCAACCCTGCTCTTTTATTTGTTGCAAGTGTTTTAGTTTCCATAAAAAAAATTATAGCATATAAAACAAATTCAGGCTAATATTTTTATTCAAACGTGGTAATCGGTGAATGAAGCGAGAGCACCATAAATTTATTGTTTAGACATAAGTACATTTTTTAAAGTAGATTCCCGCTAAAAGATTGCGGGCGTCTGTCCTGCCATTTATCATCTCCCCATTGTTGTCATTCCCGCAATCTTTTAGCGGGAATCCATTAGAATTATCATAACAAGCACGATACGCTGTCCCCCCCTACAAAATAATTATTATATACTCAAACGCAATTGGTTTGTAAAATTTAGGCGTTTCCCTGTGCTGTAGGTCAGAACGTTTCAAAATGCAGTGCAGGGGAATGTCATAAAATTACAAACCAATTACGTTTGAGTATAAATATTTACCAATGCGGGGATGCATCCTATTCAAACTCTAAGCCAATAATTAAATTTTTATCATTAATCTTTGTAATCTTCATTTTTATCAAAATTTCATCTTGTGTTTTTTCAAATGTACCTTTCCAGAACACAAGAGTATTTCCACCTTTATTTAAAAAACCTAAATATTCACTGTTTAAATAGCTGCCAAGCCAGCTTGCAATTTTTTTGTTAATTTCTGAAAATCGTTGCTTAGAAATTTTATTCTGAGCAAAATTCTGAGTATAAGCGCTGTAACTATTCTTTTCAAGGCCAAGAATTACACTATCTAACAATGGAGCAGCAATATTTTTAACCTCAGTATCCGCATTGCCAATAACTTCCGCATACCCGTTAGCAATGCCTGCAAAAAACACCATTAACACAACCAAAAAATAACATATCTTTTTCATTGCATCCCTCCTCCTTTACCTGCGTTTAAACATTTTTTCCAATTCCTTCCAACCTATTTTTGTTACTGTGGGACGGCCATGCGGACAAGTATAGGGCGCGTCTGTATTCCATAATTGATCAAGCAGCGCGTTTATCTGAGCAGTGTTTAATTTTTGATTAGCACGTACCGCGCTATGACAGGCTATTGGCGCGAGCAATTTTGAAACCTCTTTATTTAGATCTGCGGTTTCCTGTCCATCAATGAGTTCCGCGATAATATTTGTAAACACATCACCAATATTAATCTCCCCCAAAATTGCAGGATAAGCATACACTGCCACTGTTTTATCCCCAAATTCATCAACTTCAAACCCTAAATCCCTCAACATTCCAGCATACTCATTAAATAAAACCATTTGTGCTTTGCTAAAATTTAAAGTTACCGGCAAAAGTAATTTCTGCGTTTCCACACGCTTACTCTGAAATTGCTTCAAAAGCTGGTCAAACAATATACGTTCATGCGCGGCATGCTGGTCAACAATCTCAAGCCCATCTTTATCTTCAAAAATAATATATGTACTTTTTACCTGCAAACAATCTCTTAACGGTTCCAGCTCATTCAGCGCGAATGTATCTTTCCTTGCAGCGTGAAAAAGCTCTTTATCTACACTTTGAGGCGCATAATTAACCGCCGGGCGATAATCTCTTTTTAAGCTATAATTATTTTCATTATGCTCTTTAATTGTATTTTCCTGATTCATATCCGCGCTTTGAGGATAATTGTAATTACCCGCTCCGGCAAATTCCGGCAAACGATTTTTATCAGTTAAAGCATCACGGATAACTTTTACTAATAAGTCATGGAGTACTGCTGAGTCTTGAAAACGTATTTCTCTTTTACCAGGATGCACATTAACATCAATTAATTCAGGCAAAGTATGAATAAAAATAATTAACGACGGAAATTGTTTTTCCATTTTAAAAGTCTGATAAGCCTGAATTATTGCATGGCTGATCGTTTTATCTGTAATTGAACGATTATTAACAAAAATAAATTGATTTTTTCTGTTTGTATGGTTAAACCCAGGACGTGAAATAAATCCCCTAATTTCTAAAGGAGACACAGCAAAAGACACTGGCACAAGCTGTTCTGCTAATTCTTCACCTAAAAGAGCGCGAATCCTATCCAGTAAACTGCCCTGAGCAAGCAAATTAATAATTTCTGTATCATTGTTAATTAATTTAAAACCTATCTCAGGATAAGCTAAAGACAATTCAGTAACAACTCTAATCAAATGAAACATTTCAGTAGCCTTTGTTTTCAAAAATTTCAGTCTGGCAGGAGTATTAAAAAATAAATTACGCACTTCAATTGTTGTGCCTTTTGAGCGCGCTGTCTGGTATATGCCTTGCTCTAGCCCTCCTTCTACCTTGATTGTCCAGGCTAAAGAACTATGCACTGTAGAGGAAGTTATAGACAAAAAACTCACAGCAGCAATACTAGATAATGCTTCTCCCCTAAATCCCAGAGTATTAATCTTCTCTAAATCCAGCGCGGTTTCTATTTTACTTGTAGAATGCCTCTGGCAAGCTATTTTTAAATCATCTAAAGGCATACCAGAGCCATTATCAATAATTTTGATCATTTTTTTGCCTGTATCTAAAATATATATATCAATTTCTGAGGCTCCCGCATCAATAGAATTTTCGACAAGTTCCTTAACCACAGAAGCAGGCCGTTCCACAACTTCTCCCGCAGCTATTTTATCTGCTAAATTTTTAGGTAAAATTTTTATTTTATTCATTAACAAAAAGTGTATCACAGCAAAAGAAATAATAAAAGGGTAAAATTTTGCTACAAAAATTTTGTAATCGGTGCGTGAAGCGGGGAGTAAGTTATAGATGCCCGCAATCTTTTAGCGGGAATCTTATACTCAAACCTATTACGTTTGTACGTTTGAGTATAACTATTCATTAAATTTTACAGAAACAATTTTAGAACACCCGGGTTGAAGCATTGTTACTCCATACATTACATCAGCCATAGCAATAGTCTTTTTGTTATGTGTAATAATAACAAATTGGGAAGTTTTTAAAAATTCCTGCAAAACACGCACAAAACGGTCAATATTTGCCTCATCTAAAGCAGCATCCATTTCATCAAGCACACAAAAAGGTGTTGGCTTAATTTTAAAGATTCCAAATAATAAAGCAATTGCAGTAAGAGTTTTCTCTCCCCCTGAAAGTAAAGAAATGCTTTGCCGTTTTTTACCAGGCATCTTAATCACAATTTCAATACCACTTTCTAAAACATCACTACCTTGAGTAAGATAAAGTTCCGCGTCTCCGCCATTAAATAAAAGCTTGTAATATTCCTTGAATGAGACTTTGGCCTTTTCAAATGTTTCCAGAAAAAGATCTCTCGTAGTTTTATTTATCTTTCTAATTGCCTGCAAGAGAATTTCTTTTGCCTGCACTAAATCCTGTTTTTGAGTGTTAAGAAAATCTGCCCTTTGCGTTAACTCCTCTTCTTCTTCAACTGCCCCTAAATTTACTGTGCCTATTTTATCTAATTTTTCCCTTAATATTGCAATCTGCTCCTTTTGTGCCTGCCAGTCGATATCTTCAGGCAATTCCAAATTCAATTCAGGTAAACGCACTTTATATACTTGTTCAATGTTAGTATTTAACGCGTCAATTTTAAAATTTAATTCCATTTGTTTAAGCTCTAAATCGCGAAGATTATTTTTAAGATTGTCTAATCCATTCTGCTTGTGCCTGATTTCATCCTGATTTTTCTCAAAATCCAAAGATAGCTTGCTATGCTCAGCGCTGATTGTCTGAAAACTATCCTCATCCTGAGCTTTTGTTTGTTTAATTTCCGCAGTATTTTGCTTTAAATCGCGTAATTCTGTTTCAAGCACTTTGATTTTTTGAGTTAAATCATCTTTCTGTGTGTTGTATGAATCCTGATTAAACTTTTGCTCTTTAAGGCTGTTACTAATTAAAGAAAAATTTGTTTGCAAATTTTCCTCTTGTTTATTTAATAAAGAAAATTTTGTTTTCATTTCCGTATTTACCAGTAGAAGCTCTTCCCTTTGCAAAATTTGCGCATCAACGCGTTCTTTTAAATTTACCAAACCTTGTTCATTTTCAAGAATCTGCTGGGAAATATTTTCTAAACTGGTTTTACTTTTGGTTTCGTCTATAATCAGATTATTTCTACGCTCGCCGGTTTCTCTAATTTCAGAAATTATATTTAACAATTCTGTGTCAAGTTTTTTTCGCGTCTTCTCTATGTTCTCTTTTTCAGAATTTTTATTAGCAAGAAGAATCTTGAAATTATGCACCTGTTCAGTTAAAGACAGGAGCTCTGCTTCTATATTTTTTAAACATTCTATTTTAAGAGACTGCTGGTGCGCATACGCGGAAATAGTTTTTTCTATTTCCAAACATTCCTGTTGTAATTTTTTAACCTGTGCTTTTTGTGAAATTAAGCCTAAACCTCGGCCGGCATTAGGCTGGCTAACCATCTCAGAATGAGAATGCACTTCTCCATCAAGCAAAACTATCCTGGCAGAACAACTTAAACTATTCAAAAAAGACATTACAGTTTTTCTTTTAAACTCAGGACGTTTCACCGCGATGAGAGAATTTATAATACCTTTTTCATCCAATTCAGTGCAAGGATTACCAGGATCACTCACCCACGTGCCATCTACGATAAATTTATATTTATAGCGCCCAGGACTTAAATGAACACGCTTTTGCCAGAAGCCGGTTTCAGTTAATTGCAAGCTATGCTGATTAGATACTGTCCAGTTGTTAAAATCACCGGAAATCTCGACACTATTTGCTTTAGGGGCAAAATAAGAAAATAATACTTCCTCTTCTGCTTCTGGCTTACAATCAACAGCTGATTCAACTGAGAACATCGAACTAGTTATAGGCTGGCGCGCATTTTCTAATAAAAATACATCTTTAAGAATATAATTTATCAAGCGCTGATACTTTTGATTGCATTTAATCAAACTGGAAAGAGGACATAATTGTTTATCCGCTTGAAAACTATCTACATCTGCAATTGCGCTTAAATCAATAAATTTTATCCGCCCCAGATCATTATCATTGACAAATTTTTTTACCCTTTCGATAACATCACAATCTTCAACCACTACTGCCTGTAAATAATCTGAAAGCACGCTTTCCACACATACTTCATACCCTGCAGGCACTTCAATAAGATTAACTAAAACATCACATACACCGTTAAATTGATCCGCATAATCAGCCTTTTTCAACATAAATGTTTTTACCGCATTAGAAAACCCATCGAATGCAATACTTAAGTCTTTGAGCATACAAACCTGAGACTGTTTCGCAGCTAAGCTTTGTCTGGATTCCTGGAGCTGAGTATCTAAAGACTTTAACTGTCGGCTATATTCTAAATGGTTAACGCGTAAATTTTTTTCCTGCACCTCTTTTTGTGCCAGCTTTTCCTGTGAAAGCGCTAACTCACCCATTTTTTGCTCTAATAACCCGCTTATTGCTGATGATTCCAGGCTCATTTTATTTTTGTCCTGCTCTAACCTGGTTAAACGCGAATTCGCGTTTAAAACATTAGCAGATAAAATCGCTTGTTCATTTTTAATTTTAGAATGTTGTTCCAATAAATTTAGCGCGTATAATTTATTCTGCTTAACACTATCCTGATTTTTTTGTAATTGTTTTTCTATCTCAAAAAAGGCTGCTTGTTTTTCATCTAACAACTGTTTTTTTACAGACTTTTCCTTTTGAAATACTTCAAGCTCAGCTTGTATCTGCGCGAATTGTGTTTCTAATTCAAGAATCTTAGTTTCTGCATTTTCAGCGCTAATACAAATACTTTTAATCCTCTGATTAAATTCTTCAATTCGCTCTTCATTTAAACTTATTGTATGCAAATTTCTCTCAATCTGTGTGCCTGAATTTAACAAAGAACTATTTAACACGTTATATTTCGCTTGTATTTGCTTTAAATCATTTTTTAAATTCTGCGTGCATAAATTAAATCCGCTAACCTCTTTTTCTAAACCTGCTTTCTTATCTTGCCAATCAACACATTGCTGACGCATTCGCTCTCTGTTTTCAGACATAATCTTATATTCTCTATAAGCATTTCGAGTATCTGCAAGTTTAATCTCTGCAAAATATTTTTGATAACGCCTCGCTTTACTTACCTGACGCGAAATAGAATTTAACTGACGAGTAACTTCAACAATAATATCATTAAGCCGCAATAAATTATCTTCTGTGGCTTGTAATTTACGCATTGCTTCAGCTTTTTTTCTGCGGTATTTTGTAATCCCGCTTGCTTCTTCAAAAATAATCCGCCGCTGCTCAGGTTTTGAACTTAAAATCGCATCAATCCTTCCCTGTCCTAAAATAGAATAAGATTCTGTGCCAATGCCTGTGCCCATTAACAATTCCTGAATATCTTTTAGCCTCACCTGAGTCTTATTCAACAAATATTCACTTTCACCTGAACGAAAAAGTCTGCGGGTAATTCTAATTTCATCATAATCTATGGGCAAATGCCTTGCTTCATTTGACATAGTTAGAGAGACTTCCGCGAGATTTAAAGCAGGCAAAGAATCGGTGCCATTAAAAATAACCTCTTCCATTTTTGCGCCGCGTATAGATTTTGCGCTCTGTTCTCCAAGCACCCATCTTATTGCATCTGAAATATTGCTTTTTCCTGTACCATTAGGCCCGATAATTGCCGTTACTCCTGACTCAAAAAGCAAAGTTGTTTTTTCCGCAAAAGATTTAAACCCATAAATTTCTAATTTTTTTAAATACATAATTAATAGAACCTGATTTTAATCTGATAATCAACCGTCTGTGTCTCATTTGCCTTTAAATCCAAAACAAATTTAATTGTATGCGCTTCAATCTTCTCATAAGAATGAGAGCTTTTGAGTATAACCCAATCTCCAGGTATTGGTTCAATTACTTCCACTGCAACCGGCCTGTCTTTATGGTTTGAAACAGTTATTTGCCATTTTTGTTCTGTATCAAAACGCTGTGCTGCATTTTTAGAAAGAATTTTATAATCAACCTGTTTTCTTTTGCCTAAAATATCAAAAGCATTACCCATCTTTATTTTAATCTTTTCATCCTTAGGAGTATGATCAATTTTGTCTTCTCCAATAAACTGCAAACTTCCCTGGCTATCCTCTTTATATGCACGGATAATGCCTGCAGGCAAAGGAATTCCAAGATTATTTTCTTTTTTATTTTCAATTTCTAAAAACACACCAATCTTTTTATCTGAGCGCATCCGCCCTGTACTCCGGCTGCGAAAATAATAATTCGCTCCATAATAAATCAATCTTTCTTTAACCGGAATATTTACTGCTTGCAAAAGTTCAATTTGCTTGGACTGATTATTTTTTATAGTTGATGCGCGGTCTAAAGTATATAAATGGTATTCAAAAAATGATTCTTCCTTGAAATGCGATTTGTCAGGTTCTTCTCCAAAAGAAACAGTCCTTAACACTTCTATTTGAGGCGGCACTATACGATTTACTTCCCCTGCCACAAGTTTTATTTTTGCGTTTTTATATGCTGTGCCACTGCGGTTATTAAGTGTTACCCAGCCGGTTAATTCTGCTAATTTATTATCCTGATTGATCACTGCGATGTAATCTGATTTCCAGTTTATGCCGCTGGTTAAATAGCTTACTTCAATGTCCTGCGCTTTAGGGTTGCGGTTGTCTAAAAGCCACAAAAGAGTAGGCACTGCAATTAAATTTTCCGGCACTTCAGGCAATACTACTTTTCCTATATGATTAAGATAAATTTCATTATTAATTTTATAAACCGGCCCGTCATTGTTACTTAAAAGATACGCATCAAATATTTCTTCTGTGCCTGTATAATAATTTTTATCAATAAGCTTTACTTTTTTACCCACATATTTATCTAAAAGCTTTTTGCTGGTTAATAAATCATATTCATAATTTTGTTCTAAAACTATAAGTTTAGCAGGTGTGGTTAATGATTTAATATGCACAGTAACCGGATTAATCTGGCTGGCAACATCCATAAACTTCATTTCATGTATGCCTTTGTCCATTTTTACTTTACGCGTATCTTTTACCAGCCCCAAATTATTATTGTATACAGTAACTGCAATACTTTTTTGATCCTCTCCAGAGCTTTCAAATTGAAAGGCAAATGCATTCGCATAAACAAAAGTTATTCCAATTAACACAAAAACAGCTAATATTTTACGCATTTTTTACCTTCGCATATCTTGGGTTATACAAAAACACTTTCGTAATCAAGACATCATACTACTTTTTCATTATACTCAAACGTAATTGGTTTGTAATTTTATGACGTCCCCCTGCACCGCATCTTGAAACGTTCTTCAATCGCCAAACCTCAACGCAGCGAGCTGCGCCTGCGATTTGACTCAATCAGAACGTTCCAATCTAGGGCACAGGGAAACGCCTAAATTTTACAAACCAATTGCGTTTGAGTATAGCATTAGTCAGTTGTAAATATAGATTCCCGCTAAAAGCTTGCGGAAATGACATTGCAAGGCATCCTATTGGCACTCCCACTCCATTTGTCATCTCCCTTTTTTTGTCATTCCCGCAAGCTTTTAGCGGGAATCTATATTCAGGATAAGCCCTTCGGACTTTTTTGTGATTTAAATTTTTTAATTAAAATTGGAATTATTTCAAATAGGTCAGAAACTATGCCGTAAGTTGCTGCTTTAAAAATCGGCGCGTCTGGATCTTTATTAATTGCCACAATAATATCAGCAGACTGCATACCCACTAAATGCTGAATCTGTCCTGAGATTCCGCAGGCAAAATAAATTTTAGGGCACACAGTTTTGCCAGTCTGGCCAACCTGATGTGAATATGGAATCCAGCCGCTATCCACAACCGCACGCGAAGCTCCAAGCGCACCGCCAACCGCTTTAGCAAAATCCGCGATTAACTGCAAATTTTCTTTTCCTCCAATGCCTCTGCCCGCGGAAACAATAATATCCGCTTCTGCTAAATTTACAGTTTCCTCTATTTCCTCAATAATATCTATTGACTTTGTAATACTTTTGAGGCAAAACTCCCGCGCATCAATTTCAATTATTTTGCCATTATGTTTTAAATTTATTTCCGCTTCAGCCATAACTTTGTGCCTGACTGTAGCCATTTGCGGCCTGCGATGAGGGCAAATAATTGTAGCCATAATATTACCGCCAAATGCCGGCCTTGTCTGTAATAAATTACCAGTTTCCTGATCAATATCCAAACCTGTGCAATCAGCAGTAAGCCCTGTTTTTAATTTTACCGCAACCCTGGGAATCAAGGAGCGCCCAATAACTGTTGCTCCGGTTAAAACAATTTCAGGTTTATATCGTTCAATAAGTTTAGTTAAAATATCAGCATAAGGTTCATCTGTATAATTTTCAAGGGTTTTATCACAAACAAGATAAACTTTATCCGCGCCGCGTTTAATTAGTTCTTCAGCCTGAGATTTAATCGCATTGCCAATTAAAACAGCGCATAACTTTTGTCTTCTTTTCCTCGCCAGTTTCCTGCCCTCACCTAAAAGCTCATAAACTACAGGCTGGATGTTACTTTTTTTCTGCTCTGCAAAAACCCATACATCCTGATATTCAGCTTCATTAATAACAACTGCTGTATGCTTTCTCAAAATAATTGCTTCAAACTTACAGCTTTGTATACAAGCACCGCATTGCACACAACTGTCTTTAATGACTGCGACAGTGTCAATTATCTCAATTGCGCCAAAAGGACACGCCTTAAGACATGTGCCACAACCCACACATTTTTCTTGAATTACTTCAATTGCCATAAATATATAATTCCTTAGGACTTTTGATCAAAATCTAATCATTCCACACAATAAATTAGATTCCCTGCAAGCAGGACAATGCCCGCTAAAAAATTGCGGACGTCTGTCCTGCGATGCAGGGAATGACAAAAATCTTTTTTTTATAACCATTTGTAACTAAATAAGTTAAAAGAAGCCATCAGTTAACGTTAATTTACAATTTGAAATGAATGATTAAATTTCTTAATTTTAATTAAAAATTAAACCATTTTAAATTCAATTCAAATTTTCCCCTTATTTCGCAATACTCACCAGAGGTTTCACCACGCTCACAAGGTTACAGAGTTACAACCTAACGCAACTTACTTTTGTAACACTTTGCAACTAAACAACTTAAAAAGGAAATTCCTGATATATCAAGTTAGAAAAGCTCATCAGTCACAAAGCGGAAATAACATCACAGCAGATCACATAAACATTCTGCTAATTTATCCGCAATTTGCTCAGGCTCTCCTGTAAGTATCTCGCTATCTTGTTTAGCAGGCGGCGTAAATATACTCACTACCTGAGTAGGAGATCCATCAAGCCCAACATTTTCCGGCACAGCTTTAATATCCTCTGCACTCCATTTAATAATTTCCGCCTTTTTTGCACGCATCATTCCTCTTAAAGAAGGCATACGCGGCTCATTAATTTCTTTTACAACTGTAAAAAGGCACGGCAGCGGCGCTTCAATAATTTCGTAACCTTCTTCCATCATTCTTTGCAAACGAAAAACCTGTTTTCCCAAAGAATCTTTAACTTTTTCCACTTTTTTTACATAAGTAACCTGCGGAATATCTAGCCATACAGAAATGCCAGGCCCAACCTGAGCAGTATCTCCATCAGTAGCTTGCTTGCCGCAAATAATTAAATCAAAATCACCTATTTTTTTAATGCCGCACGCCAGAGCATAACTGGTAGCGAGAGTGTCACTGCCGGCAAATAATCTGTCTGAAAGCAAAACAGCCTGATCAACACCTAACGATAAGGCTTGCCTTAACGCAGACTCTGCCTGCGGCGGCCCCATAGTAATCACTGTTATTTTACCGCCAAATTCCTCTTTTAATTTTATACCTTCTTCTATAGCATACATATCAAAAGGATTGATAATTGATTCTACTCCATCCCTGACCAGAGTATTAGTCTCTGGATTGATACGCACATTAGCAGTATCAGGCACCTGTTTGATACAAATAATTATATTCATCTTCTTTTGTCTTTATAGTCTATTATACTCAAACGTAATAGGTTTGCAATTTTATGACGTTCCCCTCACAC